>Ga0302202_10004105_pt1 | contig 15671 bp, 12 predicted proteins | sample II_Bog_N3_3_FD_194579 | JGI IMG/M metagenome (GOLD analysis project Ga0302202, IMG submission 194579) | Peat permafrost microbial communities from Stordalen Mire near Abisko, Sweden - II_Bog_N3_3 | ecosystem: Environmental > Terrestrial > Soil > Wetlands > Peat | place: Sweden: Abisko...
TCATAGGAAAAGAGGTCCGTCCCGCGCATTGTGTTTTTTTGTCGGCATCCGAGCGCCATTGCCAACAATGTTTTTCTAATGCACTTCGATACCAAGGACTTACCCTATTTCCATGAATCTTATTGTTCATTCATCTATCGTTGTATCCAATGATAATGCAGTACAATTGATTCGTTTAAACCTTCCCCTAAAATATTTAGAATTAATTAAGCGAAATGGTGCTAAGGTGTTCCCTGTGATGCGTCCCGGGTTTATTTCATTTATTTATGGCATAATCCATCGAATTATTAACATTTGGTCATTGAAAAATAAAGTATGTCAAAAAATATATATTGGCTAATAATCGTTGTGCTTTTTACAACAGGTTGCGCAAGTGTCAGAATGCGTAATGCTGTTCCCATGGATCTGTTAGATAAAACGGAGGTGCCCGGTTTTCAGGATATTAGATCGCTCGACGGTCAAACTAATAATTTTTCCAGGAAGGATAGGGTCACTTTATTTGATCAAGAAAATGGAAAAGATAAAAAAGGTTCGATAGGGATAGCTAATAATAATCATTATGCCGTTCTTGCTATTTCTGGGGGAGCGGCCAATGGTGCATATGCGGTAGGATTGCTTAATGGTTGGACGAAGCAAGGTTCACGCCCCGTTTTTAAAGTGGTTACAGGTGTTAGTACAGGGGCTATCATCGCACCATTTGCATTTTTAGGAAGCGGTTACGATGAAAAATTAAAGGATTTTTATACTAAATTTTCAACGAAAGAAATCATGCAGAAAAACGGATTGCTGCAGATCCTTTTTGGAGATTCTATCATGAGTGATAGCCTCTTAAGGCGCCTTATTGAAAAGAATTTTGATGGACCACTATTAAAAGAAATTTCCACGGAATATAAAAAGGGACGCAGATTGTATGTGGGAACGACCAATCTCGATTCACAGCAATTCGTTATTTGGGACATGGGGAAGATCGCCTCAATAGGAAATGATCGTTCGTTGGAATTATTTCGTAAAATTATTTTAGCCTCTGTTACCATACCCATCGTATTCCAGCCCGTGTATTTTGATGTGGAAGTTAATCATAAGAAATACGATGAGATGCATGTGGATGGAGGTGTCTCTAAACAGGTTTTCTTCCCTTATAATGTTTTGCAAGGTTTCGGAAATTCGATGATTAAAAGTGATATCGATATATCCAAGATAAAATACAGGATTTATGTTATCATGAATGGTTATGTCGATCCTGTTTGGAGACAAGTACCTGACCATGTTTTTGCTATTGCCAGCCGTACCATTGAAACTTTGACAAAGACCCAAGAAATAGGAGAAATATACCAATTATACGATTTTACAAGAATGAGAAATGGGGATTTTAACCTAGCTTATATACCTTCCTCATATGTCCCCAATACTAAAGAATTGTTTGATCTTCAAGAAATGCAGTCACTTTTTAATTTAGGATATACCCAAGCGCTGCGAGGGTATGATTGGAAAAAAGAGCCTCCCGGGTTAAATGAATAAAATATAAGGAGTATGTTACAAAAGCGAAAATGAGTCAGGTGACATGAAAAGCCCATAGAGCCTTGATCTGGGGTTGGTAGCGGTGTGGCAAGCGGCAGGAAACATCAAAATGTCAAAGGGGGCAGTCCCCGCTTTTGAGGGAATTCAGAGGGATTTTCCCGTAGGCGCAGAGAGTTGTGGACCGGGATCAAGCCTGAACTTTTTTGAAAATCCTCTGAGCTCTCCGCTTTTGCCTCGCCATCTCCCGATGGAATGTTGCCTGCATTTAACAAAAACCGCTCTAATACGGATACCAAGACTGGTTCAAATAATTGTAAGGGTTTTCCACGAAAGAGAGGCTTCCGTTCCGGTAAAGGGTCTCGATCGCATTTTTGGGAAGACGCCCGTACAGAATGCGTTCGCTGGTGTTGTAGGAATCCACGATGAAGGGTTTGCCGGCGCGGTAGAGGACCGTGGGGTCGCAATAGACATTGTTCGGCATGGCTCGGCATTTGGCGATGGCCTCTTCCATGGCTACCTCGGTTTGGTGCCGTTGCTCCTGCAAGGCACGATGATCGAGGAGGAGGCGAACGGCCAGAGCGTCTTTAGCGGGCCAGAGACTGATGCAGGCGGCCACAATCAGCAGCGTTCCGGCAAGATGGGGGATGCGAAAACGCAGTGGGAGGATCTGCCCGAGAAAGGTGACGGCGAGACCGAATCCGATGGAGGCAGCGATGACGACATCGAACTCCGCATTGGGCCCAACGCCATCGCCGCACGACTCCAGGAAAAACGCGATGAGGCTGATCCCAATCAAGAGGCTTGCGAATTGGATCCTGACATCCCTCCGTAGGACCCAGGCCACGGGGAGAAAGAGGATTACAGGCAGCGCAGCGTGACGCACGAGATCCGGGAGGGCGTCACTTCCCTGACCCCAGAAAAACCCCCTGGGCGTGCAGAAATTATAGAGGAAGCTCGACCCATAAACGAAACGGCAGAGCACCAGTCCGCCGAGGCTGAGGAGGAGTGCCGTGAGGGTGAGTCGCAGGAAACAACGCCGGTCCTGAAGCAAAATCCAGAGCAACGATGCGGCGGGCAGCGCGATGATATTGTGTTTGAAAAACCCGGCCACAACCATGGTCACTAGCGGCGCGGTCAGACCCCTTCCCGATTGTTTGCGCTTTAGGAACCAGAGGGCACCCATGATCATGATGGCTTGCGCCAGTAACTGGGGATCGTTTTGCCCGACATAATCATAAAAGTTGCAGAGCGTTGCCAAAAAGAGAGCACCCCCGGCAATCGATCCCGCGAGCGTACCGCCCAGTTGCCTGACGATCCCCGCGATGCCGAAGGTAATCACCATCGTTGCAATCAGGGAGAGAATCCTACCCGCCGCCAGATGATCCCCGAGTAGATTTCCAAGGAGCCCCGTGACGTAAAAGGAAAGCGGGGGATAATTATTGGTGATGAGTTGATCCGGCGTCGGATAAAGAGCCTCCCCGGCCATGGCAGCCTTTGCAAAAAAGGCATTCCAACCCTCGTTGGGACTTAAACAATAATTGATCTGCGCCGTGTAGCACGCTCCCACATAGAAGAAAATGGAGAGCCCCACCAGGAGCAGCAAAAAACACCAAAACACCACCTTCCAAGCGGGTGAAGTTTGATTCTTCAACGTTCCCAAAGGAACTTGCGTTCCGACGCCTCAATAGTCATGTCGTTGATGCTGGCAAAGCGGCGTTTCATATAACCGAGCTCGTCAAATTCCCACAGTTCGTTCCCATAGGATCTGTACCACTGGCCGGATGTATCGTGAAACTCATACTCGAAGCGCACGGCCATGCGGTGGTTGCGGAATCCCCAGAGCTCTTTTTTGAGCCGATAATCCAGTTCCCTGCTCCACTTGCGTTTCAGAAACTCCACCACCTCTTCCCGGCCATTGATGAATTCCGTGCGATTCCGCCACTCCGTATCCTCGGTGTAGGCGAGAGAGACTCGCTCAGGATCACGACTATTCCAGGCATCTTCGGCAGCCTGAACTTTGATCAGGGCCGTCTCCTCAGTGAAGGGAGGCAGAGGCGGACGAGGGTTCATAGGTGTGTTGGCCGTCTTCATGAGAATGATAAAAAGGAAGCAGGGTCAAATTCTTCGATACTGCTCGTTCCAGCAGCGGCATACAAAATATTATCAAAAATGCTGTTTTCCCCAGCATCCCGAAGCCGGGTTCGGGTGCCCGCTCAGTAGATTCAGGATCGGGGAACGAAGAGCCTGATCAGCGGTGCCAGGAGCATCAGCAGGCGCGCCTGGCGCGACAGGGGATGGATCCGGATCAGCGCTGCCCCATGCTGTTCCAGGAATGAGACCATCGCGGTGCGACTGAAGACCGAGGCAAGCATCACGGGCGTCATCCCTCCTCCGTTGTCAGCATGGATGTCGGCTCCATGCCAGAGCAGCAGTTCCGCGATCTTGAGATACCCCTTGAAGGCTACACCCCCGAGCGATGTCTGGCCGCGGTTATTGCGAAGGTCCACGTAGGCCCCTGCCTTTAGAAGCATCCGGGCCGTCTCGAGATGTCCGTGGTAGCAGGAGAGCAAGAGAAGGGAGTTTCCCCGGGAGTCGCAGAGATTCACCGGAAGACCCTGACGAAGCATCCCGGCGAGCGCGTCCGTCTCACCGTACCGGGCGCGGTCGAAGGCCAGTCGCTGAAACTCGCGGTAGCGCTGCTCCTCTGACTCGGCGGCGATTGGGATGGAATGGCTCACAACGGGATAGGCACCCATGCCGTGCTTACTTCAGGTCGTAACGTCCGAGATCCATCACCTTGTTCCATACCGCGACGAAATCGTTCACGAACGTCTGGCTCGCATCGCTGCTGGCATAGACTTCCGCGAGGGCGCGCAGCTGGGAATTCGACCCGAAGACGAGATCCACCACGGTGCCCGTCCACTTGAGCTGGCCCGTCGTGCGATCACGCCCCTCCAACACGGAGGCGGAGGCGGCGGAGCGCTGCCACTTCGTACTCATGTCGAGGAGGTTTACGAAGAAATCATTGGTCAATGTTTCGGGCCGCTTGGTGAAGACGCCGGGCTCCGAGTGGCCGAAGTTCGCACCCAGGGTGCGCAGGCCACCAATCAGCACGGTCATTTCAGGGGCGGTGAGTGTCAGCAGGTTGGCCCGATCCACCAGCAATTCCGCCGCATAGGCCTCATGCCCCTTGTGGAGATAATTGCGGAAGCCGTCGGAAAGAGGCTCCAGCACAGCGAAGGATTCCACATCGGTCTGCTCCTGCAAGGCATCCATGCGACCCGGCGTGAAGGGAACTTTCACGGCGTGGCCTGCTTTTCTGGCGGCTTCCTCGACGGCTGCGCAGCCGCCCAGAACGATCAGGTCGGCAAGCGAAACTTTCTTGCCCCCGGATTGGACACCGTTGAATTCCAGCTGAATCTTTGTCAGCACCTGAAGGACCTTGGCAAGTTCGGCGGGTTGGTTGACTTCCCAATCCTTTTGCGGAGCGAGGCGAATACGGGCGCCATTGGCACCGCCGCGCTTGTCACTGCCGCGGAAGGTGGAGGCCGAGGCCCAGGCGGTCGAGACGAGTTGCGAGATCGTGAGGCCGGAGCCGAGGATCCGGGTCTTGAGATCGCCGATCTCAGCTTCCTCGATGAGCGGGTGATCGACTGCGGGGATGGGGTCCTGCCAGATCAGCTCCTCATCGGGGACATCCGGTCCGAGGTAGCGAGCGCGCGGCCCCATGTCGCGGTGGGTGAGCTTGAACCAAGCCCTCGCAAAGGCATCGGCAAACTTGTCTGGATGCTCGAGGTAATGCCTTGAAATCTTCGCGTAGTCAGGATCTAACCGCAGCGCGAGATCTGTGGTGAGCATGGTCGGCAGGTGATGCTTTTCAGGGTCGGAGGCATCTGGAATGGAGGCCTCGGCGTTCTTGGCCACCCATTGGTGGGCTCCGGCGGGGCTTTTGGTCAGCTCCCATTCATAGTTGAAGAGGTTCTCAAGGTAGTAGTTGCTCCACTTGGTGGGAGTCTGCGACCAAGTGACCTCCAGGCCGCTGGAGATGGTGTCGCCACCCTTGCCGCTGCGGAAACTGCTGATCCATCCAAAACCCTGCTCCTCAATACCAGCTGCCTCAGGTTCGGGACCAACATGACTCGCAGGACCGGCTCCGTGACACTTGCCAAAGGTGTGACCCCCGGCAATGAGAGCAACCGTCTCTTCGTCATTCATCGCCATGCGCGCGAAGGTCTCCCGGATATCCTTGGCTGAGGCAAGCGGATCGGGGTTACCGTCCGGCCCCTCGGGGTTGACATAGATCAGGCCCATCTGGACCGCAGCGAGAGGATTCTCCAAATCGCGCGAGTGAGTCACCTTGCTGTTGTCGTCGGAATCGATCACGCCGTGCCCCGCCACACCGGGCGAGCCATGCGTGTACCGGATATCGCTGCCGAGCCATTCCTTTTCTCCACCCCAGTAAACCTCATCCGGCTCCCAGACATCCGCACGGCCTCCGGCGAAACCAAAGGTTTTGAACCCCATCGACTCCAAGGCGACGTTCCCCGTGAGGATCATCAGGTCGGCCCAGGAGATCTTCCGTCCGTACTTCTGCTTGATCGGCCAGATCAGACGGCGCGCCTTGTCGAGGTTCACATTGTCCGGCCAGCTGTTGAGCGGTGCGAAGCGCTGGCTGCCATTTCCGCCGCCACCTCTCCCATCCGCAATGCGGTAGGTGCCAGCGCTGTGCCAGGCCATGCGGATGAAAAAGGGACCGTAGTGACCGAAGTCGGCGGGCCACCACTCCTGCGAGTCCGTCATGAGCGCCTGGAGGTCGCGCTTGACAGCCTCCAGATCGAGACTCTTGAACTCCTCCGCATAATCGAACGTCTCCCCCATTGGATTGAAAAGCGGGGAATGCTGGTTGAGGAGCTGAAGGTTCAGCTGATTGGGCCACCATTTTGCATTCGTGGTGGCACCAGAGGCCACGGCGTTTTTTAAATTGCCGTTAAGGAACGGGCACAGGGATTCGGTGGACATGATTTTTTATCTCCTTTGAATTGTGGTCTAGGGGTGGAACCAACTGAGGAGAGACGATAGCAGAACAATCAGTCATTGTTAAAAGACTGATTTCCTCTTACTACCATAGTTTTGTCCTATGGAAATGCACCAACTCCGCTATGCCGTTGCGGTGGCCCGATCGGGGAATTTCTCGCGCGCTGCGGAACAGTGCCATGTCTCCCAACCCTCGCTCAGCCAGCAGATTCTGAAGCTCGAAGAGGAACTCGGGGAGCGGCTCTTCGACCGCACAAAACGCGAAACCAAGGTGACTCCCCATGGAGCAGCCTTCCTGCGGCGAGCCGTTCGGATTCTCGAGGAGGTCGATGCGGCCACCAGGGAGGCGCACGATGCCAAGGAGTTGGTTTCAGGGGTGATCGCCATCGGGGTAATCCCGACAATCTCCCCTTATCTCCTGCCGCGCGTGATGGCCGCGTTCGCCGGAGACTATCCCGGCGTGGAGCTGATCGTTCAGGAGGAAACAACAGCCCGTCTACTCAAACTGCTGCAAGCGTATGAGATCGATTTTGCCCTGATCAGCCCGCCGTTTGATATTGGCAATCTGGAGACGAGCCATCTGCTCAACGATGAACTCCTACTGGCATTGCCCCGGAATCATCCTCTGACGAGGAAGAAGGTGATTGCTGCTGCTGATCTGAAACGGGAAAACCTGCTCCTCATGAAAGAAGAGCATTGTCTCAGCGATCAGGTGTTGAGCTTTTGTAACCGCCGCGATTTCCGGCCGAAGATCAGCTTCCGCAGCGCCCAACTGGAAACCATCCGGTCCCTGATCGCGGCAGGCATGGGCGTCTCCCTGATTCCCGCGATGGCGGCCTCGGCGGACAAGAAATCCCGTCTTTTCTATCGCTCGTTCGACGACGGAAAGCCGCAACGATCCATAGTCGCGGCATGGCCCAAGCAACGTCCTCCGGGCCGAGCAGCTGCTCAATTTCTAAAGATGCTCGCCTCAGGAATCGGGACGGTGACACCTAGATAGACAGTCCGACTTTTCGCCTTCACGCTGACCTGGTCACTCTCTTCCACGCCACGGTTGGTGTCTGTGTTCACAAGATAGACGGGACGCAGGCCATGGGATATATTGAGCAATCAGATCTAGATCGACTCTACAGCACGCCGCCTCGCGCTGATCACTAGAAGCAGCGCAGAGAGGCAAACGAGGGCATAGGTGGAGGGTTCGGGTACAGCTTGAAGCTGGTTGTTCACGATCGCGCCCGTGCCGATCTCCGTCACTCCGAAATCGCTGTAGAAGATGATCTGCGAAAGATCACCACTGTACGCTCCGGTGATGCCGATGGAGTCGGTGAGCGCATTCCAGTTCCAGATGGCAAGTGTTCCGTTGATGCTCAGCCCGGAGAAGTTGAATGCGACCGTATTGCCCGCGAAGTCGAGTGTGGAGGTGTTCTGCAGCGTCCAGGCACCGAGGTTCTGACTCAGATTGGAAACAGTGTTCAGCGTCCCGCCTTGCAGGAGCAGGGAAGCCTCTGGGTTGACGGCGTTGCTTGCTCCTAGGGTGAATATTCCTCCGCTCTCCACCGTTAGGTTGGTGGTGCCACCGAGCGCCCCGCTGACCAAGGCCATCAGGGTACCCTGTTGCACGGTAGTGGCTCCCGTAAAGCCTGTCGGAGAACTGATCGTTGTCGTTCCGGCACCCTGCTGTGCGAGTCCGCCCAGTCCTGCAATGGAGGCCACGATAACACCGGAGGTTGTGACCGTGATCGTGGGAGTAATAGCCTGGTTGCCGCCACTGTTGGTGATGGTACCTCCGTTGAGTGTGAGCACTCCTGCAGAAGCACTGTTCCCATTCAAATCAAAGACTCCACCGTTGAGGGTGATGGCATTGCCTGAGGGCAGAGCGGTATTGGTGCCCAGCTGCAAGGTTCCCTGATTCACCACAATGCCACCGGTGAAGGTATTGGGACCATAGGTTGCTAGCGGCAGCAGGAGTGTAGTGCCAGGACCATTCTGAACCACTTGTAGATTGCCAGTAAGGGCTGTGAGGAATGGGTAAACGCTGGGTGAGGCATCACCAGCGGCATTGTTCTGGCTGAAAACAACCCTTCCACCACCGACACCTCCCTGAAAAACATTCGCTCCAACAAAGGCACCACCGCTGCCTGGGCCGCTCCCGATCACGATGGTACCAGTCGAACCGGCATTTTGTCCCACGATCACAGCAGGATTAGTTCCGTAAGAAACATTCAGCGTGGAGCTGCTACCCAAAATGAAGGTGGCGTTGTCGCCGTTGGCTTGTCCCACAATCACCTGGCTTGTTCCTTGCTCAAGCGCGCCACCGCCTAACACGACGGCCCCCTGATGGAGCGTTGTTGCACCCGTAAAGTAGTTGCTTCCTGTCATGGTCAGAGTCCCGGATCCGGTCTTGATGATGCCCCCCTGCGCGTTTGGATCGGTGGCATTGTTGGAGACATTCGGATCGGAGAGATTCCCCGCCCCACCAAGGCTGTTGACCGACAGACTGGAACCATTGGTCACATTGAATGTCACGTCGCCACCAAGGAAAAGATCGGAGCCGTAGGCCGAGCCGTTCATTGCGGCTGAGCCGTTGTCGAGATTGCCTTCACTCATCCCAGCAACGACGGAGTTGCTGGCAAAGGAGCCTCCTTGGATGGTGACGCTTGCACCAGCCATCGCAAAGATCGCCCCGCCAGCTCCCAATCCTCCCCCTCCACCGGGTCCACCCACCGTGGAGGCCTCCGCACCTTGCCCGCCGCCAAATCCCCCCGATCCGAAGCCGCCTGACTGGGGAACATAGAGTCCATAACCTCCTCCGCCACCGAAACCGCCCGATCCCCCAAAGGTTCCATTTCCATTGGCGGCATCGGCATAGCCACCGCCACCACCACCGCCAAACCCGCCTCCGGCTCCATAGCCGATCGCGAATGCCGCTCCGCCGCCGCCTCCACCCCAACCTCCATTTCCGGGGCTGTCAACCAGGGTCGAAGATGACTGTCCGGCGATGCCTCCTCCGCCACCGGATCGTTGGGAGGTGTCAGCACCACCACCACCGCCGCCATTGGCTCCTCCATTCTCGCCCGATGATGATGATCCCCCTCCGCTAGGAGTGAAGATCGCAGCACCCGGCATACCACTGCCAGCAGTACCCCCGTTGGCCCCAAAGCCAAAGCCGCCACCGCCGCCACCGCCAGCCGAATAATTGGAGGAAGGTGATCCACCCTGGCCACCAAGCCCTCCACCACCTCCAGCCGCCCTGTATGTCAAAGCAGCTCCAGCTCCTCCTGCGGCCATGTTGTTGGTGAATGTCACATCGGCAAGCGTGAGGTGCGTCGGCAAGGTGATGGTCGAAGATGGAATTTGATTGCCAGCGGCGGCGAAGATAGCGCCACCCAATCCAGCACCCCCGCCACCACCGTCGACGCCAGCACCTCCGCGTGCCACTCCGTTGGCGATCGTCATGTTGGAAAGCGTGACACTTCCTCCAGCGACAAAGAATGCCCGGTCACCACTACCTCCGTTCGCTTGCGACATGTCGATCTCGGCCCCATTCCCCTGAATCGTGAGACCGCCTGTGTTACTTGAGTTGAGACTAATGACCTGTTGCGAGGAGGGTTGAATCACGGCATTCGTTCCTAGGATGATGGTGGAACCAATTGGCATGGCATTGGCCGCTGTGATCGCCGAGGCCAGCTGCGTCCCGTTGGTGACCAGCATGGTTGAAGGGGTAAGGAGGGTTCCGGAGAGATAGGCCTGGCCCATCGAAGTCAGGCCGTTGTCACTGTAGAAGGTGATGTTGGAAAGATTCCCAGTGTACGTTCCGCTCAAAACATTCAGGGCACCAACCACAGGCACATAATCCCAAATCGCAAGAGGTGCATTGATATTCAGGGAGGCAAAGCTGAGAGAGGAGTTCGTCATCCGAGCGAAATCCAGGATCGAGGGAGCTGAAATGGTCAGTGTTCCAAATGTTTGGGTAACGGGGACTGAAAGTTGAAGGATGCCGCCGTTCAAAGTTACTGGAGCACTATTGTTGGCACCGTTACTCTGGCCTAGCTGGAGGGTGCCACCGGAATTAATCGTAATGGCCGAGGTGCCCGGCATTGCGGCCTGAGATCCCGTCGTGGCGAGCACCCCCTGATTAACGGTCGTGGGTCCAGAATAAGTGTTCCAGCCCGAGAGAACCAAGGTGCCGGAGCCGTTCTTGATGATTCCCCCGTTGACATTGGGATCATTGGTGAAGTTTGCAACCCGGTAATCACTCGTGTTTGCAGCCCCGCCAAGACCGGTTACGAAAATCGTTGAGGAGGTGACATTGTAGGTGACATCGCTGCCCAAAAAGATGTTTGGCCCATAGGCTGCTCCCTCCAAGCCCCCTAGACTAGGAGAGCCCCCCTGACCACCAGTCACGGAGTTGTTGGTGAAGAGACTCGTGGCCACATTTCCCGTATAGGCAACCTGCAACGAGGCACCGCCCATCACGAAAATTCCCCCGCCGAGTCCTGCGCCGCCACCTCCCAAACCCAACGAGTCTGTATTGTCCGGACTGTCTGAGGCGGAAACCTGTAAACCAAGCCCGCCTCCGAAACCGCCGCTGCCAGCGTTCTCCGTGTACCCATTGTGGGCCATTCCACCACCGCCGCCGCCGAACCCGCCGTTTCCGGCAGAATTTCCCGCACCACCGCCGCCACCGAAGCCACCTTTGCCGCCCGGTTGGGTGATGTATCCGCCTCCGCCTCCACCTCCACCAAAACCTCCGGCGCCACCGATGTCGTCAAATGAACCACTCGCTGATGCTCCTCCCGCACCGCCTCCGCCTCCTGCACCGTCATACGAGACCCCGGAATCGCCTCCCCCTCCTCCACCTCCATACGCCCCGCCGCCGTTACCAGAACCGCTACCACCGCCGCCACCGCTAGAAGAACTCACAATAAGTGCTCCTGCACTGCCATGGGTGCCACTGGAACTTCCTGCACCGCCATTCGCCCCAACACCGAATCCCCCTCCACCGCCTCCGGCTGTATAATAGTTATCATAGTATGACCCCCCTCCATTCCCACCCATCCCACCACCTCCACCATTCGCATAGGGATTATTCCAAGAATACCCCGTCCCTCCGTTTCCCCCGACCGCCTGGTTGTTCACGAAAAACACATTGGTCAGCGAGAGGCTGGTTGCCGGCAACGGCGTGACACCCGGAATCGATCCGCTCTGGGCAACGAAGATGGCTCCCCCAAGTCCGGCTCCGCCCCCTCCGCCGGCAACTCCATTTCCTCCCGTGGCATTTCCATTCTCGAACGTCAGTCCCGAAATGTTGACCGTGCCCCCGGCTATAAAGAAGGCGCGGTCCGCATTGTTCATGTCGATCGAGTGGTCGTTGCCAACAATGTTGACATTGGCATTAAGAATAAACTGGCTCATGGAGGAAATATCGCCCTGAAGGGTGATTGTATCGGTCCAGTTGTTGTTAACCGTGTCGCTGTACGCCTGGGAGACCGCATTGCTTAGATCAGCCGCTGTGGAGACATTGAAATTTGTCTGAGCCCGCATCGATGGCGAGGAGAAGAAAAACAGGCTCGCTAGCAGGATGGAGAGTGTTTGCAGGGAAGCCTTCTTTTTCATGACAGTAATTTCTTTGGAAATTGTCCCATTCCTTTCTCCTCAACCTAGCTTCAAAACAAGGTAAAAGCTGTTAGTGGGTCAGTGTGCGGGAGCGAAGCCAATCACACCCTTCTTGATATCGAAGAGGACATTGAAACGTTCGAAGAAATGAATGCCCGCATTCACCCCTCCTTCCGATCCACTGGCCTTCCGCACGCCAACCCGATGACCCGGGCCAGCCACAAGCGTCCAGGAGAGAGTTCCACACGTCATGTGCACAGCGACTCCACGCCGCAGCAGGTGTCCGAAGAGTAATGATGGAGGCACAGCGAATCCTGCCGCCGTGTTGATCCCCATACGTGGGGCGCCGGTATCGAGAACAACCCCCGCCTTGCCGAGGGGATAGACCCTGCCGCGATACTCAAGGGTAAAATCAGCCGTGATGACTTTTTGCGCAAGTTGCCCACCAGATCGATTGATGGGCATTCGAATCGGAAAGCGGCTTTTGATAGCGTGGGTGAGTCCAAGCGTCAGATGAGGATTGGTGAGTCCTCCTTCGAGGGCGAATCCTGCAGTCACCCGCCCTCCTGAAGCGGCGGCGGCATCACTGACGAGGCGGTACAAGCCGACCGCCGGGTTCCCGAGATCAGCACCCATCGTTCCATAGAAGTGTCCGCCATCTTCCGGGGGCTTTCCCGACTGAACCGCCGCCTGTAGCGACTGACTCCAACGAGGGTCCTCCACCCAGGAGTCGCTACGTTTGATGTATCTGACTGCTGCCTGATCGACAGGAAACGAAGCTGACGAAGTGAGCGTTTGATTCCCTGCGCCGACACTAATCTGACTTTGGACCGTGTTGAACTGAAAGCCGGTCTCGACATAATGCAGCACCCGAGATTGTCCGGTCGGGGTGAAGCTACTTCCCCACCACGGGGCTCCCGGAATATAGGCCGCAATGAACGGGGAACTGCCCGTGTCGAAGAGATAGTTTTCCGGGCGCCCCGAATCACCGATTCGCACAGGGATTGAGAGTCGTTCCGAGGTACCCGCCATCACCAACCGGAGGGGTATGGTCACCGGCTGGGTGAGTGGTGTCTGCGCGAAAATCCCTCCACACGAGAACTCAATGAGGAAGATGGCAAGTCCGGCGTGAAAGCGGGATTTTTTCATAGGGCGGTTGAAGCGGATCTCCAGTAGCATTCCTATCGCTGAAAAAATTTGGCAAGGAAAGACAGATCCTCTCGTCTCCTCGTTCAAACGAACTCTCTTTGACCCAACGCCTTCCACCCGATAGATCTCTACTCTCCATGCGTATCCACACCCTCACCCGTGAGCTCTGGTTACCGCTCTCCCCGGAGGAGATTTTTCCATTCTTTGCCGACGCAACGAATCTCGAGGCCATCACTCCTCCCTCGCTCAGATTCAAGGTGATCACACCGCTTCCCATCGCCATGCAGGAGGGCACTCTCATTGATTACAAGCTGCGTATTCACGGGTTTCCTGTCCGCTGGCGCACACACATCGCCGCCTGGCAACCTCCGTTTCGTTTCGTGGATGAGCAACTACACGGACCGTATCGCCAGTGGATTCATGAGCACACCTTCGAGGCGCAAAATGGCGGCACGCTCTGCCGGGATGTCGTCCGATATGCCATCCCGTTTGACTTCATCGCCCATCCGCTCTTCGTACGCCGGGAGGTCGAGGCGATCTTTGACTTCCGGGCAGAAGCCCTGAAAAGTCATTTTGCCCAATGCGCATAAGGGTGCTCTCAGTTGACGGCAGAGAGGCTTTTATATGCCCCCAACACCTCCGCTCTTGACGCGGCTCCTGCTTGTGTCACAAGGAAGGGATCATGAGCACTCCCCGCATCCTTGCCTTCGGCGGCAGTCTTCGCCGCGACTCCTTTAACCAGAAAATCGCAGCAATCGCCGCCGAGGGGGCCCGTGAAGCGGGTGCCGAGGTGACGCTCATCGCCTTGCGTGATTTTCCGATGCCGATCTTTGATCAGGAACTGGAAGCTGCCAGCGGAATGCCCGCCGAGGCAAAGAAACTGAAAGAACTTTTCCTGAAAGCCGACGGCCTGATCATCGCCTCTCCGGAATATAACAGCAGTGTGACGGCGACCCTGAAGAATGCAATCGACTGGGTTTCCCGGGTCGAGTCAGCCGACGAGCCGCCCCTCTCGGCACTTTCGGGAAAAACGGCTCTTATTCTCTCCGCATCACCCGGAGGTCTCGGCGGTCTGCGCGGCCTCGTTCATCTCCGTGCCATCCTCGGGAATCTTGGCATCACCGTGCTGCCCGATCAAATCGCCATTCCCGCGGCCTATGATGCCATCAAGGCCGACGGCTCTCTCACTGACCCCAAGCAGACGGCGCAAGTGAAGAAGCTTGGCTCCACGCTGGCCAATCAACTGAAAAAGCTTCTGGCCTGAACGATTTTGCCTCGACTCGTCACCACCTCCCACACATTACCAGACTATGAGCACCACGTTTCACGCACTCGCCGCTCTTGGAGCCAAGGAACCGCTGCAACCCTTTGAGTTCACTCCCGGCCCTCTCGGCAGCGGGGAGGTCGAGATTGCCGTGGAGAGTTGTGGCATCTGTCACAGCGATCTCTCGATGTTGGATAACGAGTGGGGAATGACAGCCTATCCCTTTGTTCCAGGCCATGAAGTGGTCGGCAAAGTAGTGGCTCTGGGCGATCACACAAAGCGCCTCAAGGTCGGGGATCGTGTGGGCCTCGGCTGGTATTCCAACAGCTGCGGCTGTTGCTCCCAATGTCTCTCCGGCAATCAGAATCTTTGCGCCACGGCGGAAGGAACCATTATTGGCCGCCACGGCGGATTCGCCGATCGGGTGCGAGCCCACTGGACTTGGGTCAGCCCCCTTCCGGAAGCTCTCGATGCGGGCAAAGCCGGTCCACTCTTCTGCGGCGGCATCACGGTCTTCAACCCCATCATCCAGTTCGGAGTCAAGCCAACGGACCGCGTCGGGGTGATTGGCATCGGAGGACTCGGCCATATGGCGCTGAAGTTCCTCCGCGCCTGGGGATGCGAGGTCGTCGCTTTCACCAGCAGCGACTCGAAGCGCGAGGAGGCCTTGAAACTCGGAGCGCACAGCACGCTCAACTCGCGGAATTCCGAGGAACTCGCCAAGGCTGGCAGCAGCTTTGATTTCATCCTGAACACGGCCAATGTTACCCTCGACTGGAACACCTACATTGCCGCCCTCAAGCCCAAGGGCCGTCTGCATACTGTCGGAGCTGTGCTGGAACCGATGGCTGTCTCCGCCTTCCCGATGATCATGGCCCAGCGATCACTCTCAGGCTCACCGCTTGGCAGTCCCTCGACCGTGGACACGATGCTGGAATTCGCCGCACGTCATGACATCGCACCAACAACCGAGACATTCCCCATGTCACAGGCCAATGCTGCCATCGAACATCTCCGCTCCGGCAAGGCCCGCTACCGTGTCGTTCTGACGAACGATCTCGGTTGATCCCGACTAGTTATTCAGGAATGA
>Ga0302202_10004109_pt1 | contig 15652 bp, 15 predicted proteins | sample II_Bog_N3_3_FD_194579 | JGI IMG/M metagenome (GOLD analysis project Ga0302202, IMG submission 194579) | Peat permafrost microbial communities from Stordalen Mire near Abisko, Sweden - II_Bog_N3_3 | ecosystem: Environmental > Terrestrial > Soil > Wetlands > Peat | place: Sweden: Abisko...
CGGGGTCTGGAAAGACGAGGCCCGCTACCTCGAGGCGTACTGGACCACCTACCCGGGAGTGTGGCACCATGGCGACTTCGCCCTGGTCGAGGACGACCAGTGGTTCATTCTCGGGCGCTCCGACGACGTGATGAATGTCGCGGGCAAGCGCCTGGCTCCCGCCGAAGTCGAGTCGGTACTCATCACCCACCCCGCCGTCGCCGAGGCCGCCGCGGTCGGGGTGCCCGACTCGACCAAGGGTGAGACGGTCTGGGCGTTCTGGGTGCCTCGCCCGGGCGTGGACGAGGATGTGTCTGCCGAGCTTCGCGACCTTGTCGCATCCCAGTTGGGTAAACCGTTCGCGCCGTCCCTGGTGCGCCGGGTGGCCCAGCTGCCGAAGACCCGCTCGCAGAAGATCATGCGTCGCGCCGTTCGGGCCGCCGCGCTGGGGTCGGCGCAGGCGGACCTGTCCGGGGCGGAGAACCCGGATGCTGTCGACGACATCCGCCGCGCGGTCGGCGAAACCGTGCCGAAATAGCAGCGCCCTTTCGAAGCGCAGCGCAACCGCGACTAGGGAAGGTTGATCTCCTGGCGGTCTCCCTTGAGTACTTCTTCGGCGTAGGAGTGCACGTGCCGCTTCATTCGACGCACGGCCGCGTCGGCATCCTGTGCACGAATCGCATCGGTGATGGTGGTGTGCGCATGCACGGTCGCGTGGCGTACCTCGGCGTCGACGAACTTCTCGTCTTCGGTGGCGGCGTAGATGGCCCTCGATAGCGCGGCCATCAGTCCGGACAGCAGTTCGTTGTGGCTTGCCCGGGCGACACCCACATGCCAGTCGACATTGGCCTGAAGAAACTGCGGCAGGTCGGCGTTGTCGTCGGAGATCAGCCGGTTGGCCTCCTCGAGCACCTCGAGTTCCTCTTCGGTGCGATGGGTTGCGGCGAGCTGCGCACAGTACGGCTCGATGGCCTCCCGGGTCTCCAGGAGGGCGGCGAGACGGATTTGACGGCCGCGGATCAGCAGGTTGACGGTGCTGGCCATCGCCTCTTCGCCGGGTTGCTGCACGAATGCTCCCCCGGTTCGGCCGGCCTTAATCCGAATCAGGCCCTGCACCTCGAGGATGCGCAGTGCTTCGCGCACTGTCGTGCGGCTCATGCGGGTTTGTGTCACCAGGTCGCGCTCGGCGGGGAGCCCTGTTCCTTCGGCGAACTCGCCGGTGAGGATGCGCTCACGGAGCTCATTCGCGAGCACGTCGGATGCCTTGGGCACCTTCATCGGCGAGAGCTGGATCGACGAACGATCGGGCCGACTTCCGTTCTCCACAACTGACATTGTCACCTCGATTATTGGCCTAATGGTTAGACCTAAGTTACCATTGGCGTATCGATTAAATTCGGTTCTCGATTAATACGTGTCGCCAACAGTTGGTACGTTTCGTCAACAGTACCGGGGCGTCCTGACGCAAAGGAGCGGGCATGCGGTGGGCCCTCGATTCCGAGCAGGAGATGTTCGCTGACGCGTTCGGCGACCTGCTCGACCGGGCTGCCTCCGCCGACAAGGTGCGGCGCTGGCTCGACGACGGCGATCCCAGCCCGTTCGAGCGGCTGCTCGCCGACGACGGCTGGCTTGCCGTCGGAGTAGGCGAAGACGCTGGCGGCCAGGGAGGCGGCCTGCTCGAGCTCGCCCTCACGGCTGAACAGCTGGCCCGGCGCGCGGCCCCGTCATCAGCCTGGACCTCCACGGTGCTCGCGCTCCCCGCGCTTGACCCCGAGCGATCCGAAGCGGCCATTTCGAACGGCACGTTCGCCGCGATAGTGGCGAGCGCGAATGATCCCTTCGATGACCCGGCAGGCGCTCTGGCTGTCAGCGAGGTCGGCGGCGCACTCACCGGCAGCGTTCGCCTGGTACTCGGTGGCGACCGGGCACAGCTTCTCCTCGTTCCCGTGGGCTCGCGGCTATTCCTCATCGAATCGTCCGCGCCCGGCGTATCCATCCGACCCCGCGCGCTCCTCGATCGCAGTCGCTCCGCGGCCGACATCGAGTTCGACGGTGCCCGTGCGACCCGGCTCGAGGGCGACGCGCCCGCAATCCTTGCGGACGCGGCCCTGCGCGCGGCGGTGCTCGTCGCCGCGGATTCGCTCGGTGCGGCCACACGCCTGCGCGAGCTCGCCGTCGAGTACAGCAAGCAGCGCACCCAGTTCGGGGCCCCGATCGGATCCTTCCAGGCGATGAAGCACGCCGCAGCAACCATGCTCGTCGACGAGGAAGCCTCGCGTTCGCTGGTCTACTACGCCGCGGAATCGGTCGACAGGAATCTGGCTGAGGCACCGCTGCACGCTGCGGCCGCGAAGGCGCAGGTCACTGCGGCGGGGTCGCGGGCAGCGGAATCCTCGCTGACCATGCACGGCGCGATCGGCTACACCTGGGAACACGACCTCCAGCTCCTCTATAAGCGGGCGAAGCTCGATGTCGCGCTGTTCGGTGACCCGTCCCGGTGGAACGAGCGCATCGCGACCGCGCTCGAGCTCGTCCCTGCAGACTGAAGTCAGAATCGCCCGCACCGATCGCTCTCAACGTCATAGGCGCTAAATGGTCAGTCCTTTGATATGGTAGGTCCAAGATTGGGAAAGTGAGTTACCGTGGAATTCGAACTGTCTGAAGACCAGGCGCTCATACGCGATGCCGTCACGGATGTCGCCACCCGCTTCGATGACGACTACTGGATGCACCACGATCTCGAAAAGACGTTCCCCACCGAGTTCTACAACGCCATGGCCGACGGTGGCTGGCTCGGAATAACCACCCCCGAGGAGTATGGCGGGCACGGCTTCGGCATCACCGAAGCGTCCATCCTGATCCAGGCGGTCGCCGAATCCGGCGGCGGGATGAATGCCGCGAGCGCGATTCACCTCAGCATCTTCGGCATGCATCCGGTCATTGTTCACGGCTCCGACGCGATGAAGCAACGCGACCTGCCTCGCATCGTCAACGGCGACCTGCACGTCTGCTTCGGGGTCACCGAGCCGGAAGCCGGGCTCGACACCACACGAATCACCACTTTCGCCACGCTCGACGGCGACCACTACGTCGTCAACGGCAAGAAGGTCTGGATCTCCAAGGCCATGGAGTCCGAGAAGATCCTGCTGCTGACCCGCACGGCGAAGTTCGAGGACTCCCCGAAGAAGACGGATGGCCTCACGCTCTTCTTCACGAATCTCGACCGCGAGCACATCGACGTACGGCCGATCAAAAAGATGGGACGCAATGCGGTCTCGTCCAATGAGCTATTCATCGACGACCTGCGAATCCCCGTCGAGGACCGCATCGGCGACGAGGGCAAAGGCTTCAAATACATCCTCGACGGGCTGAACCCCGAACGCATGCTCGTCGCCGCAGAAGCCCTGGGCCTTGGCCGGGCGGCGCTTCGCCGAGCCGTGCAGTACGGGAAAGACCGGCACGTCTTTGGGCGCCCGATCGGCATGAACCAGGGCATCCAGTTTCCGCTTGCGGAATCCCTTGCCCGGCTTGACGCCGCGGAGCTGATGCTTCGCAAGGCCACCTGGTTGTACGACAACGGCAAGCCCTGCGCACGCGAGGCGAATATGGCGAAGTACCTGTGCGCGGATGCCGGCTTCGAGGCCGCGGACCGGGCGCTGCAGGTGCACGGCGGGATGGGTTACTCGGAGGAGTATCACGTCGCCCGGTACTTCCGGGAGTCCCGGCTGCTGCGTATCGCCCCGCTCAGCCAGGAGATGGTGCTGAACTACATCGGCGAGCACGTCCTGGGTTTGCCGAGGAGCTACTGATGCTGTCTCGGCTTGCGGGGGGCTACTGATGCCCGGCCTCTCGGGCCGGTCCGCCCTGGTGACGGGTGCCGGCGGCGGCATCGGCGCCGCAGTCTCGCGAGCGCTCGCGGAGGCCGGTGCTGCGGTGCTGGTGACCGACGTCAATGCGGATGCCGCCGCCGTCACGGCAGCAGCAATCAAGGATGCCGGGTTGATCGCCGACTCGTACGGCTTCGACGTGCGGGATGCCGTCGGCGCCGCCGAGGCGGCGAAGCGGGCGGCGGGCCTCACCGGCGGCACGCTGAACATCCTCGTCAATAACGCCGGAGCGATCGCCCCCGCCATGTTCCCGAAAATGGAAGAGGAGCAGTTCCGACGGATGGTGGACATCCATCTGGTTGGGAGCTTCATCTGCAGCCAGGCTGCGAACCCGTACCTCCCCGATGACGGGACCGGCCGCATCATCAATGTGACGTCTGCCGCGGGAATCGATGGCACCATCGGCCAGGTCAACTACAGCGCCGCCAAGGCGGGCATTATCGGTCTGACCAAGTCGTTGGCCCGTGAACTCGCCCGGCGCGCGATCACGGTCAACGCCATCGCGCCCCTCGCCGCAACGGCGATGACCGAGAACATCCGCAGCAACGAGAAACTCGCCGGGAAGACCCTCGCGCGGATCCCCCTCGGTCGCTGGGCCTACCCGGATGAGATCGCGGCGACGTTCGTATTCTTCGCCGGCGATGGGGCGGGCTACATCACCGGCCAGGTGCTTCCGGTCGACGGCGGGACGGTGATGTAGTGGCCAGGCAGATCCACAACCCGTTTGTCGACTCGGGGCGCGAGGTGCTCATCGCGGAGGCGGTTCGCACCCCCATGGGCAAGGCCAACCCGGAGAAGGGCTGGTTCCGCGACATCCATCCGAACACGATGCTCGGCGCCTGCTACACCGACATCCTGGGCCGAAGCAAGCTGGCACCCGAGGTGATCGAGGACCTGGTCATCGGATGCACCGCCCCCTTCGGCGAGCAGTCCCGCAATGTGGGCCGCAATGCCTGGCTGCAGGCGGGTTATCCACCGGAGGTTCCAGCGATGCAGGTCGATCGTCGCTGCGGTTCCGCCCAGACCGCCGCCGCGATCGGCGCGGCCTTCGTAGCCTCGGGGATGCACGAGCTCGTGATCGCCGGAGGTGTCGAAAACATGGGGCACATTCCCATGAATTCGGTCGGAGAGATCGAGAAGCTGTACGGCCAGGCCTGGCCTGCCGAGCTGCGCGAGCTCTACGATTTCGTGCCGCAGGGCGAGAGTGCCGAGCTGATCGCGGAACGCTGGAACATTTCGCGCGAGGAACAGGATGAATTCTCGGTGCGCTCCCATGCGCTCGCCGTAGCCGCCATCTCCGACCACCGGTTCGACGCCGAGCTCGTGCCCTTCACACTCGACGGCGAGGTACGCCTCAGCGACCAGAACGTGCGACCCGGCACCTCGATGGAGGGTCTCGCTGGCCTGAAAACCGTCTTCCGGAGCGAGAACGGCACGGTGACAGCCGGCTCGTCGTCGCCCCTGACTGACGGCGCCGCGGCCGTGCTGCTCGCCTCGCGCAGGGCAGCCCGGCAGCACGGGCTGAAGGTGCGGGCGCGCATCCTGGACCAGACCACGGTGGGCGTGGACCCGATCATCATGCTGACCGGCCCCATCCCGGCGACACGCAAGCTGCTCGAACGCAACAACCTCACCATCGACGACATCGACCTCATCGAGATCAATGAAGCCTTCGCCTCCGTCGTTCTCGCCTGGCAGCGCGAACTGAAGCCCGATATGGATCGCGTCAACGTGAACGGCGGCGCGATTGCCCTCGGGCATCCCGTCGGCGCTACCGGCTCCCGGCTCATCGCGACCCTCCTCGCCGAGATGGAGCGTCGCGACGTCGAGCTCGGACTCGTGACCATGTGCTGCGGCGGCGGGCTCGGCACCGCGACGCTTATCCAGCGGGTGAACGAATGACCGGCGTGGGCAGCCTCGACCTGGCCCGGTACATCAAGGCTGGCGACGGCATCTGGTGGAGCCAGACCAGTGCGGAGCCGACTCCGCTGGTGCATGCCCTGCTCGACCAGGTTGACCGGATCGGACCCGTGCGCGCCTTCGTCGGAATGACCTGGAACACGCGTCTCACCACCGAACTACCCGAAAACCTCAGCGTGGTGTCCTATGGCGCCCTCGGCGAACTTCGTGCGCTCAGCAAGGCGGGACTGCTCGAGGTCATCCCCTGCAATTACTCGGCGCTGCCGCGCCTGTTCGCGCAGGGAGCACTGCCGCATGACGTGGGCCTTGTGCAGGTCTCGCCCCCTGACGCCGACGGACTGTGCTCGCTCGGCGTCGGGGTCGACTACATCGCCGACGCGCTCGACCACACCCGGGTTCTTATCGCGGAGGTCAACCACCAGATGCCGTCGACGATCGGCAGCACGAAGATCCCCCTCGCCCGCTTTGCCGCGACGGTGGAAACCGACCGGCCACTCCTGGCCCTCGTCTCCCCGCCCGCGAGCCAGACCGAATCAACTATCGCCGCGCTCGTTGCCGGCCTGGTCGAAGACGGCGACACGCTGCAGCTCGGTGTCGGTGCGCTGCCCTCCGCCGTTCTTGCGCGACTGTCGGAGCGGAACGACCTCGGCATCCACTCGGGCATGATCTCCGACGGCGTTGTCGAACTCATCGACCTCGGTGTGATCACCGGCGACGCGAAAGAAATCGATCGCGGTGTCGTCGTGACCGGGGCCGCGCTCGGATCGAGCGCATTGTATGAGCGCGTGGGAGAGCTGGGCATCCAGTTCCGACCCGCCAGCTACACCCACTCTCCGCAGACCCTGTCACAGTTGCGCCGTCTCGTCTCCGTGAATTCGGCCATCGAAGTCGACCTCACCGGCCAGGTGAACGCCGAGCGCCGGCACGGAACCTACGTGGGGGCGGTCGGGGGCCAATCCGATTTTTCGCGCGCCGCAAGCCTGACCGGCCGGCGGTCGATCATCGCCCTCCGCTCGAGATCGGGCTCGCACTCGACGATCGTGCCATCCACCCGCACCGTGACCACCTCGCGCGCGGATGTGGATGTCGTAGTCACTGAGCACGGGATCGCTGAACTCCGGGGGCACGGTTTCCGTGAGCGGGCCAGGCGCCTCGCAGCCATCGCAGACCCGGAGTTCCGAGCGGAACTCGAAGAGACTTTTGTGGGCCGCGTCGCGCTCACCGCGTGACAAGAGAAGGGATGTCATGAGAGACGACAATCGGAAGGGGCCATCATGACCAGGCCATCCAGGGTACGCATCCGCGAGGTCGGGCCGCGCGACGGCTTCCAGAACGAGCCGGAGATCATCCCCACCGACGAAAAAGTTCGGCTGATCAACTCGCTGGGCCGCGCCGGGTTCACCCGCATCGAGGTCGCAAGCTTCGTGCGCCCGGACGTCATCCCCCAGCTGTCCGACGGGGTCGAGGTACTGAAGCGCATCCAGGTGCCGAGCGATGTCTCGCTCATGGTGCTGATCCCGAACAGTCGCGGGCTCGACAACGCCCTAAAGGTGCGCGAATACTTCCACGAGGCATCCATCTTCGTGAGCGCCTCCCAGACGCACAACCTGAAGAACATCAACCGCACGGTCGAGCAGACGATGGAGGACGACCGCAGTATGGCGAAGCGCATCCTCGCGGAAGGTTTGAAACTCGATGCCGTCATCGCTACCTCGTTCGGCTGCCCCTATGAGGGAAAAATCGCACTGTCGAGAGTGCTGGAGCTCGCCGAGCAATTCGCCGACATGGGCGCAACCGAGATCGGCTTCGGCGACACCACCGGCATGGCGAACCCCGCCTATGTCGGTGAGTTCTTCACAGCCGCGCTCGATCGCCTGAAGGGCGTCGAACTCACCGCGCACTTTCACAACACACGCGGCCAGGGACTCGCCAATGCGTATGCCGCGCTCGAGGTCGGCGTCGACAGCTTCGAGTCGAGCTTCGGCGAGCTCGGGGGATGCCCGGTGCCGGCCGGCTCGACCGGCAACATTGCCACAGAGGACCTGGTCAGCATGTTCGAGGAGATGGGCGTCGACACCGGACTCGACCTGAACCTGGTCATCGAGGCGGCGCGCGAAGCCCAGGCTGTTCTCGGTCGAAAGCTGACGAGCCATTCGATTCTCGCCGGACCGGTCGACTGGACCGGAACACTCGTGGCGCACTGACCTGAACCCCCATCGACCGCGCACCCCACCCAGTCACTTCCCCCATCCATCCCAACCCACTACTCGCCCCGCCGTCATGCGGGACTTCAACGGAGAAACCTATGAGCAGCAGAGTCGCATTCGTCACCGGCGGAGCGTCAGGCATCGGCAAGGGCATCTCGCTCGCACTCGCCGAGGCCGGGTTCCATGTCGCGGTCGCCGACCTCAACCTTGAGGCAGCGGAAGCAACGGCAACAGAGATCACGACGGTCGGCGGAGACGCGACCGCCGTGTCAGTGGACGTCACCAGCACCACGTCGGTCAATGAAGCTGTGGCTCTCGTAGTCGGTCGGCTCGGCGCGATCGACGTCGCCGTCAACTGCGCGGGCTGGGACGACTTCATGACCTTCCTTGAGACGACCGAGGATTTCTGGGACCGCATCCTCGACCTCAACTTCAAGGGCGCCCTCAGGGTCACGAAGGCCGTCGTCCCCGGAATGATCGAACGCGGCTGGGGCCGCGTGATCAACATCGGATCGGATGCCGGACGAGTGGGGTCGTCACTCGAGGCCGTCTACTCCGGAGCGAAGGGCGGAATCATCGCGTTCACCAAAACGCTCGCGCGCGAGGTCGCAACGACCGGCGTCACCGCGAACACCGTCTGCCCGGGGCCCACCGATACTCCGGCGCTGCGCAAGTTCGCCAACAACTCCGGTGAAGACGCCGACAAGGTCATCAGCGGAATGACGCGCGCCGTGCCGATGAAACGGCTGGGCAAACCCGAGGATGTCGCCGCAGCAGTCGTCTTCTTCGCCGGCGAGAACACCGGCTACATCACCGGCCAGACCCTCTCGGTCAGCGGCGGACTGACCATGGCCTAGCAGGCGACAGCCCGGGCACAAGAACCAGAAACCGACGACGCCAACACCCACCAAAACCAACACACGAAGACGAGAGGTCGACGATGACTCAGCACCAGGCAGTGACGTGGGAGGTCGTCGCGCCCGGAATCCTGCGCGTCACGCTGTCCAGCCCGCCGGCAAATCCGCTGGGGAAGGCGATCATCGGAGGCCTCTCCGACGCGCTGGATGCCGCGGACGCGGCGGGGGACATCCGGGTCCTGGTGATCGAGTCGTCAGTTCCCGGTTTCTTCGCCGCAGGTGCCGACATCAAACTCATGTCGTCGATCGACTCTGCGGGGTTCGCCGAATACGGCGATCAACTGCGAGCCACACTGAACCGACTGGCCGGCCCCGGGCGCCTGTCGGTCGCCGCAGTCGAGGGCGTGGCACTCGGAGGCGGGCTCGAGCTGGCCATGGCCTGCACCCTCCGTGTGGCCGGAACAAGCGCGAAATTCGGCCTGCCCGAGGTAGCGATCGGCCTCATCCCGGGCGCTGGCGGCACACAGCGGCTCCCGCGCCTGGTCGGGCGCGGCCGCGCGCTCGACATCATGCTGACCGCCCGCCAGGTGGACTCGACCGAGGCGCTGGCCATAGGCCTCGTCGACCGGGTCGTCGACGAGGGGGGTGCCTCCGAGGCGGCACTCGCTCTCGCCACCACCCTGGTGCGGTCATCCTCGCTCGCACAGGCCGCCATCGTCAGGGTCGTCGATGCCGCGTTCGACCTGCCGCTCAGTGAGGGCATGGCGCTCGAGCGTGACGAAGTCGGTGCCCTCTTCGACCACGGTGACGGTCGCGAGGGACTGGCAGCGTTCATCGAAAAACGCAGACCGAACTTCTCCTAGCCGAAGGAACCGCATGAATTCCCCCTACGAAACGCTCCTGGTCGACACACGGCCGGACGGCATCGTGATTGTCACCATCAACCGGCCTGAGCGCGCCAACTCGATGACGGCCACCATGTTCGAGGAGCTCTCCCAGGTAGCCAGCGACATCACCGCCGATCCATCCGTGCGCTGCGTCGTGCTGACCGGTTCCGGAACGGTGTTCTGCGCGGGGTTCGATCTCGAGGAAGCAGCGAAGCTGCCAGACATGACGGCCATCGGCTTCCTGGACCTTCAGGAGAGCGGCGCGCGAGCGCTGCACGCGGTGAGGGCCCTGCGGGTCCCCGTCATCGCCGCGGTAAACGGTGCCGCAGCCGGCGGGGGCATGTCGCTCGCGCTCGCCGCGGACATCCGGATCGCCTCACCGGCCGCAAAATTCAACGCGGCCTTTGTGCGGATCGGCCTCTCCGCAGGCGACCTCGGAACGTCGTGGCTGCTGCCACGCCTCGTCGGTCCCGCCCTCGCTGCCGAGATCGCCTTCACCGGGCGCATCGTTCCGGCGGCGGAAGCTGAGCGGATCGGGCTCGTGAATGCCGTCAGCGCCGAGGGCGAAGTGGTCGACGATGCGCTCGCGATGGCCGCGTTGATCTGTGCGAACTCCCCCGCCGGCGTGGAAATATCCAAGCGCGCCCTCCAGTCCAACCTTGAAGTGAGCTCGTACGCAGCAGCCATGGACCTGGAGAACCGCGGCCAGACCCTACTGACGCGCAGCCCGGACATGGCCGAGGCGCTCGCCGCATTCACCGAGAAACGACCACCGATTTTCGCGGGACGCTGATGTCCACTGTTATCGCATCATTCGAGACCCTCACCCTCGAGAGCGTCGAGGAGGGCATCATTGTGCTCACGATCAACCGCCCGGAACGCATGAACTCGATGACGGCGACAATGTTCGCCGAACTCGGGCGTGCGGCGATTGCGATCCGGTCAGCGGGACCTCGGGCTGTCATCCTGACCGGAGCAGGAACGAGCGTCTTCTGTTCCGGCTTCGACCTCGCAGAGCTTCCCGCCGTGATGGAGCTCGGCGTGCGACAGTTCTATCACTTCGAGGAGGTCGCCTCCGGGGCGATGGCGGCGATCCGGTCGATCTCGTGCCCCGTCATCGCGGCCATCCACGGCGGCGTCGCGGGCGGTGGATTGGCGCTCGCGCTCGCCGCGGACATGCGCATCGGTGCACCAACCGCGAGGTTTGCAGCGGGGTTCGTCAAGATCGGACTCTCGGTCGGTGAGCTCGGAACCTCCTGGTTGCTGACGCGGCTGGTCGGGCCCGCTCGAGCGGCGGAACTCGCCTTCACCGGCCGACCATTCGGCGCGGAGGAGGCGCTGCGGATCGGCCTGCTCAATCGGATCGTGCCCGCGGATCACCTCATGCCCGCGGCGATCGAGCTGGCGACGCAGATCAGCGCCAACTCCCCCTCCGGGGTTCGACTGTCGAAGTCGGCGCTGCGGCTTGGCGCGGAGATTTCCTCCTACGAGGCGGCGATGGAGCTCGAGAATCGTGGACAGGCGCTGCTCACCCGCACCCAGGACATGCCGGAGGCCCTCGCGGCGTTCGGCGAACGCCGCCCCGCGAACTTCACGGGCAACTAGTCACTCCTGAACACAGCTCACAGATCACAGAGAGATAAGGACAGTACTCATGGCTGAATTCGGCGACATCACGTACGAGGTCGACAATGGCCTCGCCTGGATCACCATCAACCGCCCGGAGCGTTACAACTCGTTCCGCGCCCAGACGGTCGACGAGCTCATCCTGGCTTTCAAGCTGGCGTGGGGCAGCGACGAGGTCGGCGCGATCGCTCTTACCGGTGCGGGCGACAAGGCATTCTGCACAGGCGGCGACCAGAAGCAGCGGGCCGAGACCGGCGACTACGGACCATCAGAGTCCGGGCTGTTCGAGGTCGAGTCCCTGCACCGGGTCATCCGTGATGTTCCGAAGCCGGTCATCGCCGCGGTCAACGGCTTCGCGATCGGCGGCGGGCATGTTCTGCACATGCTCTGCGACCTCACCATCGCGTCCGAGAACGCCATCTTCGGACAGAACGGGCCGCGCGTCGGATCGTTCGATGCTGGATTCGGCACCGGCTATATGGCTCGCATCATCGGAGAGAAGCGCGCTCGCGAGATCTGGTTTCTCTGCCGAAAGTACACCGCAGAGCAGGCCGAAAACTGGGGACTCATCAACAAGGTCGTCCCGCTTGAGCGCCTGCACGACGAAGTGCGCGAGTGGGCCGACGAAATCCTGAACCTCTCGCCCACATCGCTGAAGGTGCTCAAGCAGTCGTTCAACACCGACACCGAGCATTTCGCGGCCATCGGCCAGATGGCGTACACGAGCCTCAGGATGTTCGGCGACTCCCCCGAGGCCAAGGAGGGCATCACCGCCTTCAACGAGAAGCGGCAGCCCGACTTCTCCCCCTACCGAGGCAACTGATGCCGCGCTCGATCTTCCGGGACGATGTGCTGGCGGGTAAGCGCGTGCTCATCACGGGAGGCGGCACAGGGCTCGGGCGCGGAGTTGCGGCTGCACTCGTTGCCCACGGTGCCGAAGTCCACCTGTGGGGGCGACGGCTTTCGGTGCTCCACGAGTCTGCGGCCGAAGCATCCGGCGGGCGCGCGGACCGGGTTTTCGTGCAGTCTGTGGACGTGCGCGACGCAGCCATGGTCGACGCGGCCATGTCGGAGCTCTGGGCGAATCACGGCCCACTGACCAGTGTCATCAATAACGCGGCCGGCAATTTCATCGCCCCAACCGAATCCCTGAGCGCCCACGCCTTCGAGGCCATCAGTTCGACCGTGATGAATGGCTCATTCAATACGACCCACGCCGCCGGTAAACGCTGGATCGCCGAGGGACTGCCGGGTTCGGTGCTCTCGACGCTCACCACCTGGATCTGGACGGGATCGGCCTTCGTGGTGCCGTCGGCAATGGCCAAGGCCGCGGTGCACGCCATGACGATGTCGCTGGCCGTCGAGTGGGCGCGCTACGGGATCCGGCTGAACGCGCTCGCCCCCGGACCGATCCCGACGGACTATGCGTGGGAGATGCTCAATCCGACCGACCGGAGTTCCGTCGGGGCGACCCAGCCCGACCAGATCCCGATGGGGCGTGTGGGAACCATCGATGAACTCGCCGCCCTGACCATCTTCTTGCTGTCGGATGCGTGCGATTACCTGACCGGGGCAGCAATCGCGATGGATGGCGGCCAGCACCTGGCAGGGCCGGGGACGTTCGCTGGACTGACCTCGCTCACGGCCGAGGACTGGGCATTGGCCCGCGAGAAGAGCAAGGCCGCGTCTGCGGCCAGCAAGGCGGAGCGAAGCATCTGAGCGCCGCTCCACCGAATATTCAATAATTGCAATGGACAGACCATTTAGCGTATTCTGGGCTTGTCGTTGGTGCAAGTCACGCCCGACGAAAACGGTCGTCGCACTCAAAGAAGAGGTAGCCCGTGCCTGAAAAAATGATAGCCATCCGACCCGAGGATCGTTACAGCCAGAGGGAATTCGAGGAGTTCCGCGCCAAAGGCCACTGGGATTCTCACAGCCTCGCGCACTACATCGACCTGTGGGCTGCAGCCGATCCCGACCGACTGGCTCTCACCGACAATCACAGCGAGCTCACCCGCGGGGAGCTTCGCGCGCAGGCCTACCGGCTAGCGCTGGCGCTGAAGAAGCTCGGCGTTGTCGCGGGAGACCGCGTGCAGGTGCAGCTGCCGAACTGGAACGAATTCGTCGTCATCTACGTCGCGCTCGCCCGCATCGGGGCTGTGCTGGTTCCGACCATGCCGGTGTACCGCGGCGACGAGGTCAAGTTCGTGATCGACAACTCGGGTGCGAAGATCTCGATCGTCACATCAGATTTTCGCTCCTTCAACTACGCGGACATGATCGCGGACATCCGCAAAACCACGCCCGCCATCGAGAACGTCATCGTCGTGCGGGGTACCGCAACCGGCGACGACCTCTCGTACGACGACCTCATCGCGGGAGACGACGTGCCGACCGACGAGGAGCTCGGCCCGGTCCCCCATCCGGATGCCGCCCACGCCGTCATCTACACCTCGGGCACGGAGTCCAGGCCCAAGGGCTGCCAGCACACCTTTGCCACCATGTCGTTCACCGCTCGTCGCCTGGCGATAGATGTCTTCGCGCTGACTGAGGACGACGTCATGTTCATGCCGACGCCCATCACCCACGCGACCGGCCTGGCCGCCGGCATCCTGATGCCGCTCATGCATGGGGCGGGCGTGCACCTGATCGACGTGTGGGAACCGCACGAGGGGTTGCGGCAGATAGCCCGGTACCGCACCACGATCAGCATGGCCGCGACCCCGTTCCTGCAGATGGCTCTCGGGGCGCTGAAGGCGGACCCGACGCACGATATTTCGTCGATGCGCATTTGGGCGAGCGCGGGTGCCCCGATCCCGGAGGCGATGCTCACCGACTGGAGAAGCCTCATCCCCGGCTGCCTCGCCCTGCCCGTGTATGGCAACAGTGAGGCGTTGGTTGTGACGGCTATGCGCTACGACGACCCTCCCCACAAGGTTGTGAGCACCGACGGCCGACCACCCGAGGGGGTGCACCTGGAGATCCGCGATGAGGCGGGGAATGCGCTGCCGCCGGGCAAGGAGGGCGAGATCAAGTTCACGAGCCCGGGGATGCTGCTGGGCTATTGGAACGACCCGGTGAAGACTGCGGCGACCATCGGGCCCGATGGATTCTTCGCGACCGGTGACCTTGGCCGGGTTGATGTGGACGGTTTCTTGCGAGTGACCGGCCGCATCAAGGACATCATTATCCGTGGCGGGCTGAACATTTCGGCTCGCGAGGTGGAGGAGAACGCGGCGATGCATCCGAACATTGCGGCCATCGCCGCCGTGTCGATGCCGGATGAGCGGCTGGGCGAGAAGGTGTGCGCGTTCATTGTCGCGGATGGCCCGGAGCTGACGGTAGCTGAGCTTGCCGCGTTCCTTCAGGGCGAACGGCACATTGCCCCGCCGAAGTGCCCGGAGAAGATCATCTACGTCAGTGAGCTTCCGACGACCGCTACCGGCAAGGTCAAGAAATTCGAGTTGCGCCAGATCGCTGCCGCTTCGTTGCTGGTGGATGCCACGCGCTGAGGTAACCGCGAGGCCTGTACTCGCTCGTGGGAGGATGTCTCCCTAAGCATTGTGATTGAGAGCACAGCGAGCGAGCGAGGTTTGTGGTGTCTGATCCGCACGCTGTGTCGCGCGACCCGATCGCGGAGGCGAAGCGGCAGTGGCAGGAGCGCGGCTGGGGTGATGCGGCGGAGGGCATGGCGGCGATCACTGCGATCGTGCGCACGCAGCAGATCCTTCTGGCTCGCATTGAGGCTGTGCTGAAGGGTTTCGATCTCACGTTCGCCCGGTTCGAGTTGCTGACGCTGCTGAGCTTTACGAGGACCGGCGCTCTGCCTATGGCGAAGGCGAGCGAGCGCCTGCAGGTGCATCCGACGAGTGTGACGAACGCGGTTGACCGGCTTGAGGCGGCGGGGCTGGTGCGGCGCCTTGCGCACCCGACGGATGGGCGCGCGACGTTGGTGGAGATCACGGCGGAGGGCCGGGATCGTGCTCTGGCCGCAGCGAAGGATCTGAATGCTGCGGTGTTCGAGAGCCCGGGTTTCGATGCGGAGGAGCTGGCCGAGCTGAACCGGATGCTGGGGCAGTTCCGCCGGTCCGCAGGCGACTTCGCCTGAGCTGTCTCGGGAGCGTCAGGCACCGCGGTTTACCCGGTGGCTTTGAGGGGGTGGGGGGTGAGTCGGTTGTGGCTGGCGGGCTGCCAGGCGTTGTTGTTGGTGGCGTCGATGCTGTCGCGGAGGTAGGGCAGGGCGTTGATCATCCGGATTTCGAAGGCGCCTTGGTGGAGGGCGGTGTGGT
>Ga0302202_10004112_pt1 | contig 15637 bp, 16 predicted proteins | sample II_Bog_N3_3_FD_194579 | JGI IMG/M metagenome (GOLD analysis project Ga0302202, IMG submission 194579) | Peat permafrost microbial communities from Stordalen Mire near Abisko, Sweden - II_Bog_N3_3 | ecosystem: Environmental > Terrestrial > Soil > Wetlands > Peat | place: Sweden: Abisko...
GCTTCGTTCTGGATAAAGCCGGCCACGTGCTGACCAACTACCACGTCGTCGAGGGCGCCAACCGCGGCATTGAGGTGATGCTCTCGAACAAGCGCCGCTATGCGGCCAAGGTGGTGGGAACGGACAAGGTTCACGACCTGGCCCTCCTGCAGATTGACGCGCCCGACCTGCAGGCGGTCACGCTGGCCGACTCCAGCCAGTTGAATGTGGGCCAGAAGGTGTATGCCATCGGCAATCCCTTTGGCCTGAGCGGCACCATGACCCGCGGCATCATCAGCTCCATCAGGTCGATTCGCGGCTCGGAGGGCGCGCCGATCGAGGACGCGATCCAGACCGACGCGGCCATCAATCCGGGCAACTCCGGCGGGCCGCTGCTCAACTCGCGCGGCGAAGTGATCGGCATCAACACCATGATCGCGTCGAACGGCGCCGAGCAGAGCTCCGGCATCGGCTTCGCCATCCCTGTCAACACGGCCAAGGCAGTCCTCGCCGATCTGACGCGCTATGGGCGGGTCAAGCGTCCCTCGCTCGGCATTGTGGACTACGCCATCGGCCCCGACCTCGCCTCCCAGATGGGCCTGGCCGTCGATTCCGGCGTGCTCATCCAGAAGGTGACGCCCGGCGGCGCCGCGGAGCGCGCAGGCCTGCGCGGCGGCAACCAGCAGGCCTACGTGGGCAACCAGCCCATCATCCTGGGCGGCGATTTGATTGTCGCCGTCGACGGCCAGCAAGTCACCGATCCCCAGGACATCAACGAGTTGATGGACAAGCACCAGGCCGGCGACACGATCAGCGTGACCATCTATCGCGGCACGAAGCAGTTCACGATCAAGCTGATCCTCGGCGAAGCGCGGGACCAGAACACGTAGGATTCGGCCGCTCGACCTTGTACGAAACTCGGCGCCCCAGGTCTCGTCCGCCGCGGCGGATGAGACCTGGGAGAGCACCAACTCGCGGTCCACCCGTTCAGAACCCAGTCAGAGCCTGATTTTGCTCGGCCCGCGCCACCTGAGCCACCGCCAGGGACAGCGGCTCACTGTAGTGCGCGGCTATTAGCGTGGCGGCCAGCCCGCGGTCAAGATACGGCTCCACAGCCGCAAGCTTGACGGCTGAACGCGCCGCCATCTGCGCCAAGGCGGCCTTGCTTGATATCGACTGCACCAGCGCGAAGATGGCGCTGACCACCGTGGCGACGGCCTGGAGCGCGGCCAGGGCATGTTTCTGGCTGGCCGTATCGAAGATCCTGGCCGATGCGAGCAGCGACGCATTGACCTGCTGCTGGAAGGTGACGATCTGCGTCTGAATCTGCGCCAGAATACCGGCCGATGGGTTGGCCAGGTAGGCCTTGGCCTGCGTGACGAGCAGGTTGGATGCGGTGTCGAAGCCCACTGTCGCGGCCGCAAAGATGGGCGCATCGGTAGGTGCGAGCAGCGCGGCTGTCGAGTCGACCGTGGCTACGGCGCTTTGCAGGGCCGGGGTCCAGTTCACAATGTCCTGTGCAACTGAGACGCCGGAACAGCCGGTCATGAAGGGCAGCGGGAGCAGCAGCGCGATCAGCGCCCATGCGCCGAGCCTGGCGTTGGCCGCGGAGTTTGCTCCGGCACGGGCGCTGCCGGGCAGGTCGGCCGGCAGGGGGTCGCGGGCCAACAGCCCGAGCAGCGCCGTGGCCAGCGCGCCCGCCAGCGTGACCACCGTGCCCGACCCGGCATGACCCAGGCTCACGCCCTGCTGCTCCAGGACTCCGGCCACGGTGGCTGCTGCAATCAACAGCCCGGCAAACGAAGTCCGGGGATGGTTCCAGATATTGGCAATGGTATTCATAGCGCTCCTTTGAACGGAAACACGGCTGCGTGCGCAACCCGGTTCGATGTCGGCTTTGTGGCGTTTGGCAGATGTGCGGCTGGCAGTGCGGGCGGAAAACGCTCGTTCCTGGTTCTCCGCCGGCACGGCCAACGGGCGGCCCTCAGTGTCCCCGGCTGCCGTGGTTCCGGTCCGGCCGGGGGTGGAGAGGCGCGCCCTCCCAGACAACGGCGGCCCCGCGCCCCGGCGCCATCCGCTGGTTGCTGGGGAGGGCGAACTCATTCGCCCGGCGCGGCACATCCGCCGTTTGTCTGGCCACTTATAAGCGTAGGCAAATGCGGGTGAATGCCCTGCAAGAGTAGGGTGGCATGAATCAGGAATGGAATCAGCAGGTTGGATAAATATGTGAGGGTTCTAATCTTGACAGACCATGCAGTGCCAGGAGTTTTTGAGAATTTTCGCAGAGTTCTATGCGGATCGCAGAACAAAGCGTCGCCCGCGAATCTCAAACCCGCCGCTGACTACGCGAACGATTGCCTCGGTGTAGGCGAGGTGCTCCTCGGCCAGGATGCGCTCGGCCAGCGAGTGGGCGTCGTCGCTGTCGAGAACGGGAATGGAGCGTTGCAGGACGATGACGCCGTGATCCAGGTGCTCGTCGACAAAATGCACCGTGCAGCCGGCTAGCTTGGCACCGTAGTCGAAGGCCTGGGTCTGGGCGTCAAGGCCGGGAAATGCAGGCAGCAGCGATGGGTGGATATTGAGAATTTTGTTTGGGAACGCCGCAATAAACTCGGGCGAGAGCAGGCGCATGTACCCGGCCAGGATGACCAGATCGACTTGGTGGGCGCGCAGGCAGTCTGCGACGTCCGCATCGTGCTCGGCGCGTTTGCGGCCTTTCGAGACAAGCACTGCGTGCGGCAGACCCAGTCCCCCCGCGGCGGCAAGGCCGGGAGCGTCGGCCACATTGGAGACGACGACGGCGATCTCGACGCCGGGCAGCCGGCCTTCGCGGATGGATTGTGCGATAGCCAGGAAGTTGGAGCCGCGGCCGGAGAGCAGGACTCCTAGCCGGAGGGGCGGACGGCCTTCGGCCACATGCTTGGGGAGATTCAGAGCATCCGGGCTCTGATCGGAAGTTCTCACGGGACTACGCCTCCGGGGCTACGTGTACTGCACCCGGCGCTCGCCCTTGGCGATGCGGCCGATGATGTAAAACTTCTCTTCAGCTCGATCCAATAGCGTCTTAGCCTTGGCAAACTTGGCCGCCGGAATCACCGCAATCAGCCCGATGCCCATGTTGAACGTGCGCATCATCTCCTCTTGCGGGACCTGGCCGAGCGCGCGGAGGTGTTCGAAGATGGGCAGCACCGGCCAGGAGCCGATCTCGACCTGCGCAGCGGTGTTCTTGGGCAGGATGCGGGGCAGGTTCTCGGTGATGCCGCCGCCGGTGATGTGGGCCATGCCGGCGGTAACCCCGGCCGTTACAAGCTTCTGAATCACCGAGAGATAGCTGCGGTGCGTCTTCATCAGCGCGGTGCCCGCCTTCTCCTTGATGGCGGACACGTATTGGGTGGGCTTGTAGCCGGCCACCTCAAACAGCAGCTTCCGCGCCAGTGAGTAGCCGTTGGTGTGCAGCCCCGTCGAGGGCAGCCCGATCAGCACGTCGCCGGGCTTGATGCCGATGCCGGTGATCATCTTGTCCCGGTCGACGGCGCCGACAATGAAGCCGGCCAGGTCGTACTCGCCATCGGCATAAAAGCCGGGCATCTGCGCGGTTTCGCCGCCGATGAGGGCGCAGCCGTTGGCCTTGCAGGCATCGGCCAGCCCGGTGACCACCGCTTCGGTCACCTCAGGATCGAGGCGGCCGGTGGCCAGGTAATCGAGGAAGAACAGCGGGATGGCGCCCTGCACGGCGACGTCATTGACGCAGTGGTTCACCAGGTCTGCGCCCACTGTGTGGTGAAGGCCGAGCTCGAAGGCGATTTTGAGCTTGGTGCCCACGCCGTCTGCCGAACTCACCAGGATAGGATTTTTCCAACGCTGGAGGTCGAGCCGGAACAGCGCCCCGAAGCCCCCAATGCCGCCCAGCACATTGCGGTTAAACGTCTTTTGCGCCAGGTACTTGATGCGTTCCTTGGCACGGTCGCCGCTGGAGATGTCCACACCTGCGTCGGCGTAGGTTACGGATTTGGACTTGACTATATCTGACACGTTGAAGAGCTTTCTAAGGGGTGAAATCTGCAGAAGACCGCAAGGCCCGAGTTGTGGCCCGGAAAGGACGATTCTAGCAGGATTTGCGGCTCCGGGCAGCGGCTTAGAGGAAGCGGCCGCGCTCCTGGGCTGTGGGAATCGGGCAGGTTGCGAGGCGTCCCCAGATGCGATAGCGTGAGCGGGCGACCAGCCGGTAGCCAAGGTCGCGCAGCGGCCGGGGAGCCAGGCGAAGCCATACCGCCAGGGCTGGCCAGGGGGACGGCAGCTCGCCTAGAAGCGCCACAATCGCGTCGGACCGGAGCAGAAGCTGCTCGGTTGGCCGCCCGGCGTTGCGGACGACGAGGATGGAGCCGGGACCCTCCTGGTGCGGCTCAGCAATGAAGCCATGGCGCGCCAGCAGGCCGGCCACTTTAGGCGAATCGGAGGCTACGAAGCGAAGTCGGTCGGCGCGATCGCGAGCGAGTGACCAGCGGACGGAGCGGTTGCACAGTCCGCAATGACCGTCATAGATCACCAGCAGCCGACCGCCCACTTCGTCCAAATCGTTCACACTTATCGAGATGAGTGCGGGGAGCGGTGCGATTCAATTCGACCAGTCCGATGCAACCATGTGAGGTGGATCACCCGACACGCATTCCAGCTGCTTCTATACTGGAGCCATCATGACCTCGTCCAAAACGCCGACCGTCCGCACCCGCTCCCAGGCTCTCCAACAGCGCGCCGAGCGCTTCTTCCCGGGCGGCGTCAACTCGCCGGTACGGGCATTCCGCGCGGTGGGCGGTGCGCCGCCGTTTGTGGAGCGGGCTGAGGGCGCGTATGTCTTCGACGCCGACGGCAACCGGTATATCGACTACGTGGGCTCCTGGGGGCCCATGATTCTGGGCCACGCCTTTCCTCCGGTCGTCGAGGCCATTGAGCGAGCGGCGCGTACCTCGGCCAGCTTTGGCGCTTCGACCGCTACCGAGGCCGACCTGGCCGAACGCATCGTCGCCTGCTATCCGGCCATTGAAAAGATGCGCTTTGTCAGCTCGGGCACAGAGGCCACCATGTCCGCCATCCGGCTGGCGCGCGCGGCCACCGGGCGCAAGATCATCGTCAAGTTCGAGGGCTGCTATCACGGCCACGCGGACGGCCTGTTGGTGAAGGCGGGGTCCGGTGTGGCGACATTTGGCATTCCCGGCTCGGCGGGCGTGCCGGAGGAGATTGCCGCCCTCACACTGGCGTTGCCCTTCAACGACCTTTCCGCCGTCGAGGCAGCTTTTGCGGCGCATCCCGGCGCGATCGCGGCGGTGATTCTGGAGCCGGTGGTGGGCAACGCCGGGTGCATTGCGCCTGCGGCCGGGTATCTGGACGGCCTGCGAACGATCACGGCGCAGGAGGGGGCGCTGTTCATCGCCGACGAGGTGATGTGCGGCTTCCGCGTGGCGCTGGGCGGGGCCTGCGAGCTTTATTCGCTCGACCCCGATCTGGTCACGCTGGGCAAGATCGTCGGCGGAGGCCTCCCGGTCGGCGTCTTCGGCGGCAAGCGGCGCATCATGGATATGCTAGCCCCCCTCGGCCCCGTCTACCAGGCCGGCACGCTGAGCGGTAATCCGCTGGCCATGGCCGCAGGGATCGCAACCGTCGGTTATTTGCAGGAACACGCGGCCCAGGTCTATCCGCAGCTTGAGAAGGTTTCAAAGGCCGTTGCCGAGGGCGTGGCCGCCGAGGCTGCGCGCGCCGGCGTGCCGCTCACGCTCAACCGCGTGGGCGCCATGTGGACCTGGTTCTTTACCCCCGGCCCGGTACGGGACTACACCGAAGCAGCGCTCAGCGACACGGCTGCCTTTGGCCGCTTCCACCGGGCGATGCTCGACCAGGGCGTGTGGCTGCCACCGTCGCAGTTTGAGGCGGCGTTTCTGGGCGCCGCGCATGGAGATGCAGAGATTTCCTCCACAATTGAAGCAGCGCGCGACGCGTTTCAGGCGGTGATCGCCGGCTGATCTCGTGCTGCCGAGATTGCTTCCCACGCAGCCAGCGTGACAAACCGATGGGTGGCTTTGTAGCGCTTGAGCAGTTGCCCCGCCGCCGCAACCGACGGCCCGCGGTTCGCGCCCAGCACCAGATGCCCGCCGTCGTGCAGAACCAGGTTGGTTGCCCACCCCCGCCGCTGATTGCGATCGATCTTCGCGCTCAGCCGCTGCGCGATCTTCTCCGCCGAGGGCTCGCTCCAATCCGTTGTGATCGCATTCCACAGCACCGGCATCATGCCCAGTTCGCGCGCAATCCGCAGCACCACCGGCCGCCGCCCGCCAAACGGCGGCCGAAACCACCGCACCGGGCTGCCCGTGATCTGCTCCAGCACTTGGCTGGTCCGGGCAAGTTCCTGCTGCACGCGCCCAGCGCCAGTCACCGCCAGGTTGGGATGCGACCAGGAGTGGTTGCCGATCAGGTGTCCGGCTGCGTGAATGCGCCGGACTAGATCGGGCACAGTTTCAGCGTAGCGGCCGACGAGGAAGAACGTCGCCCGCACATCGTGGCTGGCCAGCGTGTCGAGCAGTTGCGGAGTCCATGCGGGATTGGGGCCGTCGTCAAACGTGAGCGCCAGCTCGCCCGGTCTGCGCGGCGCAATCAGCGCGCTGCCGAACAGCTGCGAGCCGGGCCACATCGCCGCATAAGCGCAGCCGCCGCCAGCAAGGCCCAGCGCGGCCGCAGCAGACAGCCCGGCAGAGACTCCAGTGGACCATGGCATCAGCATCGTGCCTTCCAGTGTCATGCGCGGGGCCGTGGGAGAGCAAGATGCAGCACAACGACTACGAGCGCACAGGCCTATTCAGAAGTAGTTGGATCGATCACTGCGCGCACCTGCGCAACGCTGTTGGCAGGGAAGCCGCCCGTTGTTGCGTGCTCGCGCACCGTCGCCTCATCCGGCGCAATGTAGACGCAATAGATCTTGTCGTCGGTCACGTAGCTTTGCAGCCACTGGATCTGCGGGCCCATCTGGCGCAAGACGCCGCAGGATGTTTGGGAAACGGCTTTCAGCTGCTCCGGCGTCAGGTTGCCGGCGCCGGGAATTTCACGTTCAATCACGAATTTGGGCATGATCTCGACCTCGCTTGCAAATTGAACTGTCCCTGGGGTAGAGCGAATTTTACCCCACCAGATCGCCGCCCGCACAGAAAAGAATGAGACGCCGCGCTTGCACCCGCGACAGCCACCGGGCGTATACTCACCTTGGATCGGGCCGCATCCTGCGCATACGGAGCGGCACTGGAGACAAACATGAGCGTGACCAACTTCCCCGCCGGGGCAGGCTCTGCCTCTGCCAGCATCCCCATCACAAAAGTCACCGTTCCCGCGCTGGCCGAGATGAAGCGGCAAGGCAAGCCCATCTCCGCGCTTACGGCGTACGACTACTCGTCCTCGCGTCTGGCCGACGAGGCCGGCATCGACCTGCTGCTGGTGGGCGACTCGCTGGCCATGGTGGTGCTGGGCCACGAGAACACCATGGCCGTGACGGTGGACGAGATGCTGCACCACACCCGCGCCGTTCGCCGTGCCGTCAGGCGTGCGCTCGTTGTGGCCGACATGCCGTTTGGCAGTTACCACGGGACTGTTGCCGAGGGACTGGCCAACGCGGTGCGTTTCATCAAAGAAGCCGGCGCTGAGGCGGTCAAGATCGAGGGGCCGCGCGTGGAACTGGTGCGCGCGCTCACTGATGCGGAGATCCCCGTCGTCGGCCACCTGGGCCTGACGCCGCAGAGCCTGCACCGCATGGGTGGCTACCGCGTGCAGGCGCGGACGGCTGATACGGCCCTCCGGCTCAAGGACGATGCTCTGGCCCTCGCCGATGCCGGAGCCGGCGCGGTGGTGCTCGAAGGCGTGCCCCGCGAAGTGGCCGCGGAGATCACTGCCGAGCTGCCGGTGCCGACGATCGGCATTGGCGCCGGCCCCGAGTGTGACGGGCAGATTCTTGTCTTCCACGACCTGCTCAACCTGACCTTCGCGCCGGCGGCCAAGTTTGTGCGCCGCTATGCCGATGCCGGCACGCTCATCCGCTCGGCCATTGAGCATTACCGCCAGGATGTGGAGCACCGCGCGTTCCCCTCCGACGAGGAGAGCTACCACCTGCCCGAAGCGGCGCGCAAATCCATGGCCGCGGCGCAAAAGGCCGGCATGCTCAGGAAGGCCTGATGGAGATTCTGCATACTGTTGCAGAGCTGCGCGCCTGGTCGCGCGATGCCCGCCGCCCCGTCAGCCTGCGCGACGACGCCGGCTGCGGCACCGTCAATTGGACAGGCCCGCCGGGCACTGTCGCACTGGTCCCTACCATGGGCGCGCTGCATGAGGGCCACGCGTCGCTGATTCGAGCTGCCGCGGCGTCTTGCGGCTCGGTGGCCGTGAGCATCTTCGTGAATCCCACGCAGTTTGGACCGAATGAAGATTTTGCGCGCTATCCACGCAGCTTTGACGCCGACTGCGCCCTTGCCGCAGCGGAAGGCGCAGACGTCGTCTTCGCGCCCTCGGTCGATGAAATCTATCCAGCCGGCGGGACCACGTTTGTTGATGTCGTAGGCCTAAGTCAACGGCTGGATGGCAAGTCCCGGCCGGGGCATTTTCGCGGCGTGGCCACGGTGGTGGCCAAGCTGCTGATCGCCGCGGAAGCCGATCGAGCGTTCTTCGGGCAGAAAGATGCAGCCCAGGTCGCCGTGCTGCGGCGCATGGTCGCCGACCTGCGCCTCGCGACAGAGATCGTGGTTTGTCCCATCATCCGCGAGGCGGACGGGCTGGCGCTCAGCTCGCGCAACGTGTATCTCAGCGAAGAGGAACGCGAGTGGGCACTCACGCTCAGCCGCTCTGTGCGCCAGGTTGAGGCGCTGGTTGCAGCCGGCGAGCGCCGCGCCGGCAAACTCACCCAGGCCGCCCGCGTCACCTTCGCGGAGATGCCGCAGATTCGCGTCGATTACATCGCGCTCGTCGATTGGGCAACGCTGGAGCCGGTCGAAGTCGCGGCTCCCGGCACGCTCTTTGCCGTGGCGGCTTGGGTCGGAAACACGCGGCTGATCGATAACGCGATCATGAGCTAGAGACGAGCCATGGAAGGGGGGTAGAATTGCTGCGTGAATTCCAAGGCAATTCTGCCCTGCACTTGCCACTGCACGGCCGTCCATGGAGAGAAATGCTTCGATTCCGTCTGCCTGTCGTGTTGATGTTGTCGTCCGTCCTGAGTGGTTGCAACGCAAAATCCATCATGGACCGCGTGGCCCCTGAAACCGTGCTAGAGCTGAAGACCAACTTCGATTACCTCCGTCACGGCCAATATGAACAGATTGAGGCTGCCCTCGATCCAGGCATTGATCGTAAAAATGTTCGTGCCAGTCTGACCACCATGGCGGCCATGATACCGGCGCAGGAGCCAGTCTCAGTTAAGACGGTGGGCGCCTTTGCGCAGTGCGAAACGCGCAAGGGCTGTGACACGCGGGTCACATTGGAGTACGAGTTCACCGGCAAGTGGGTCATAGCGCAAATGGTGGTTCACCGCCAGGATGAGAAATCCGTGATCACATCGTTCTATATCCGGCCAGAGTCAGAATCGCTTGAGGCGACGAATCAATTCACGCTTCGCGGAAAAGAGCGGGCGCAGTACATGATTCTGGCCATGGGGATCGTATCCATCGCGGTGATGCTTTACGCACTGGTGCTCTGCATCCGCACTCCAATGGAAAGGCGCAAGTGGCTGTGGATTATCATGATCCTTCTGGGAGTGGGCAAGGTGGCCGTGGACTGGACCACGGGCGAGATTTCTTACCACATTTTCTGGATCTCGATTCTGCCTGCGGGAATGGGTGCGGAGCTGTACGGCGCATGGATTGTGACGGTTTCAATACCGCTTGGCGCACTACTGTTTTTGATTCTTCGCGAGCGACTCCGGAAGCCGAAGGTTCCCGTGGCATCTCATCCAAGCGCGATGCTGCCTCCATTCCCCCTGAATGCGGATGAAACCGGCGGAGACGCGGCTCAATAATTCGAATCGCTTCGGGCCTGCTGCCTTCAACAGGATGGCCGGCTGTCGAGGCTGGCGGGATCGGTTAAGAAATCGATTGCAAGAACGAGATGCGGGCTGCAATCTGTAGGGAATGCCGGAGCTGCCTGACATATCCGCCTACATCTCTGCGATGGAGCCGCGCATTCTGGGCCAGCCGCTGGAGCGGGTGCGGCTGGCCAGCGTGTTCCTATTGCGCACCGTTGACCCGCCGCTTGAGAGCGTCGAAGGCCGCACGGTGGTCGCGCTGCGCCGCATCGGCAAGCGCATCGCCATGGGCGTCGAAGGCGATCTATGGCTGGTCCTGCACCTGATGATTGCCGGCCGCCTGCACTGGAAGGCGCCGCAAGCCAAGCTGGCAGGCAGGAACGCGCTCGCCGCCTTCGATTTTCCCACCGGCTCGTTGACGCTGACTGAAGCCGGCAGCAAACGCCGCGCTTCGCTGCACGTAGTCCGCGGCGAAGCAGGCCTGCGGGCCAACGATCCCGGCGGCATCGAGGTCTTCTCGACTGACCTTGCCGGCTTTCGAGCCGCTCTCACCGAAGAAAATCGCACCCTCAAGCGCGCGCTCACCGATCCGCGCCTGGTGAGCGGCATCGGCAACGCCTACTCGGACGAGATTCTGCACGCGGCGCATCTTTCGCCGATTACGCTCACGCACAAGCTCACGGCGGAGGAGTGGGAGCGGCTGTTCAGCGCGACGCAGTCCACGCTCACCCTCTGGATGGAGCGGCTGCGCAGGGAGGCGGAGAAGGCGTTCCCCGAGGGCGTGACCGCCTTTCGCCCGGAGTTTGCGGTGCATGGCAAATTTGACCAGCCCTGCCCGCGCTGCGGCGAAAAGGTGCAGCGCATCCGCTATGCGGACAACGAGACCAACTACTGCGCCCGCTGCCAGACCGGCGGCAAGGTGCTGGCCGATCGCAGCCTGTCGCGCCTGCTGGGCAAGGACTGGCCGCGCACGCTGGATGAGCTGGAAGCGCTGAAGCGGCGCTGAATGTGACCTGGCCCTCGGCCACGCCGCGCGGCTTGGCGAGGGCGCTTTTGTTCTTGACACGGATGCGGCCGCTGCCCGAGAGTCATCTGCACGACTTCCCACCGCCGTCACGGGCGTTCTTTTCCCTGTTCACGCTCCCGGCTCGCCGGATTTATCTCTGCGCGGAGGCTTCGCAATGCACCATCTCCACTTCAACCACTGGGCGATTCTGGCGGCGGCGTTCTATCAATGGATTCTGGGCGCGCTGTGGTACTCGCTCTTCTTTGCCAAGCCGTGGATGGCGCTCACCGGACACAAGAAAGGCGAGCGGCCCAAAGGCGCAGTGGTTGCCATGATCGCGTCGTTCTTCGGCGGCCTCGTTCTTGCCTTCGCGCTGGCGCATGTGGTGCTCTGGTCGGGCGCGGAGGGCGCCGACGGCGGCGCGTTCACAGGGTTTGTCTGCTGGCTGGGCTTCATTGCGGTGCCGCTGCTGTTTGAAAAGATGTATGAGCAGCGCCCGTTTAAACTGTTTGCCATCAACGCGGGATACTGGCTGACGGCGCTGCTGGGATCTGGCGCGCTGCTGGCTGCGTGGCACTGAGTTCCGCGAGACGCGGGGCGATTACAATCGAGCCATGAGCAAAGCTGTTATCGCTACCAGCCAGGCTCCCGCGGCCATCGGGCCTTACTCGCAGGCCATCCGCGCGGGCAATCTTGTGTTTACCGCCGGGCAAATCGCGCTCGACCCGGCCACGCAGCAGGTGGTTGCGCCGGGCATTGCCGAGCAGACGACGCAGGTGCTTGAGAACCTGAAGGCGATTCTGGAATCGGCCGGCTCGAGTCTGGCGCGAACCGTGAAGGCGACGGTTTTCCTGAAGGATTTCAACGACTTCGCGGCCATGAATGCGATCTACGGCGCATACCTGGCGCCAGAGGGCGTGGCTCCGCCGGCGCGGAGCACGGTGGAAGTGAGCCGCCTGCCCAAGGACGTGCTGGTGGAGATTGAGCTGATCGCAGAAGTCTGAGCGCGGCTGATTCTTTTGAGACTCGGCGGGCATCCAAGGTCTGCGACTGGAGGTTTTTGATGGGCGATGCTGTTGAAAAGATTGAGCGGAGCGAGGCGGAGTGGCGGGCGGCGCTGACTCCGGAGCAGTACCACGTGCTGCGCGAGAAAGGCACGGAGCGGGCGTTTACCGGCGTGCTCACGGAGAATCACGAGACCGGCAACTACCACTGCGCGGGCTGCGGGGCGCTGCTGTTCATGAGCGGGGCCAAGTTTGACTCCGGCTGCGGATGGCCCAGCTTTATGCTGCCGGCAGACGGGCAAGGCATTGTGGAGCATGAGGATAGGAGCTTCGGGATGCGGCGTGTGGAAGTGACCTGCGCGCGCTGCGGCGGGCACCTGGGCCATGTCTTCCCCGACGGGCCGCGGCCTAGCGGCCTGCGCTATTGCATCAACTCGGCGTCGCTCACGTTTGAGCGGGCTGAGTAGGCGCCGCAGGGCTCGATGCGGAGGCGTTTCCGTGCGATGATCCGCTGGCGACCGCGCCTGCAAACGGCCATTGAGCCGAGGAATCCAACCCGGTTCCGGGCACAACAAAACCCCGTCCGGTGAGCGACGGGGTCTCGGTAGGCTGTTTGTTTTCAGCTGGATGGGTGGAATGCCCGGCGGCTTTAGCCCTTGGCGATCTTGCCGCTCTTGATGCAGCTGGTGCAGACGCGGATGCGCTTGGAAGCGCCGTTGACCAGGGCCTTGACGGCCTGCAGATTGACGTTCCAGCGCCGGCGGGTGACGTTGTGCGCGTGGGAGATGTTGTTACCGAACTGCGGGCCTTTGCCGCAAATATCGCATACCTGTGCCATGACTTCGCTCCAAACGTATTCTTGTTTCGTGCTGCCGGCTCTAAACCCTTGAAAATGCGCATTAAAGAGCGCGCGGTCCGGGTTTCTAAAACCGGTAGAGCCGTCGGGGCGCGTCGCAACACACAACACCGTCAGCTTGCCGAATCTCCAGTATACGCGGAATTGGGCGCGGAGCCAACCGGCGGAGGTGTGAAGGGATGCGTTCGATTCCACGTAAACATGGACGCGGGGCTCAATGTGTGCAGCTTTAGATGAACATCTGGTTGGTTTTTTCTATGTAGACATGGACAGAAGGGCACGAATTTGGGGTGTTTTTTCGTCGATTATTGCGTGGGGTCTTCGTAGGCGGTGCGGGCGGGGAGGAAGACGCGCACGACGGTTCCGTGGTCTTCAGGGCGATTGCTGCTTTCGACGGTGATTTTGCCGCCGTGGCCTTCAACGAACTGGCGGGCGATGAAGAGGCCGATGCCGGTGCCGACCGTGTAGCGGGTGGTGAAGAAGGCGTCGAAGACCTTGGGCAGGATATCGGGCGGAATTCCCACGCCGTTGTCGGTGACGGTGAGGGCGACGCCTTCGGATGGCTCCCTGGTGTCGCTGACGGTGATGGACAAGGTTCCGCCGGTGGGCATCGCATACATGGAATTGGTGAGGAGGTTGGAGATGACCTGCATCATCTCCCCGCGGCGGAGCATGACCTTGTGGGAGGAGTCGAGCGACGTGCGGACGGTAATGCCGGTAGCGGTGCAGCGGGGCTCGTAGATGGCGATGGTGTGTTCGGCGATCTCCCCGAGCGAGGCGCGGCTTGCGGAGGCATGTTCGCGGTAGTAGCCGAGGGTCTGCTTGGCGATGTGGGAGACGCGCACCAGCTCAGCATCGGCGGATTCGAGGTACTGGATTCCCTCCGCGCTGCTGACCAGGGGGCGAAGAAGGAAGAGCAGGTTGACGATTGCTTCGAGGGGGTTGTTGATCTCATGGGCGATGGTTGCGGCCATGCGGCCGGTTGCGGCAATTTTTTCGGCCTGAAGGAGCGATTGCTCGAGCCGTTTGCGGGCAGAGATATCGCGGAGAATCTTGGAGGCGCCAATGACCTGGCCGTTGGCGTCGCGGATGGGGGAGACGGTGACGGAGACGTCGATGAGCCGGCCGTCCCTGGTGAGGCGCACGGTGTCGAAGTGTTCCACGCGGCGGCCGGCTTTGATGCTCTCGATGATGCCGGCTTCGTCGGGGTGCAGGAGTTCGGGGACAAGCTTGAGAATCGATTGGCCGATCATCTCATCCGCGGCATAGCCGAAGACGCGGGTTGCGGCGGCATTCCAGCTCTTTATGATTCCATTGAGGTCTTTGCTGAGGATCGCGTCGTCGGATGAGCTGACGATGGCGGCGAGCTCGCTGAGGTGTTTTGTGCTCTCCTCAAGCGCGTCCTCGGTGTTGCGCATGTCGGTGATGTCGCGGATGGTGCCCAGGATTTCTGCGTTGGGGGCGGCCGGGCCGGACTGGAGGTGGCCCTTGACCTCGATGCGGCGCAGGGTCCTGTCGGGCAGGTAGAAGAGGCCTTCAAAATCGAGCGGCGCGCCCTCACGGATGGTTCGCTGCATGGCTTGCCGGAACGGCTGGCGATCGTCGGGATGCACAACATCACGCAGAAATTCCGCACCATGGACCGGACCCTGTTCGCGGTTGCGCCCAAAGATCTGATACATGCGGTCGTTTTCCCAACTCGCTTTATCTTCGACCGTGTCCCAGACAAAGACTCCCAGATTGGCGACTTCGGTGGCGAGCTTGAGCCGGGCCTCGCTCTCGCGCAGGCGCTGGGCTCCGACGACGGTCTCCGTCATGTTGCGGAAGGCATCGTAAACGCCGCCGATGCGGCCATCCTCATAGACGGGGATGAGGGAGTAGCTCCAGTAGTGATCCTCGAGCGCGCCGTTGATGAGGACGGGGATGAACATGTTGTCGCGCACGGCGGTTTCACCGCGGAACAAGCAGGCCTCGAGATCGGGTCCGACCAGGTCCCAGGCCTCATGGAAGACTTCGCGATAGAGCCCGCCGAGGGCGCTGGGGTGCTTCAGCGTGAGGGTGGAGATGGCGGCGTCGTTATAGAGAAACACCATCTCCGCTCCCCAGGAGAGGATAGTGGGGAAGGGAGAGTGGAGCATGAGGTTGGCGGTGGCGAGCAGGGTATCGGACCAGTCTTCAAGAGAGCCGAGCGGCGTGTTTGCCCAGGCGAAGGCACGGATGCGGCGCGCCATCTCACTGTCGCCGGTGATGAGGGCGCCGGTGCGCTGGTTGAAGGCTGACTTGGTCATAGGATGGGGGGGCGAGCGCGCCTCTTCAGGGTTTGGTCCGATGCTACTCCAATCTGAATATAGAGCCGGGAAAGGGGGTTTGGATGGTCAGGATTGCTCATCGTGTGCGTGGTTGGGTGGGCCGGCGCTGGAGCTGGCTGCGGAAGGGGGTCCGATTTCCGGTTGCGGGGAAAGGAATTGAAAGAGGAGATTCTGGCGATTGGCGTTTGTGGGGGCCAGAGCCTGTTATGAACTTTCGCGTGGGCGGCGTTGCGAGCGAAAATCGGTTCAAGCGAGGCGGAATCTCGCCGCGGCGAGCTGTGGCCATTTCACAGCCGAGGATTTCAACGAAGTAGGAACCGATTTTCACCGCAACCCGGGTCCCCGGCACGCGAACCTGGCGTGCTGGGGTGGAAGCCGAAGGGACGGGACCAATTTTCCCGATTTCGTTGTCGCTCGTCGCTTCAGTAACCGGCTACAGTG
>Ga0302202_10004117_pt1 | contig 15622 bp, 15 predicted proteins | sample II_Bog_N3_3_FD_194579 | JGI IMG/M metagenome (GOLD analysis project Ga0302202, IMG submission 194579) | Peat permafrost microbial communities from Stordalen Mire near Abisko, Sweden - II_Bog_N3_3 | ecosystem: Environmental > Terrestrial > Soil > Wetlands > Peat | place: Sweden: Abisko...
TTCCGGCGGATCTCGTCGGCCACCGACAGCGGCGCCCATCCGGCCTGGCGGAGCGCGGCCAGCGTGGTGATGTCCGGCGGCGGGGTCAGTCGGGCGGACAGGTCGACGTGCGTGCCGCCGTCGTCGGGGCGGTGGGACTGCTCCGGGGTCGTCATGAGCACGAGCCTACGCGGGGCGTCGGGCACGTGGCGCGGCGACAGCCGGGCCGCTGCGGGGACGGGGGACGGGGCCCGTCCCGGGGGCGCCGGCACCGGGCGCGGTGGCCGCGGCGACACCGGGTTTCGCACGGCGTGCCCAGGGATGGAATGATGAGGGCCTGCCAGCTCGCGGTCCCCTGGACCTGCGCGCGTCGGGGCGCTCCGCGCCCCGTGGACGACGGCCCCGTGCGGCCGAATAACTTGACCAGGCAAGACCTGATGAGGGAGATGAGCGTTGACCACGTTGGAGGAACCACCCGTGAGCCCGGCCGTCACCCCGGTCGTCCTGGGGGGCGCCCGTGGCGGACCGGATGTCGCCACCCTGCGCACCGACCGCTACTGGGTCCAGCCGGTGGTGACCTTCGTCGTGCTCACCTCGTTCGTGGCCTACGCCAGCTGGGCCGCCTTCGTGAACAAGAACTACTTCGTCGGCGCCTCGTTCAACCGCAACCTGATCTCGCCCTTCTACTCCCCCTGCCTCACCGCCAGCTGCGTACCGGGCAGCCACCCGTCCACGGTCATCACCTGGTGGACGATCTCGCCGGCGCTGCTCATCCTGATCTTCCCGTTGGGCTTCCGGATGACCTGCTACTACTACCGCAAGGCGTACTACCGGTCGTTCTGGCTGGCCCCACCGGCCTGCGCGGTGTCGGACGGCCACGGCGCCTACACCGGTGAGTCCCGCTTCCCCCTCCTGCTGCAGAATGCCCACCGGTACTTCTTCTACTTCGGCCTCGTCTTCAACGTGATCCTGACCATCGACGCCATCGCCGCCTTCCGTCAGCCCGGACTCGGCTGGGGCGTCAGCGTCGGCACCGCCGTCCTCCTGGTCAACGCCACCCTGCTGTGGCTCTACTCGCTCAGCTGCCACGCCTGCCGGCACCTCTGCGGCGGCGGAGTCAAGCAGTTCTCCAAGGCGCCCATCCGGTACAAGATCTGGAAGACGCTCACCCCGCTCAACGGGAAGCACATGCTCTTCGCCTGGATGAGCCTGGTCTTCGTGGCCTTCACCGACCTGTACGTGCGTCTGGTGGCCAGCGGGGCCATCCACGACTACGGCTTCCACTTCTAAAGGCGACGATCACATGACCGACTACGAGAGCCACGAATTCGACGTCATCATCATCGGGGCCGGCGGTGCCGGCCTGCGGGCCGCGGTCGAGGCCCAGGCCCTGGGCCTGCGCACCGCGGTGGTCTGCAAGTCCCTGCTCGGCAAGGCGCACACCGTCATGGCCGAGGGCGGCATGGCCGCCGCCATGGGCAACGTGTACTCCGAGGACAACTGGAAGGTCCACTTCCGCGACACCATGCGCGGGGGCAAGCTCCTCAACAACTTCCGGATGGCCGAGCTCCACGCCCAGGAGGCGCCGGACCGGGTCCGGGAGCTCGAGGCGTGGGGCGCCCTGTTCGACCGCACCGAGGACGGCCTCATCCTCCAACGCGACTTCGGCGGGCACCGGTACGCCCGGCTCGCCCACGTGGGCGACCGCACCGGCCTCGAGCTGATCCGCACCTTGCAGCAGAAGGCCGTGGCCGACGGCATGGAGGTCTTCATGGAGCTCAAGGTGCTCCGACTCCTGCACGACGCCGACGGCAACGTGTCGGGCATCGTCGGCTACTGGCGCCCGACCGGCGAGTTCGTGGTGATCAAGGCCAAGGCCGTCGTGCTGGCCACCGGCGGGGTCGGCAAGAGCTGGATGTACACGTCCAACTCGTGGGAGTCCACCGGTGACGGCCACGCCATGGCCCTGTGGGCCGGGGCCGACCTGATCGACATGGAGTGCGTGCAGTTCCACCCGACCGGCATGGTCTGGCCGCTGTCCGTGCGGGGCATCCTGGTGACCGAGGGCGTCCGGGGCGACGGCGGCGTCCTGCGCAACTCGGAGGGCAACCGGTTCATGTTCGACTACGTGCCCGAGATGTTCCGGGCCGAGACGGCCGACTCCGAGGACGAGGCCGACAAGTGGTACGACGACCACACCGCCGGTCGACGGCCGCCGGAGCTGCTGCCCCGCGACGAGGTCGCCCGCTCCATCAACTCCGAGGTGAAGGCCGGACGGGGCAGCCCCCACGGCGGCGTGTTCCTGGACATCGCCACCCGGCGCACGGCGGAGGACATCCGCCGGCGCCTGCCCTCGATGTACCACCAGTTCAAGGAGCTGGCCGGCGTCGACATCACCGCCGAGGCCATGGAGGTGGGCCCGACCTGCCACTACATCATGGGCGGGGTCCGGGTCGACGCCGACTCGACGGCCGCCACCGTGCCGGGGCTGTTCGCCGCCGGCGAGGTGGCCGGCGGCATGCACGGCGCCAACCGGCTCGGAGGCAACTCGCTGTCCGACCTCCTGGTGTTCGGCCGGCGTGCCGGTATCGGCGCCGCCGAATTCGCCCAGGGCCGCACCGGGGAGATCGTCCTCGACGAGGGGCAGATCCAGGAGGCCATCGACGCCGCCGTCGCCCCGTTCGGGCGGGAGTCGGGCGAGAACCCGTACGACATCCAGCAGGACCTGCAGGAGACCATGCAGAGCCTGGTCGGGATCATCCGGACCGGTTCAGAGCTCGAGGAGGCCCTCGTCAAGATCGAGGCGCTCGAGGAGCGTGCCGGCAACATCGCCCTGGGCGGCGGCACCAAGTACAACCCGGGGTGGAACCTCACCACCGACCTCCCCTCGATGCTCACCGTGTCGAAGTGCACGGCCATCGGCGCGCTCAACCGCAAGGAGAGCCGGGGCGGCCAGACCCGTGACGACTTCCCCACGGCCGACCCCGAGATGGGCAAGGTCAATTTCGTCGAGCGCATCCCGGACCCGTCCGCTGCCCCCCGGGGCGTCGGCGGCACCCCGTCGGTGCGGTCGATCACCAGTCAGCCCGAGCCGGTCCCGGTGATGCCGGACGACCTGAAGGCGCTACTCGAGGAGGCGAACTGATGGCCGAGGAGATCATCCGCAGCAACCAGAGCGGCGAGGTGACCATGCGCGTCTGGCGCGGGGACGACACCGGTGGCGAGTTCACCGAGTACGTGATGCCGGCCCAGGAGGGCGAGGTCGTCCTCGACGTCATCCACCGGGTCCAGGCCACCGAGGCACCCGACCTGGCCTGCCGCTGGAACTGCAAGGCCGGCAAGTGCGGCTCCTGCTCCGCCGAGATCAACGGGCGCCCGTCGCTCATGTGCATGACCCGCATGGACACGCTCCCGCCCGGGGAGACCGTGACCGTGGCGCCCATGCGCGCCTTCCCGGTCATCCGCGACCTGGTCACCGACGTCTCCTACAACTACGAGGTGGCGAAGCGGATCCCGCCGCTCAGCGCCCGGGCCAAGACGGAGGACGAGGAGGAGGCCGGCGGGTACCGCATGGCCCAGGTCGACGTCGAGCGGAGCCAGGAGTTCCGCAAGTGCATCGAGTGCTTCCTCTGCCAGGACGTCTGCCACGTCGTACGTGACCACGAGGAGAACAAGACCGCCTACGCCGGTCCCCGGTTCTTCATCCGGTCGGCCGAGCTGGAGATGCACCCGCTCGACACCAACGACCGCCGCCAGCTGCTCCAGGAGGACCAGGGCCTGGGCAAGTGCAACATCACCAAGTGCTGCACCGAGGTCTGCCCCGAGCACATCAAGATCACCGACAACGCCATCATCCCGCTGAAGGAGCGGGTGGTCGACGCCAAGTACGACCCGGTGGCCTGGCTGGGACGCAAGATCCGCAAGCGCACCAAGCGCACCGCCGAGGAGGCGGCCGCCGAGGCACCGGCCGGCGGTCCGGCCGCGGTGCTGCCCCCCGGGGGCGTCCACGGCGTCCCGCAGCCCCATGCGCACGGCGCACCGGTACTGGCCACGGCGCCGGTCGGGCCGTCGACCGGTCCGGACGCCCCGTCGCCGGCGGACACCGGCGGCACCCCGCCCGACGGCCAGGCGTGACCCGGCGACCCGGCGCGTGCCCCGCTTCCTGACGGCGGCATGGGTCGAGGCGTTCAACGCCGCCCTCGCCGACGTGCACCTCCCGGCGCCAGGTCCGGATGCCGGGCTGGCGGCCGCCGACGGCCGGTTCACCGTGGCCCAGGAGGTCCGGTCCACCCCGGACGGTAACGTGCGCCTGATCCTGCGCACGGCGGACGGCTCGCTCGCCCTGCACCTCGAACCGCTCGACCCGGCGGCCGGGGAGGCGGTGGAGGCCGACGTCACCATCGCCCTCGACTACGCGGACGCCGCGGACCTGGCCCGGGGGGAGCTCTCCCCCGCCGAGGCCCTCAACGCCGGCCGCATCCGGGTGCGGGGCGACCTGTCCGTGCTCGCCGCCGGCCAGGACCTGCTTCAGGCGGCCAGGGTCCACACCCGTGACCTGGACGCGGCCACGACCTTCTGACCGTCCGGCCCCGGGGGCGGTGTCGGTGTAGACAGGGGCCGACCGTCGGAACGGGAGGCGCACCGTGGACATCCTGAGCAGCCGCACACTCCTGCGACCCACCGACCTCGGGCGCACCCTCGCCTTCTACCGGGACGGCCTCGGCCTGGCCGTGGCCCGCGAGTTCGGCGACGGCGACCACCGGGGCGTGGTCTTCTTCGCCGGGGGCGGATACCTCGAGGTGTCGGGCACCGGCCCCGATCCGGGCCGGCCCGGTGTCGCCCTGTGGCTCCAGGTCCGCTCCATGGACGACACCGTGTCGGAGCTGTCCGGCCGGGGCGTCGCCCTGGCCCGTCAGCCGGTGCGCGAGCCGTGGGGGCTGGTCGAGGCCTGGGTGGACGACCCCGACGGGGTACGGATCCACCTGGTCGAGGTCCCCGCCGACCATCCGCTGCGGCGCGACACCCGTCCCGTCCCCGGATCCGACGGGTAGATTCGCGGACATGACGGCCACCCACCGCGTCGAGCGCCTGGATCACGTGCAGCTGGCCATGCCCACCGGGGGCGAGGACCGGGCCACCGCCTTCTACGAGGGCGTCCTCGGGATCCCCCGGGTCGCCAAGCCGGCCGAGCTCGAGGTGCGCGGCGGCTGCTGGTTCGAACGCGACGGGCTGCGCGTGCACCTCGGCGTCGAACAGGAGTTCCGGCCGGCCCGCAAGGCCCATCCGGCCCTGGCCGTCACCGGGATCGATGCCCTGTGCGCGGCCCTCGACGAGGCCGGCCACCCGGTACGACGGACCGAGGACGTCCCCGGCGTGCCCCAGTGGTACGTCGACGACCCGTTCGGCAACCGCATCGAGCTCGTCCCGGCCTGAGCCCGGACCGGGCGGACCCACCCGCCGTGCCGACCGTCGCGCACCGGACCTGAACGGCAGGTCAGCATGTAGGTTCTCCGCCATGACGACGGCGGACCGGGCGGAATCGGGCCACCGCGGACGGCGTCGGCCCGGGGGGCCGGGCCGGAGCGGTGGGGCGCATGCGTGAGCGGATCGGTGTCGTCACCGACGTGTTCGCCGCGGCGTTCCGTAACCCCGACCTGCGCAACGTCGGCTTCGCGTACGCCCTCTTCTCCGCAAGTGAGCTGGGCACGTGGATCATCCTCCTCGTGTACGCCTACGACCACGGGGGCCCCTCGGCCGAACTGGTGATCACCGTGGTCCAGCTGGTGCCGTCCATGTTGCTCGCACCGGCCATCGGGGCCGCGGCCGACCGGTGGAGCCCGGACCGGTCGCTCGTCCTCGGGTACGCGGCCCAGGCGCTCACCATCGGCGGTGTGGCGGTGGCCATCGCCGTCGCCGCGCCCACCGTGGTCGTGTACCTGCTCGCCCCGCTGACCTGCTTCGCCATCTCCATGACCCGACCCTCCCAGTCCGCCCTGCTGCCGTCGGTGGTCCGCACCGCCGAGGAGCTCACCGCGGCCAACGTCATGACCGGCTGGACCGAGGGTGCCGCCGCCCTGTTCGGCCCGGGACTGGCGGGCATCCTGCTCGGCGCCTTCGGCCAGGGCACCGCCGTGGCGGTCATGGGCGCGCTGACCCTGCTGTCCATGGTCCTGGCCCTGCAGGTCTCCCGCGCCCTCCGGCGCCGTGCCACCGGACCCCCGGGCGACCTGGTCGGCACGGGCGATGCCGCCCACGGGGAGGGGGGCGGCCATGATGACCACGAGGCCGGGGGGTTCTCCCACGGGCTCCGGTCCGGTCTGCGCGGGACGCTCCTCAACCCCGACATCCGGGTGCTCCTGGTCCTGACCACCTTCTACTTCGTCCTGATCGGTGCGATGGACTACCTCTGCGTGGTCCTCGCGCTGGGGATCCTGCACATGGGCCCCGGCGGTGCCGGCTATCTCAATGCGGCGATCGGCGTCGGTGCCCTGGTGGCCGGGTTCCTCACGGCGTTCCTCGTCGGACGGCACCCCCTGGCCCGGACGTTGGCCCTGTCGCTCGTCGGTGCGGTCGCCGCCCTGGCGCTGGTGGCGGTCCTGCCCCGGGTGGGCACCGCCCTCGTACTGTTCGCCGTGGTCGGCCTGTCCCTGGCCGTGTTCAACGCCACCGGCAAGACCCTGATGCAACGGGCCGCGCCTCCTGATGCCATCGCCGGCACCTTCGGCATCCTGGAATCCCTCATGGACTTCGGCCTGCTCCTCGGTTCGCTGCTCATCTGGGCGGGGATCCGGATCGCCGGGCCGCGGACGGCCCTGGTGGTCCCCGCACTGGCGGCGCTGGTGCTCGTCGCCGTGGTGTGGCGACGGCTGAAGGGGGTGGACGAGACGGCGAGCATCCCCCAGGTCGAGATCCGCCTGCTGCGCTCCCTCCGGATCTTCGCCCCCCTGCCCGCACCCGCACTCGAGGCCGTCGCCCGCGAGCTGACGCCCATGACGGTGCCGGCCGGCACCCGGGTGGTCACCGAGGGCGAACCGGGTGACACCTACTTCGCCATCGCCGACGGCGAGCTCGAGGTCACCCGCGGTGCCGAACGGCTGGCGCGCCTCGGCCGGGGCGACGGGTTCGGCGAGATCGCCCTCATCCGTGACGTGCCGCGCACGGCCACCGTGACCACCGTGACCGACTCCCTGCTCTACGCCCTCGACGGGGACCTGTTCGTGGAGACGGTGACCGGGAACGCCGCCGCCAGCCGGTCCGCCGTCACCGTGGTCGACGGCCACCTCGGGACGCACGGTCCCGACACGGCAGGCGGCGACGGGCCACCGGTGTGACCGGGAACGTTCAGACCGGTGGCCCGATGGCCGCGGCGGCGGCCCGGCCCGAGAGGTAGGCGCCCTCGACCCGGGGTCCACCGAAGGCGTCGCCGGCGAGGACGACGCCCGGCGCCACCTCGAGGCACCGCTCGGGTCGTACCACCTGCGGCGTGGCGTACCGCCACCGGTGCACCCGGGCGTCGACCACGGTCGACCCACCCAGCCACGGGACCGCCGCGTCGAGCAGGTCGGCGGCGAGGGCGTCGGCGGGCCTGTCCCACCAGGCAGCCGCCACCGGGGCGGTGGTGTGCAGGGTGACCGACGGTACGTCCGATACGCCCTTGGCCCGGTTGTCCCCCACCCACGACCACACCGGATCGGCACCGGGTCGCACGCCACCCGGTGCCGGGACGGACGGCGGACCGTCGAGCGCCACCACCAGGGACAGGGTGGCGTCATAGGTCACGTCGGGCACGGCCGCCGCTCCGGCGAGCAGCGCGGCGGCCTGGGGCACCGGGCAGGTGAGGAGGACGGCGTCGACCTTCAGTGCGCCACCGGTGGTGCCGTGCGCGGCGGGCCAGGTGACGATCCAGCCCCCGTCCGCCGGGACCACGGCGTCGACGTGCACGGACTGGCGGACATCGAGGCCCCGGGCCAGGCGGGCCGGGACCGTGGCCATCCCGCCCCCGACCACGTAGCGGGGGTGCCCGTCGTCGGCTCCGAACCCGCGGCACCACTCGCGCACGGTCCCGTCGGCCAACCAGGGACCCAGGTCGGCGGCCAGGTCGGCGCTGCGCACCGTGAAGAACTGGGCCCCGTGGTCGGCCCGGGCGCCACCGGCCAACCCGGCCGTCGCCATGCGCCCTCCCGGGCGGCGGCCCTTGTCCACCACGGTGACCCGGTGGCCGGCTGCGGCCAGCAGCCGTGCCGCGGTCAGGCCGGCCATTCCCGAACCCACGACGACGACCCGCATGGCGGTCCGCTCAGGAGGCCGTGCGCTCGACCTCGGCCTTGACCGCCTCGAGCGTCGCCTCCATGCCGTTGCGGTTGGTCCTGCCCCGGGCCCAGCCGAGCAGGCCCCAGTAGATCCGCATGGCCAGGTTGTCGGGGAGCCGGAAGTACTCGGTCACGTCGGACCCGTCGTCGGCCGCGGCGATCCGGTAGCCCCAGGTGTTCATGACCTTGCTCCCCTGCACCACGTCGAACCCGAACTCGGCACCGGGCACGCAGGTCGAGACGACACAGGTGGTCCAGTAGGTCGGGCCCTTGCCGTTGCGCTTGACGTGACCCCGGAACTTCGCACCCACCGCAGGGCCGGTGGCGCCGTCGAGCCACTCGGCCTCGAAGGTCTCCGGGCTGTAGCTGCCGATCCGGGTCACGTCGCTCACCAGGTCCCAGACCTTCCCGGGCGTGGCGCTCATGTGGACGGTCACCGAGTCGTGCATGAGCTCCACCCTAGGTGCCCCGGTCCGGCTGCGGTGCCGTGCCGGGGGACTCCACCGGCGACGCCTCCACCGGCGGCGCATCCACCGGCGGCGCATCCACCGGCGGCGTGTCGTTGCCCGGTGTTCCGGCGCCCGGTCGGGCCGGGCGGCGGCGGGGCCGGGCGGCGGCGGACCGTTCGGCGGCGGCGGCACGAAGCCGCGGGACCACCAGCAGCACGTAGCCGGTGGACAGCGCGGCGAGCACGACGATGACCCCGATGGGGGCGACCGAGAAGTGGCGGGCGTTCTTCGGGTCCGAGAACCCGGTGGCCAGGAACAGGACGGTGAAGAGGACGACTCCGAACGCCGCCAGCGGCCTGCCGGCGATGAGGGTGAACGGCCGCTCGCGGGTCTCGCGCCGGCGCAGAACGAACAGGCACAGTGCGGCGATGGCGTAGATGCCCGCCTCCAGGGCGGCGCCGACCGCCACCAGCAGCAGCCACTGGCCCGTGGCGAACACCACCGCGGCCACCACGGCGGCCACCCCGGCCAGCGTGGTCACCGCCAGCCAGGGGACGGCCCGCAGATTCAGCCAGGCGAACTGGCGGGGCAGGTTGCCCTCCCGGGCGGCGGCGTAGATGAAGCGCGAGGCCACCAGGAACCCGCCGTTGAACGTGTTGAGTGCGGTCAGCACGGTCAGGCCCAGCATCCAGACCTCCCCCACCGTGCCGAGGGCGGCCTGCCCGAGGAGCAGCTGCGGGTAGGCGCTGCCGTGGAGGCTCGGGTACGGCACCAGGTGGGCCAGGGCCAGTGCGAAGAGGGTGGACGTCACCCAGATCAGCACCGGGGCGATGAACAGGGCCCGGGTGATCACCCGGGGCGTCCTGGCCTCCTCGGCCGTGGTGGTCACCCATTCGAAGGCGGCGTAGAGGAAGAGGGCGAAGGCGATGGCCTGGATCCCGGAGAATCCCCCGCGGCCGAACAGGTTGAGCGGCTGGTGGAAGGTGCCGCCCACGTGGAACAGGGCGATGACCGACAGCACCACCGTGCCGGTCAGCACGGTGTAGGTCACCACGGTCTGCATCCAGCCGGCGATGCGCACCCCGGAGAGGTTGGCGGCGAGCGCCACACCGAGGAGCACGGCGATCCACACGTAGGCCAGCACCGCCGGCTCGTGCAGCACGTGGCGGACGGCCGCCCCGATCAGGAAGGCATCGGCGGCGATGACCAGCACCACCGTGACCATGTAGGTGAACGTGACCGACAGCGAGGTCCGGAGCCCGACGGCCCGACCCAGGTAGAGGCGGATTCCGGCCGCGGTCGGGTAGAGGCCGTTCAGCTCCGAGAAGATGCCCGCCACCAGGAGCACGATCAGACCGCCGATGAGGATGGCGACCGCCGCCGTCGCCCCCGGCGCGTAGGCGAGGACCGACACCACACCCAGGTAGTCGATGGCGGCGAAGGCCAGCCCGGCGGAGGTCGCCGTGGCCGTGGCCGTCCCGACCGACCGGCGGAGCACCCGAGCGGCCGGTGGCGCCGGTTCGGCGCCCGCCATCAGGAGTCGGGCCAGATCACGTAGCTGATGGCGTCGAGGCGCATGACGTCCTCCTGGGACCCCTGCACCTTGATCTCCCCCCGGAGGTACTTCTGCACCGGGTTCAGGTCACCCCAGAACATGTCGCAGAAGGTCTCGGAGTGGGTCGTCACCACGATGTCCGGGGTGCCCTCGTGGCCCTCGGGGGTGGCCAGGATCTCTCCCCGGTCGACCTCCATGGTGAAGACCACCCCGTTGTCCTCGCAGACGAAGTGCAGGACGCGGGACCAGTCACGCTGCATCTTCCGCAGCCGCTCGTTGGTGTTGCACGTGATGGTGTAGTCCCCCAGCGCCTCGGCCAGCTCGTCCCAGTTCGCCATCGGGTCCCTCCTAACTCGCCGTGGCTGCCGGACGGGCCGGTCGGCGTCGTGGCCGGGTGGGCGCGGCCGCCTCGGGCCCGGCGCCCGACTCCAGGTCGACGCAGGCGGCGTCCAGTGCCTCGAGGAGGAAGTCCACCTCGTCCTCACCCACGACCAGCGACGGCATGAGGCGCATGACCGACGGCTGGTTGCCGCTGTAGACGGCGAGGACCCCGTGGTCGGCGAGATGGTAGGACATCCGCGGTCCCATCGAGTCCTCGGCGTACTCGATGCCGGCCATCAGGCCGAGGCCCCGCACCTCCGAGATCACCTCGGGATGGGCGGCGGCCACGGCGTCGAGGCCGGCGAAGAGACGCTCGCCCATGGCTGCGGCATGGGCCACCAGTCCGGTCTCCTCGATGACGGCGATCACCTCGAGGGCCACCGCGCAGGCGATGTCGGAGCCGCCGAAGGTGGAGAGATGGATGAAGGGGTTGGGGATCAGGAACTCCCGCACCTCCTCGGTGAACACCGTGGCCGAAATCGGCACCAGGGAGCCCCCCAGCGACTTGGCGATCGTCATGATGTCGGGGACCACGTCGTAGTGCTCGCCCGCCCACCAGCGCCCGGTCCGCCCCATGCCGGTCTGGATTTCGTCGAGGATCAGCAGGGCACCGGCCCGGTCGCAGACGGCGCGCACTGCGGCCAGGTAACCGGGCGGGGGCATGACGATCCCGCCCTCACCCTGGATGGGCTCGAGCAGCACGGCGGCGGTCTGCTCGTCCACCACCGCGTCGAGTGCGTCGAGGTCACCGAACGGCACCTGTACGAACTCGGGCATCAGCGGCTCGAACGGCTGGCGGAAGGCGCCGCGGCCGGCCGCCGACAGGGCGAACCCGGTGTGGCCGTGGTAGCCGTTGACCGACGACACGATCCGGGGGCGTCCGGTCGAGCCCCGGGCAACCTTGATGGCGAAATCCACCGCCTCGCCCCCGCCGGTGCCGAACATCGTGCAGTTGAGGCCGGCCGGGGTGATCTCGGCCAGCTTGGCCGCCAGCTCGGCCTTCTCGCGCGAACACAGGAGGAAGTTGCCGTGGTCCAGCCGGTCGATGGCCGCATGGGCGGCAGCCACCACGCGGGGGTTGCGGCGGCCCACGTTGAACGATCCGGCCGAGGTGAAGCAGTCGAGGAACCGCCGGCCGTCGAGATCCCACACCCACGGTCCCGACCGCTGCGCCTCGATGATGTCGAGCCCGGCCGCCCGCATGACCCGTACCTTCTGCGGGTTCAGGTAGGTGGCGAACTGGTCGAGGGCCACCCGCTTGCCTTCGGGATCCGGGACGAACTCGAGGCCGGTGGCCCAGCCCCAATCCGGCTGGTCGTTGTCCATGGCGCGACCCTACCCCTGGCGAACCCGGGCGGCGAAGCCGGTCCGGGGGACATCACTAGTGCAAAAAGGGGGGGCACAGCCCCCGAGGTGTCGCACGGCTCGGGGTCCCCGCCCACCGGACGACGGGCGCCCGCAGGTCAGGGGAGCAGGGCGGCGACGTCGTCGCGCTCGGCCACCAGCTCCTCGGTGGTGATGCGGATGCGCTCGGTGGCGAACCCGTCGTGGGTCAGGCCCTCGACCACGGTCCACCCGCCGGCGCCGTTGGCCCGGACGGGGAACCCGAACTGCAGGCCCTGGGGCACGCCGTACTCGCCGTTGGAGAACACGGCCAGCGACGTCCAGTCGTCGCCGACGGTGCCGTTGTGGATGGCCGCCACCGAGTCGATGGCGGCGTTGGCGGCCGACGCGGCCGACGACAGGCCGCGGGCCTCGATGATGGCGGCCCCGCGCTTCTGCACGGTGGTCAGGAAATCGCCCTGGAGCCAGTCGGTGTCGCCGATGACCTCGGCGGCGGGCTTGCCGTCGATGCGGGCGTTGGTGACGTCCGGGAACTGGGTGGCCGAGTGGTTGCCCCAGATGGCCAGGTTGGTGACCGAGGCGACAGGAACGCCGGCCTTCTGGGCCAGCTGGGACTTGGCCCGGTTCTCGTCGAGGCGGGTCATGGCGAACCAGCGGTCGGAGGGCACCTCGGGGGCGTTCGAGCGGGCGATGAGGCAGTTGGTGTTGCACGGGTTGCCGACCACCAGGACGCGCACGTCGGTGGCGGCGTTGGCGGCGATGGCCTGGCCCTGGGGGCCGAAGATCCCGCCGTTGACGGTGAGCAGGTCGCCGCGCTCCATGCCGGCCTTGCGGGGGATCGAACCGACCAGCAGGGCCCACGAGGTCCCGTCGAACGCGGTGTTCAGATCGGTGGTGGTCACGATGTCGCTCACCAGGGGGAACGCGCAGTCGTCGAGCTCCATCACCACGCCCTCTAGGGCCTTCATGCCCGGCTCGATCTCGAGGAGGCGGAGCACCACCGGCTGGTCGGGGCCGAAGAGGGCGCCCGAGGCGATGCGGAAGAGAAGGGCGTAGCCGATCTGGCCGGCGGCGCCCGTGACGGTGACGTGGATGGGAGGTTTGGCTGCCATGGCCGCAGGCTAATCCGCGGGTGCGAGGGCGGTCGAACCCGGGTCCCGTTGGCGGACCGGGGCCGGTCGACGCCGGGTCCGATCGGTAGTGTCGCCCCATGGCCACCCTCCTCGGCGTTCCGGTCGGCTACGGGGCCGGCACCGGCATGACCAGCGTCGACCAGGTGCGGGCCGAGGCCCGCTGGGCCGCCGGTGCCGGGTTCGACAGCTTCTGGGTGTCCCAGATCCTGGGCGTGGACCCGATCGTGGCACTGGCCGCGGTGGGGTCGGACGTGCCCGGCCTGGCCGAGCTGGGGACGTCGGTCGTCCCCCTGTCCGGACGGCATCCACTGGCGCTGGCCGCCCAGGCCCGGACGGCCCAGGACGCCCTCGGTGGCCGCTTCACCCTGGGGGTCGGGCCGTCCCACGCCATGGTGTCGGAGGGCTTCTACGGCGAGAGCTACGCCCGTCCCTTCACCCGGACGGGCGAATTCCTGGAGGCCATGGTCCCGCTCCTGCGCGGTGATCCCGTCGACGTCACCGGTGAGCTCGTCGAGGCCCACGGGTGGCTCACCATCGACGCCGCTCCGGTCCCGCTGCTGCTGGCCGCGCTGGCGCCCCGGATGCTCGACCTGGCCGGACGGGTGGCCGAGGGGACCACGGTGGGCTCGTGCGGGCCCGGGGTGATCGCCGGCCACATCGCCCCGGTCATCAACGCGGCGGCGGACGGCGCCGGCCGGTCGGCGCCCCGCATCCAGGCCATGGTGTCGGTCGCCGTGACCGACGACCCGGGTGCGGTGCGGGCCGAGGCGGCTGCGGAGGATGCCCTGTACGCGGCGCTGCCCGCGTACCGCCGGGTCCTCGACCTCGAGGGGGTGGACAGCGGCGCCGACCTCGTGCTGGCCGGATCGGTGGAGCGGATCGTCGAGGGGCTCGGCGCCTACGTCGATGCCGGCGTGACCGAGTTGCGCCTCGGGATCGGGACGAGGGACGAGCGGGTCCGGAACGCCACCCGCGACGCCCTGGCCGGGCTGCTCGGGGGCTGAGCGGGACGGCGGGTGCGCCCGGCGGAGCCGGTATCGTTCAGACGGGCCCGGTGACCGCTTCGGCCGCGGCCCGCAGCGCCCGCTCCAGGCCGGGCTCGACCTGGCGGAGCATCGGGTCGTCCAGGGCCAGCACGATCCGGAGCTCGGGCCCGTCCCGTCCGACCACTCGTCCGCCCCGGTGGAGCAGGAGGGACTTCATGGGCCCGTTTTCGGCGAGCACGCTGGCCACGAAGGTGGTGATCCCATCGACGGCCGCCGACACCCGCAGTGCGTCCAGCAGGAGGTGGCCGAGGCCCCGACCCTGGTAGGCGTCGGCCACGATGAAGGCCACCTCGGCCACCACCGGATCGGTGGGCGACCGTGCGAAGCGGGTGAGTGCGGCCACCGGTGAGCCCGGCAGGTCCCGGTCGAGGGCCAGCCACACGGCGTGGTCACGGTGGTCGGCATCGGTGAGGGCGTGGAGGCGCGCGTCGGTCAGGTGGTAGCCGCCGGACAGGAACCGGAAGTACCGGGTGTCGGCCGAGCACCGGGCGAACCCGTCCAGGATGGCCGGGCCGTCGGCGTGCCCGGCCGGGCGCAGGAGGACCCGGACCCCGTCGTCGAGTGTGGCGGTGGCACCCGCCGCTCCGGAACTGTCGGACCGCACAGGTGCACTCTACGGCGGGTCGGGACGGGAGGCTCAGCCATCACGGTCGCCCGTTCGCCCTGCCCGTCCTCGGTACGGACTCAGGGAAAAGGAAGCGCCCGGGTCTGATCCGGAGGCTTGATCAGCAGGGACGTCGTCTGCGTGTTGGTGGTCGACGACGAATTGTCGAGTTGGAAACCGGGCCCGCCGATCGACGAACCGGTGGTCGTGCTCACCGTGGAGTCGCCCTGCTGGACGATCGTGGATGCGGCGGCGAGCCTCTGGACATCGGCGGCCACATCGGCGGGGTTCCCGGACACCAGGTCGTGCTGGAGCCGGGAGAGGTCCACCGCCGTGGTCGGATCGTTGGGGATGGTCATGGTGAACGAGCCACCGTGGCCGGCGCTCACGAAGTTCTGGTCGGACCCGTCGGTGGCCGACACGCTGTAGTCGCCGTGGATGACCACGGACTGCACGCCTTGTGCATTGCTCACGACGGCCATCTGAACGTCGGAGGTGGCATGTGCACCCGCCGTCCCGAGATTGCCCACGGCTGCCCCGGACACCGTCAACGTCTCCGTCGTCGTGTGGCTGACCGAGTCGTAACTGAACTGTGCGGAGCCGCTCGCCGAGGCACTCCCGCCCGCGCTGGCATCCCCTGCCTTCGCCTCGACGCCGACCGTACCGGTGACGGACTCCGTGTTGGAGGTCTCGGTCCCCGAAGGAGCCTGTTCCGCCGCGTTGATGTTCTTGTACAGCTGGAGTGCGTCCGGGTTGCCGCTGGTGATCTTGTTGTAGAAGGACTGTGCCTGTGCCTGGCTGGAGAAGGTGTAGGTCCGTGAG
>Ga0302202_10004118_pt1 | contig 15617 bp, 12 predicted proteins | sample II_Bog_N3_3_FD_194579 | JGI IMG/M metagenome (GOLD analysis project Ga0302202, IMG submission 194579) | Peat permafrost microbial communities from Stordalen Mire near Abisko, Sweden - II_Bog_N3_3 | ecosystem: Environmental > Terrestrial > Soil > Wetlands > Peat | place: Sweden: Abisko...
AACGCGAACAGGGCGGAGCGTAACAGGATGCGGCGGATCAGGTGGGCGGATGCGATGTAGCGCACGCCTGCGCCGAGCGCGCCCCAGAATGGTTCGCGATCATCCAGTCCGGGTTGCGGTTCGCGTTTCCACCAGATCAGGGCGGCGACCGCCCCCAGGAAGCTCAGCGCGTTGAGCGCGAACACGACTGGCGTGCCGAAGAGGGAGAGCACGATGCCGGCGAGGGCTGGCCCGATGGCTCGCGCGCCGTTGACGGTGATGCCGCCGAGTCCGGATGCGGCCGCGATCTGGTTGCGCGGAACCAGCTCCGGCTGTATCGACTGCCAGGCCGGGCCGGTGAGCGCTGAAGCGGCGCCGAGCAGGAAGGTGAACAGCAGCAGCAGCCAGGGCGTGAGCCCGTGTGCTGCCGTCAGGACGACCAGCACGATGGTGATGACGGCGCTCGCGAGCGAACCCCACAGCAGTAGTTTGCGCCGGTCGAGCGAGTCGGAGAGCACCCCGGCGGGCAGCGAGAGGAGCAGGGATGGCGCGAGGCTGGCGGTCTGCACGAGCGCGATGATTGTCGCGCCTGCCGCGCTCTCGACCAGAAACCATTGGGCGCCGACGGTCTGCATCCAGGTTCCGATGTTGGACCCCAGTTGGGCGACCCACAGCACGCGAAACACGGGTATCGCGAGCGGTGCCCAGGGTGAGACTGCGGATGCCTTTGCCATCCCGCCCAGCGTACCGATTGGGCTCACTGCCGTTCGGGTTTGCGGCCGAGCGGCTCATCGTGGCCGCGGAGGGTTGCCTTGATTCCCAATTCGGCGATGCTGACAGAGGACGCGGCCCCTCCATGCGCCGGGTTCTCCCCTTAGGCCCGTAGCGCGAGCACGAAGGGCAGAACGGATGTCGCTCCGGCCCTCCGCAACAGCCTTGCGGCGACCGTGAGGGTCCAGCGACTGTCGGCAAGGTCGTCGACGAGGAGGATGGGCCCGTTCGGCAGTGCGACCCCGCCGACCGCGAACGCGGACCACACCCCGGCGAGACGGTAGGCGCTGTTGCCTCCGGACTCGCCGCGCGGCCCCTCGCCGACCAGATCGAGGGCGCCGAGGTAGTCGAGCCGGCCCGCCGTTGCGAGACCGCGTGCGACCGAGTCGACGAGCAGTGGATGCCGCCGGCTCGGCACGCTGACGACGGCGACGGGGCGTTCGTCCCAGCCCCAGTCCGCGAGCACCCGCACGCAGGCGGCGATCAGCGCGGCGCTCGCCGGCGCATCCGGTGTGGAGGGAGAAAACACGGTGCGGAGGGTGTTGCCCCAGCCGAGGTCGGTAAGGCGTGCGAGGGCCCTGCCCTGCAGCATCCGCTCGGCGGGTGCGATGTTGCCTTTGACCGCAACGCCCAGGCGTTCGGCACCGACCGGCCACTGCGCGCGCGGTTCGACGGGAACCCCAACCCGCTCGAGAGTGGCGGTCGCCTGTTGGGCCGCTGAGTCGGCGACGTCGGTCGGGTACCAGACGCCAGCACAGTTGTCGCAGCGCCCGCAGGGTACGGCTGTCTCGTCGTCCAGGGAGCGCTGGAGGTATTCCATGCGGCATCCGCTGGTGGTTTCGTAGTCGAGCATGTGCTGCTGTTCGGCGACGCGCTGTGCGGCAATGTGTTCGTAGCGGGCGCGGTCGTAGGTCCATGGGGCACCGGTGGCGATCCATCCGCCCTGCACCCGGCGCACGGCCCCGTCGACGTCGAGCACCTTGAGAAGCAGCTCGAGTGGTGTGCGCCGGATGTCGACCCGGGCTTCGAGCGCCGGCGTGGACAGCGGGCCATCCGTGGAGGCCAGCGCGGCGAGCACGGAGGCTGCGCGCTCTTCGCTGGGCATCGACGAGGTGGCGAAGTAGTGCCAGATCGCTTCGTCTTCGGTGCCGGGCAGAAGCAGCACGTCGGCGTTGTCGGTCGCCCGCCCTGCCCGGCCGACCTGCTGGTAGTACGCGACCGGAGAGGAGGGGGCACCGAGGTGCACGACGAAACCGAGGTCGGGTTTGTCGAATCCCATGCCCAGCGCCGAGGTCGCGACCAGCGCCTTCACCTCGTTGCGTTTCAGTCGGCCCTCGGATTCTTCTCTCTCGGCCGGGTCGGTTTGGCCGGTGTAGGCGCGCACGTCGTGGCCGGCATCCCGGAGCAGCCGTGCGGTGTCTTCGGCGGCGGAGACGGTGAGGGCGTAAATGATGCCGCTGCCGGGCAGGTCGGCCAGGTGGCTGAGCAGCCAGCCGAGCCGGGCGCGCGCATCCGGGAGTCGAAGCACGCCGAGGCGCAGGGATGCCCGCGCAAGCGGCCCGCGAATGGTGAGCACGGAACCGTGCCCGACGCCGAGCTGCTCCTCGACATCGGCGACGACCCGGGAGTTCGCTGTCGCGGTGGTCGCCAGCACCGGAACACCGTCAGGGAGTTCGCCAATGAGGTCACGCAGCCGACGGTAGTCGGGTCGAAAGTCGTGGCCCCAGTCGCTGATGCAGTGCGCTTCGTCAACGACGAGCAGTCCCGCCCGCCCGATGAGTAGCGGCAGCTGGGTTTCGCGGAAGGCCGGGTTGTTGAGGCGTTCGGGGGAGACGAGCAGAACATCCACTTCGTCGCGTGCGAGTGCCGCCTGCACGTCGGCCCACTCGTGCGGGTTGGTGGAGTTGATGGCGAACGCGCGCACTCCCGCGCGCGATGCGGCCGAGATTTGGTCGCGCATGAGCGCGAGCAGCGGGGAGACGAGGATGGTCGGCCCCGCGCCCCGGCGACGAAGCAGCAGGGTCGCGACGAAGTAGACCGCGGATTTTCCCCATCCGGTGCGCTGCACGACCAGTGCTCGCCGGTGGTCGTCGACGAGGGCGGTGATGGCGTCGAACTGGCCGTCGTGAAAGTCGACGTCGTCGCGCCCGACGAGGGTGCGCAGGATTTCGACCGCCTCGCCACGGGTGTGAGCTGTGAATGTTGCGGGCGGGGTCATCCGTCTACTGTCTCAGGTGCGTGCGACGTGCGGGTGTGCACGCCAGCGATCGCGCGCAGTGGATGGCTGTGTAGGAGTGGGTGCCGGTTACAGTTCCGGCATTTTCCATTCTTGGAAGAATTCGTCGGCGGTCATCTGGTTGAGGTCGCCTTCGACGGTTTTGAGCAGCGCGTCGGGCGATCCGAGGTCGGCGGGCGTGCGAACAATGACCTTGCCGTCGGTCTTGCGGCGAATGATGAGGTCTTGCACGACTGGCTTGTCGGGACGCAGTTCGTCATCGAGCGTCGGCATGATCGTGCGGCGGGCGCGGGACTTGCGCCGTTCAACGATTGCGGCTTCATAGACGCTGGATGCGGGTTCCATCAATTCAGTGTGGGGGCATTCTCTGGACGAGCCCTGTGCAACACCCGTATAACAAATCGGATTACCCCCGTTCTGGGGCGGTCGCCGCCGAACGGCAAAAAACGTCGTGGGAGCTACTCCGGCGCCTCGCCGACGCGCTCGAGCAGGCCGTGCAGCACCTCGATCTCTTCCGGTGACAGCTTCGCGAAGGCCCGCTCGCTGGTTCTGCGCGTCACCTCGAGGCCGGCTTCGAGCATCCGCTGGCCTTCCGCGGTGAGGGCGTGTTCGACCCGTCGTCCGTGTCCGGATGTTCGCACGATCAGCCCTTGCGCTTCGAGCCGGTTGGCGAGTGTTCCGAAGGCCTGGTCGCTCTGGAAGGTGGCGATGGCGAGGTCGTGGGCGGAGGAGTCGGGGGATTCCGAGATCGCGCGCAGGGCATCCCATTGTGCGAGCGATGTGCCGACAGCGGACAGGGCACGGTCTGTTGCCCGGTGGTTGCGCCATTGGGCGCGCTTCAGCAGGCGCCCGGTGACTTGCGAGTTTGTCATACTTCATCGTATCAGCTTGCGTATATAAACATGTTGATATACAGTTCAACTCATGTTTGAAATTAACGAATTCGGAACCGGTCGCCCTGTCCTCGTGCTGCACGGTGGCGGCGGGCCCTTCACCACCGCCCTCCTCGCCCAGCACCTCGCTGAGACCACCCACGTCATTGCTCCCACCCACCCGGGCTTCAACGGAACCCCGCGCGACGACAGCATCACCAACGTGCGTTCGCTCGCGGATGCCTACGCCAAGTACCTCATCGAGCACGACCTGCGCGACGTTGTCGTGGTCGGTTCGTCGGTGGGCGGATGGCTCGCCTCCGAGCTCGCGCTCGGCTCGGCGGCGGATCGGCTCGCCGGCATCGTCATCATCAACGGCCTCGGCATCGAAGTTGAGGGTCATCCGATCATGGATGTGAGCGGCATGAAGCCGCAGGAACTCGCCGTCTTCAGCTTCCACGACCCGGCGAACCTGCGCCTGCCGGCGCCGACCCCCGAGGGTCTGGCGATCGCGCAGGGAAACGGTGCCGCGCTCGCTGCCCTGACGGCAAATGCCGACTCCGACGGAGCTCGCCTGGCGGCGATCACGGTTCCGGCCCTCGTGATCTGGGGTGCCTCCGACCAGGTCGTCGATGCTGACTATGGTCGCGCGTACGCCGCAGCCATCCCCGGTGCGGAGTTCGCGCTGGTTCAGGATGCGGGACACCTCCCGTTCCTGGAGAACGCCCCCGCGGTCTTCGCGGTGCTCGACCCGTTCGTTGCTCTGCCCTCTCGGGTCGAGTAGCCGCGCGAGGAACGAGCCGGCGTCATCGAGACCTAGCCCGACGAAGGAGCCTGCGTTATCGAGACCTGGCGACCAGTAACTCAGTCCCCAACCAGCGCGTCAAGACAAAACACGTGACCATCCACGCCGTGCAACACCGCCTGCCGATCGCCCCAGGGCCAGCCCGTAGAGTCGGCGCGATTCGAGGACATTTGCAGCGGAAACGGTGATGCGGGCGATGCTGGCAGGCGTGAACCCAGCCCATTTCCGCCGGATTTCGCGATTACCCGGACGTCTTAGGCGCCCCGGTTCGCGTCTACTGCATGAATTCGGCAAACCGAAGCGAGAGGCCTTGTTTGGACGGTCGGTCAGCGGGCCGTGACGGAACTGAAATCGTTCGTCCGTTCATTTCTTGTAGCCCATGTTTGAGCATCGGGCCGTCGACCTCCAGCAGGAGAGCCTTGTTGATCGCGACGGTGTAATCCGGAGTTATGCCCAGGAGGTTGCGGTCGTAAGCTGCATGGTGCAACTTGCACAACGCGAGCCCATTGCTCACGGTCGGCAAACCGAGCTTGTTCTTGTCATCGATGATGTGAGCAGCGTCCAGGAGCTCGGGGTGCCTGAGTTGGCACACCGCGCACGTAGCCAAATACGCGTGTAGCACTCGTGCTCGGAAGACAGGCTGGTGCAATCTCTGTTGTACAACTCGCTCGGCGTAGCTTCGCTGGTCACCCGTCATTTGGAGCGGGTCTCCAAAAAACTTAAACGATTCGTCGAGCGCGACAAAGAAGGTTCGTAGCTCTTCGCTCTCGCCAACTACGTAAGCAGGGTAGTGGGCGGTGAAGACCGCGGAACGAACGCCTTGGAAATAGACGAGCGGTGCACCCAGCTCCCGAGCTCGACTGACTTTGACGTTATCTCCTCCAGCTCGGGATTGGTATCGATAGTGGATGAGGCCGTCTTCGCCAACGACGTCAGAATAGGGGCTGTCGTAGCTCGTCATTAATGAGAGCGAAGCTTCGAAGTTTCGAGGGTTGCGTATGCCTCTCGCGGTGTCAAGTAGCGGGAGTCGCTCGCCCTCGTACTGGAATGCTTCCAGCTCGGTTCTCGTTAGTTCATAGCGTCCCTCTGCCAGCTTCTTGTCCAGCCAGGTGAAAACCGCAATTCGGATCGCCGCCTGACGCTCCGGACTGTCCATATCGACTGTCTACCACCATGCGAGAGCGAAATATCGCTACATCGCACAAACGCGACAACGAGTTCGCCTACTCTGTGCCCAAATGATTGACGAGTCCGCGCGCCTACCCCGTCCCCGTCAACCGGTGAATAACCCCGATCGTGTTCACCACGGTCCAGATGCTCGACAGCGACCCGATGACCAGCCCGGCGATCATCCATCCGCGACCACCGTGGGGGGCACCCATGTTGCGTTTCCGCTCATCCGCCACCAGGCCGATGATGCAGAGTATGACGGCCGCGATGCTGACGAGACTGAACAGGTTGAATAGCAGCGACACGAGCGCGAGCAGCGCGCCGACAAACCCGACAGTGTTGGTGCGCATCAGTCGTGTGCTGGCGGCCCCTGTCACTTGTTCCTGCACGGGAGCGGCCACGAACGAGTACCCGGGCTGTGAATGAAACGCGTACGGATGCGCGGCCGGCTGCGAGGGCGGCGGCGGTGGGGGTGGTGGCGGCGCTACGACTATGGGCCGCGTCTGCTGGCTCCACTGCACGCCATCCCACCATCGCTGTGAGTTTGGTCCGGCCGGGTCCGGGTACCAGCCGGCTGGCGGGACGCTCACGCGACACCCACCCAAACACCATCCCGGGCACGCGTCATGGCGACGTAGAGTTCGCGGCGGTCCAGCTCGCGGCGCTCGGCCTCCGCGTCATCCGTCGACGACCAGGCCGTCTCGAGAAGAGCAGCGGATGCCCGTGCAACCAGCACCTGTTTGAACTCGAGACCCTTCGCGCGCTTAATCGTCCCGACCTTCACGGCGGATGTCACCAGCCCGTCATAGTCGACAAGACTCATGCACAGGATGCCCGCCTCCGACAGTGCCTCCAGAACCTCCCGCGCAACAAACTCGGTCTGGGTCAGCACCGCGATATCGCCGCCCGAAACACCCGAGCCGATGAGCGACTGCACCTGCGCAACCAGCGAACGGTCGTGGCCGACATGGGAGTTGAAGCGCGACACGCGGGGACGCTTGCCGTGCCGCACGACCTCGGTGGCGACATCCGGCTTCGAGTGCTCGCCCTCGATGTCCATGAACTCGTCACCGAGCACCATGGATGCCGCGAACTCGGCGATCTCGACCGTGTTCCTATAGTTCGTCGTCATCACCACGCCTCGCCCCGAGATTGAGACATCCGCCTCCGCGAGCGTGTACCCGCCCGCGTAGATGGTCTGCTGGCCGTCACCGATGAGGTTGAGTCCGTCGGGACGATCCCCGACAATCGCATGCAGCATCCGGATCATCGAGCACGACAGGTCTTGTGCCTCGTCCGCGATTACCGCGCTGTAGCCATCGAGCGGCACCGCCCGCAGCGACTTCTCGGCCAAAAGAATGAGATCCGAGAAATCGTGGATGCCCGCCTCGCGCAGGTTCACCGAGTACTCGCTGTACAGCTCCCAGACCGCCCGGCGACTGTCGACCGACAGCGGGCGACGGCGCCCCGCGCGGGTCAGCTCGGCGTACTGGTCGAAGCGGGTGAGGCCGCGTCCCTTGATGACGCTCAGCACCTCTTCCTTCCAGTACTTCATGTTCGGGTCGATATCGCCCAAGATGCCGTGCGCGCCAACGCTCTCCCATGCGGCGTCGAACGCATAGTCGGCGGCGCGATCATTCACCTGCACGGGAACGCCGCGAGCGCGAAGCAGTCCGTTCGCGAACGAGTGGATGCCGACGAACTCGACTCGGTGCGCCACATCCGGTGCCATACGCTCCATGAGCGACGACAGCACGGTCGGAAGCGTGCGCACCAGCGTCGTCACCAGCACCTTGCCGGGCTGGTTGCGGGCGAGGTAGGCGGCGCGGTGCAAGCCGACAACAGTCTTGCCGGTACCTGCAGCGCCACGAATACGCGACGGGCCATTGAACGATCGCCGCGCCAGCTTCGCCTGGTCGGGCGCGAGCAGCGCCATCCAGTCCTCGATGGGCTTCGCCAGGATGGATGCGAGCAGAGCACGCTCCAGCAGTTCCGCCGTTACAACCGGCTCGGAATCCACAGCAGGTGCAGGCTGGGATTCCGGGGTCTCCAGCTGCACGTCGTGCTGCCCGGTCTGATACTGATTCTCGTTCGGCCCCCGCTGATCGTCCAGCTGCGACCACCCGTCCACAATGGAGGCCGCAACATCGACCTCGCCGCCCGCCTGCGGTCCGAACAGCTGCTCGATCACGCGGAGGGCCGCATCCACGGCGCCGGGCCGAAGCCGGGCACCACGACCCAGGATGTAGTGCAGTGCAGCATCCTCACCAATGAGGTCGACGCCGCCCGCACTGCCGTGGAGGCGGCTCTTACCCATGAGGACGGCGACGACGCGGATTTCGCCGGGCGCCATCCCGATCTCGGCAAGCGAGACCTGGGCGCGTTCGGCGAGGCTTGCCAGGTTCTCGAACCGATCCGTGATGTCGGCCCCGCCCTGCAGAATTTTGTTATCGGTGAGGCTGATGTCACCCCACGACTTGGCGTCAATGATGATCACGCCGGTCGGCCCCACCACGATGAAATCGACGCTCGCATTGTGTGAACCGGGCCAAATGCGGTCGCTCAGGATGTGAAAGCCCTGCTCCTCGAGCGGCTCCAGCATTCGGCCAAGTCGGGCCTCCGAATCAGCGGCGGCCAGGTAGCGGCGGTGCATCTCACGGGACGTGCGTGCTGCGTATTCCGCCTGCTCAAATTCAAGCTTGAACCGGGCAGCCTGGTCGGCTGCGGAATGACCAGCTGGCATTACAAATTCCCCCGAATTTACAGCGCGCCCCACTGGTTTGCTGCAGGTTCATTCTGCGGGACCGGGGGCGCTGGCGCTGTGCCCCGAGGTGGGGGGATTTGCGGTACCGGTCGGCGTTTCCTCGTTCGGCTTGGCTAAATGCTCCGAACCCGATCGTGTATCTCGGCGCGCTCCTCGAAGCCGGCGGACTTATAGGTAGCGACGGCCCGCACATTCGAGCTCTCCGTGCACACCATGGCACTCGAGGAGCCGAGCTCGCGCAGCGCCGCAGCACCAGCGAGGGTGATCGCCGTGCCGAAACGATGGCCGCGATGATCCGGATGCACCGCCAGCGGCTCGATCAGGCCGGGCTTACCCACCCCCGCCGACCAGACCGTGATCGCCGCCACCGGGGTGCCGAGCTCGTCGAATCCGAGCAGGCACCGGGCGTCCGCGTAGGGCAGACCGGCCACCATCGCACGCCAGCGCTCCAGGGTGAAAGTCGACCGCTCAAAGGATGCCCGCTGAATCGCCACCCGGGCCTCCGCCAGCCGGGCCTCCGCCACCCGGGCCTCCGCCACCCGGGCCCCCGCCACCCGGGCCTCCGCCAGTTCCACACCGACAACCTCGACCCGGATGCCCGCATCCGCCACCGGCTGACGCAGGTCGAGGTGCAGGGGCGTCCAGGCCTCGCCCACGGCCCAGCCCTGCGCCGTCAGCGTGCCCAGCAGCGACGAGTCCGACGGAGCCTCGACCGAGACGACCCCCGGCGGCAGCACCCCGTTTGTTGGGTCCGAAACGTCCGACGCCAGCCGGCGCACCAGCTCGTCGTCCTGCCGTGCCTCAGGGGCGATCGCCAGCCGCAAGAGGTCCGGCCCATCCAGAAGCCCGACCGCAAGCATCCGCCCATCCCGGCTCCAGGTGCGCACCGCCGACGCGGTCGCCTCCGCGCCGAACCGCCAAAACCAGCCCACGTCGCCCGGATGCAGCTGGAACGCGCCGCCATCGCGCTGCCAGTCGCGTAGCGCCGCGACCGCGTCGGCCAGGCCGTCGACGGCGTCACCCCGGTCGCCGGCTCCGGGCGTACCCAGAACAACTGACATGGATTAACCCCAGACGCTACGACCCGCCGAGCGCGGCACGCTGCGACGCCACGACCGCCTCGATGCCGGGGCGGGCATCCCGCGCGAACCTCGGGAAGTTCAGAAAACCGTGCGGCATCGCCGGATAGTCCCTCAACTCGACCGCGACACCGGCGGCCTGCAGCGCCTCCGCATAGCGCACACCGTCATCATGCAGCGGGTCATGCCCGGCGACCTCGATGATGGCCGGCGGAAGATCCGCCAACGATTCGGCGAGCAGAGGGGACACGCGCCAATCGGTTTTTGGTCCCTTATAGAGTTCGTCGAACTTCTTCATATCCGCCGCGGTCAGGATGAACGCATCCGCGTTCGCCCGCCGCGACTCCGAGTCGTGCGCCCCCGTCACCGGGTACAGCAGCGCCTGGTGATGGATGGCCGGCCCACCCTTGTCACGCGCCATCAGCGCGACGACCGCGGCCAGGTTGCCGCCCGCGCTCTCGCCCATCACGCCGACACGCCCAGGATCGGCACCCAGCTGCGCGGCGTTCGCCACCGCCCACACCGTCGCGGCGTAACAGTCGTCGACCCCGGCAGGGAACGGATGCTTCGGAGCAAGCGCATAATCGACCGAAACGACCACCGCATCCAGCCCCTCCGCGACCGTTCCGCAGATCCAGTCGCCGCCCCGAAGGTCGCCGTAAACGAAACCGCCGCCGTGGAAGTACACGACGAGAGGCTTCGCCGTGGCCGCACCCGCAGGAGACGACGCCCCACGGTAGACCCGCACCGGGATCCCGTCCGCGCTGAGATCCTCCGAGGTCACCCCGGCCGGCTTCTTCCCTTGCAGGATCGAGGCGAAAAACTCGGGCGCGCCGCCACCGCTGTTTCGCTCAATTTCCTTCGGCGTTGCCTTCGCGACCGAGGCACCGGGCATGCGACGCATGACCTTGCCAACGCGCCGCATCCCTGGGGCGAGAGGTTCCATGTGCGGAACTCTACGCCGCGACATCCCCGGTCTTGCGCCACACCCCGTGCAACACCAGCGGCAGCAGCACCAGGGATCGCAGGTCGATCAGGGCGTGCGCGACCACGACCACCCAGATCGACCCGGTGAGCAGGTACACAAGCGAAAAGATGAGGCCGAGAATGATCGCGCCGAGCACACCCCACACCCTCTGGTAGATGTGCAGCATCCCGAACAGAACGGATGCGACAAGAAATGACAAGATGGCATTGCTCGTGATCCCGAACAGCAGGGCGGGCATCCCGAGCCGGAACAGCAACTCCTCGACCAACCCCGCATTGATCGAGAGGCCCGCGCCGTACTTGAGTTCGCCGCGGGTGCGGGGGAGCAGCGCGGTGATGTCCCCGACAGCGGGGACTTCGGCCCCCTGCCGGCCGAGAATGAAGACGGGCAACACGAGGATGATGGCCACAACCACCGCGACCCCGATACCGACACCGATGCCGAAGCCACCGCTCAGATACTCATGCAGCGACTGCAGCGGCGGCCACTCCAGGGCGTTGCGCGATACCCCGGAAATGTCGTTCCACGCCGCGAGCAACACGACCGCCGTGAGCCCGCCATTGATCAGGAACGAATCGCGTAGCCACCGCGCGAAAACGTGCTGGCGCTCGCGGGTCGTCGTCAGTCGCTTGAAGCGACGGTAGTCGTGGCGTTCGCGGTAAACAGCGCGCACCACCAGCAACACCGCGACAACGACGAAGAGGGCGAGGAGGGCGGACTGCACTGGGCAATTGTCGCAGTGTGTACCAAGTACCTAGATGAAAGGGGCACCATTTCCGCCATAATCGCTCTCGAGAGAGTTTTCTGCCCCCCACAGCCCCTCTTCGCCCCCGATTGTGACCCGCACAATGCACCGCTTTGTCCGCCCTGCCGTCATGGCCCTTCTGTCGCTCGGCCTTGCCGTCGGCGTGGGCGTCGGATTGGCAGCGCCGGCGGACGCGGACACCTCGTTCACGATCGCGATCACCAACGGCCCCATCACCGATGTATCGACCGCGATCGACTTCGGTGGAACAAAAACGAGCAGCTCGGTACTGACGGATGCGAGCACCGACGCTGGCGGGGCATCCACCACCTGTGCGGGAACCGGTGAAGGAAGCTCGAGCTGGTCGTGTGTGTCGACACCCGGTGATGGTTTCAGCATCGGCAACTACAGCCTCCAGGTCGCCGAACAAGACCCCGACTACACGGTCACCCACACCGTGCTCGCCTTCGTGATCTACGCGTTCGGGGAGGCCCCGGCCGTCACCGCAGACACCCCGGTCGTGTCGTACCGGTTTTCACCGGACGGGGTCGTAACGACCGCCACAGCGGTGAGCGGTGGCAATGCGGCCGCAACCACGATCACCGAGGACCTCGGCGAAGGCGGCATCCAGAGCATTGGCGCGTGCCCGGCCGGCCTCAACAGCGACCATCCATTCGGCGTTACCCCGACATCCCCGACGACCTGCACCGGAACGATCGACTACGACGGCACAGCGGGGCTGGCACGCTCGCGCCAGGCGACAGTCACCGGCGGCTCGCTGACCGCCTCGACAGACGAATCCAACGGGGTCTTCTACGTGCCCTCCAACGCCCTCAACCAGGAGGGATCGCCGGCCATCAGCTACACCTCGGATGCGGCCGCACGAACCGTGACGGTCGTCGGGTCGGTCGGCACTTCCGCTGTGACAAACGGCGAGGTCACGGACGGCGCCGTGGACATCCTGGATGCCGCTGGCGGGATTCTCTGCAGCACGACCAGCTTCAGCACCGATCCGAGCGATCCCTACGTCGACGACTGGTCCTGCACGACGCCCACCCTTCCGTATGGCAGCTATGACCTCACAGCCGCTGTCGAAGACCAGGGCCAGGGCAGCGAGCCCTATGAGCTGTCCGCCCAGAACGTGGGTTACGGCTACTACGTGGACGGCGGGCTCTCGTCCGCAACGACCGTCGGCACGGTCGACTTCCCCGCGCCACCAGCCGCCGCACCCACCATCGGCGGCGTCACCGACATCACGCCGAACTGGTCGTTCACGGTCACCGGCGACCTCACCGACCTGCACCCCGGCGACACCATCACCGTGAGCGGGTCGGGGCTCCCGCCGGGTACCACGCTCGACGTCGTACTGCACTCGACGCCGACCGATCTCGGCACCGTCGTCGCGGCCGCAGACGGAACCTTCACCCAGACCGACATCATCCCGCTCGGGGTCGACATCGGTGCCCACACCATCCAGGTCACCGCATCCGGCCCGGGACTCATCACCACCATGAAGCAGCAGGCAATCACCGTCACCTCGCCGCCCGCAGCAGCGTCAGGCTCCACCGGAAAGTCAACCGTCACGGCACCCGCGCCGACAGCGTCCCACGGGGACGGCAGCACAGCGGGCACCGGCCTCGCCCCCAACATCCTCACCCGCGCACTAACTCCGATCGCGGATGTCGTGGTGCACCCGAACAAGATCGTCTCCGCGTTCGAGATCGGGCTCGTACTCCTGCTGCTCGCTGTGCTGCCCGCGCACCTCCTCAACGCGACCATCGCCGAGCAGTCGGACCGCTTCGAGCGCCGGTTCGGCACGGTGCACACACCGGGATGGATGGCCCGCCTCGCCGTCTGGTTTAGGTCAGCGCCCCTTGTCGGCGGCCTGGTCGTGACGCTGGCCACGGCCATCCTGTTCGGCTTCGCCGACCCCAAGTTCGGATTCACGCTCGCGTCGCTGCGGCTCGTCCTCGCGTGCGGGATCGCGCTGTTCCTGGTCGGATACGTCGCGAACGCGTTAACCGCGCTCATCGCGCGCACCCAATGGAACATCGTCGCGGCGGTCTCAACCAGGCCATACGGCCTCATCCTCACCGTGGTCGGGGTCATCATCTCGCGCATCCTGCACTTCTCGCCCGGCTTCCTCATCGGGCTCATCCTGGGACTCACGATCCAGGGCAAATCGGCCGCCGGATTCGCCTGGCGCACCGTGGTGCTGCGATCGAGCATCGTGCTGTTGATGGCGATCGCCGCCTGGATCGGATACTCCACCCTCACACTCGGCGGCAACGAGGGAGGAACATTTGGGTCCGAGCTGCTGGTCGAGACACTGGTAGCGATCACGACAGAAGGCGTCGTCGCCCTGCTCGTTGAACTGCTGCCACTGCGGTTCCTGGAAGGCGAGCGCGTGTACGCCCACTCGCGCGTGCTGTGGGGAATCTACTACCTGCTCACCCTCATCGTCTTCGTGCTCGCGGTGGTGCCATGGGAAGGCAACTGGGATGCGCTCGGCGCGTCGCTGTGGATCTGGATCCTCGTGCTCGCGATCTTCGCGGCGCTGTGCGTGGGAATCTACATCTACTACCGCCGCTTTGCGCCGCCGCTCGTCGAAGAGGCGGGCAGCGAGAAAGTTGCGCTGGGGGAGACCGTGGCGGGGGATCGGTCCTAAGGTTGCGGCACCGGTTGTGGGTTTACGGTCGGCGCGTTGGTGCGGCGCATCCTGATTCCACGGCCTCGGGAATTACCGGGAGTCGTACGCTCTTGATTTCATAGTGACTGTGACCTCTGCCGATGTTGGATTCCGCTCTGAACGAGGGCCGATCCTCATCGCGCTCATGCTCTCTACAGGACTGGTCGCAATCGACGGCACGATCATCGCCACAGCCGTGCCATCCATCGTCAAGGATGTCGGCAGTGCCGCCGCGTACCCGTGGCTGTTCTCCGTCTACCTGCTTGTGCAGGCTGTCACCGTTCCGGTGTATTCGAAGCTCGCCGACACCGTGGGGCGCAAGCCGATCATGCTCATCGGAATGGGGCTGTTCCTGCTCGGCTCGGTACTCTGCGGATTCGCGTGGAGCATGGGTGCCCTGATCGCGTTCCGTGTTGTGCAGGGGCTCGGCGCCGGAGCCGTCGCACCCATGGCCATCACGATCGCGGGCGACATCTACACCGTGCAGGAGCGCGCCAAAGCCCAAGGCTACATAGCGAGCGTCTGGGCCATCGCATCCGTCGTCGGGCCGACGCTCGGCGGGGTCTTCTCGCAATACGTGACCTGGCGCTGGATCTTCTACGTCAATGTGCCGCTCGTGCTCATCGCCGCGTTCATGATCGTGCGCACCCTGCACGAGAACATCGCCAAAACGCGGCACAAGGTCGACTACCTTGGGGCCGCCCTCGTCACCTTCGGGCTCACCCTCATCATCCTGGCGGTGCTCGAGGGCGGCGTCGCCTGGGCCTGGGATGCGCCCGTCAGCATCGCCGCGTTCGCTCTCGGTGGGCTGATGCTCGCCGGGTTCGTCTACGTCGAGACGAAGGCGACCGAGCCCGTGCTGCCGCTGTGGGTGTTCTCGCGGCGCGTGCTCGTGTCATCCGCGTTCGTCAACCTGGGTGTGGGCGGCGTTGTGATCGGACTTTCGGCCTACGTGCCGACCTACCTCGAGGGGACGCTGAACGTTCCGCCGATCGTCGCCGGCCTGTCGCTGGCGGCATTGACCATCGGATGGCCGATCTCGGCCGCCCTCTCCGGCCGCTTCTACCTGCGCATCGGATTCCGCAACACAGTGCTGCTGGGGTTGGGGTTCGCCCTCATCGGATCGGTGGCCCTGGCGGGTACCGCCCACGCGCCGTCCGTCGCCATCGTCTCCGTCGCGTGCTTCATCATCGGAATCGGAATGGGGCTCATCGCTGTGCCATCGCTCGTGGCGGCACAATCGAGCGTGGACTGGAACGAACGCGGGGTCGTCACCGGCGCACAGCTGTTCTCGCGGTCAATCGGCAGCGCGGTGGGCGTCGCAATCTTCGGGGCCATCGCGAACGCCATCATCGGAACGTCGTCGAGGGCCTCCATCCACATCATCGTGTCCTCGTCGACGGCGGTGTTCGTCGCAGTCGCGGTGGTCGTGCTGGCGACGTTTGTTGCGGCGCTGAACATGCCGCGCACGCGGGTCGCGGTGCCGGAGGCGGCTGCCGCATAGGTCTTGGGGCTGTCT
>Ga0302202_10004119_pt1 | contig 15616 bp, 9 predicted proteins | sample II_Bog_N3_3_FD_194579 | JGI IMG/M metagenome (GOLD analysis project Ga0302202, IMG submission 194579) | Peat permafrost microbial communities from Stordalen Mire near Abisko, Sweden - II_Bog_N3_3 | ecosystem: Environmental > Terrestrial > Soil > Wetlands > Peat | place: Sweden: Abisko, Stordalen...
AGGACAGCCACGTGGCGAGATCGTCCGCGTCCAGCCAGGGGGTGGTGTCCGTCACGCCCTCCAGACTACCAAGTGGTTGACGTTTCACGCAGATCGGCTATACTAAGTGACACATCACCTAACTGACCGGATGACCTGACTGACCGGATCACCTGACTGACCGGGTGCCCGGACCGACGGGAGGAACGAACGTGACCACGACACTGACCGACGACACCGGGGCCGGCCGCTTCGAGTTACGCATCGACGGCGTGCCCGCGGCCATCGAGGACTACACGCTGGAGGACGGGGTCATCTCGTTCAACCACACCGAGGCCCTGGACGGCTTCGAGGGGACGGGCGCCGCCCGGCAGCTGGCGGAGCGCATCCTCGACGAGGCCCGCCGCCGGGGCCTCCAGGTCCTGCCGGTCTGCCCCTACATCGCGTCCTTCATCGGCAGGCACCCCGAGACCTACCTCGACCTCGTCCCGACCGACCGCCGCGCCGAGTTCGGCCTGTGAGGCGGAACGGCCACACCAATCCCATCAGCCACCACCCCCATGAACGCAAGGAGCAACCCATGCCCGCACCCACCGCCGACACCCTGACCCTCCCCCGCATGACGGCGTCCCCCGAGGCGACCGTACGCCGCGTCAAGTCCCTGACGAGTGCACCCGGCGGCCTCGAGGGGGAGGGCTTCCCGGTCCGCCGGGCGTTCGCCGGGGTCGGCAGCGCCGATCTCGACCCCTTCGTCCACATGGACCAGATGGGGGAGGTCGAGTACGCCCCGGGCGAGCCCAAGGGCACGCCGTGGCACCCGCACCGCGGGTTCGAGACCTTCACCTACCTGATGGACGGCCGGTTCCTCCACGAGGACTCCAACGGCGGCGGGGGGACCATCGGCGAGGGCGGTACCCAGTACATGACCGCCGGTGACGGCATCCTCCACATCGAGACCCCGCCGGCCGACCTCGTCGAGTCCGGTGGGCTGTTCCACGGCGTGCAGCTGTGGATCAACCTGCCGGCGGCGAAGAAGCGCATCGCCGCGCAGTACCAGGACCTCCAGGGGCAGGACTCCGCCATGGTGACCACGACCGACGGCGGGACCCTGGTCCGGATCCTGGCCGGCGAGGTCGACGGGCACCGCGGGCCCGGCATCTCCCACACCCCGCTGGCCGTCACCCACGTGACCGTCGCCCCGGGCGCCCGGGCCGACATCCCGTGGCGCACGGACTTCAACGCGCTGGCGTACGTCCTCGCCGGGTCCGGCACCGTCGGGGCCGACGGGCGCCCGATCCACGCCGGCCAGCTGGCCGTCCTGGTGGACGGCGACACCGTGCGCCTCGAGGCCGACGCCACCCAGGACTCGCGCAGCCAGAACCTGGAGGTCTTCCTGATCGGTGGAGTACCGCTGCGGGAGCCCGTGGTCCAGTACGGACCGTTCGTGATGAACACCGACGCCGAGATCCGCGAGGCGTTCGAGGACTACCAGCGGGGTCGGCTCGGCCGCGTGCCGGCCGGCGCCATCCAGCCCCACCGCGTCCGGCGCTGAGCCCCACCGGCCGGGGACGGCCCGGGACCGCCGGTGGAGCGCCGACGACCCGACACCTCCGCCATCGTGGCGGATGCCGGGTGGTGGGGAGGCCGGGTGGGGCCGTGACGGCCGCTCGATAGGCTCCACGTCGTGCGAGACCCGGTGCTGCAGTCCGTCCCCCTGGGCATGCGGTGGGGGACGGCCGACCCCTTCCTCTTCTGCGTCCACCACCTCGACCGCTATCCGGCGGCCAACGAGCACCTGGGCCCGGCGGCCGACCTCGAGGCACGCGACATCGGCATGGACTTCTCGGGCAGCGACGGCTGGAGCATGTACCACGGCAGCGTGGTCCCGGGATTCCCCCAACACCCCCACCGTGGCTTCGAGACGGTCACCTTCGTGCGCCAGGGTCTCATCGACCACTCGGACTCGCTGGGGGCGACGGCGCGGTTCGGACGCGGCGACGTGCAGTGGCTGACCGCGGGCGCGGGCATCGTCCACTGCGAGATGTTCCCCCTGCTCGACCGCACGGGACCGAACACCACGGAATTGTTCCAGATCTGGCTGAACCTGCCCGCCGCCGACAAGATGGTCGACCCGTACTTCACGATGCAGTGGTCGGAGGACATCCCCCGGCTGTCCCGGGTCGACGACGCCGGGCGCCGGGGTGAGCTCACGGTCATCGCCGGCCGTGTCGACGGTGTCGAGCCCCTGGTCCCGCCGCCCGACTCCTACGGCTCACGGGCCGACGCCGACCTGGCCATCTGGCACCTCGTGCTCGAGTCGTTCGCCGGCTGGACGCTCCCTCCGGCGGCGACGGCGGAGACGGTGCGGACCCTCTACGTGTTCGAGGGTTCGCTGGCGGTGGGGGAGCACACGGTCCAGGCCTCGACGGGTGTGGTCGTCCGGGCCGACGAGCCCGTGACGGTGGCGGCCGGGTCGCCGGGCGCGGAGGTGCTCGTGCTCCAGGGCCGACCCATCGGTGAGCCCGTCGCGCAGTACGGGCCCTTCGTGATGAACGACCGGGCCGGCATCGAACAGGCGATCACCGACTACCAGACGACCGGGTTCGGCGGCTGGCCGTGGCCCACCGACGATCCGGTGCAGCCCCGCGACCGGGGTCGTTTCGCCCGCCATGCGGACGGACGGCTGGAGGAGCGGGACTAGGGACCCGTTCCTCTGGGACCTGCCCCGGTCATCGACCGCCGCCCGCTGACCGGAGGTGGAGCAACGCCTCCATCCGGCGCACCGCAGGTGATCCGTTGAACCCGGGGGACTACCGTCGGGCTGCTCCGTCGCCGCGTGTCGGACGGTCGGTCTGTCCGTGGACTGCTTCCTTGGGTGGACCAGCTGACGTGTACTTCGTGCCCGGCGGGTCGACCGCCCAGTCCGCCGGCACTCCCCACCCCTCCGAATACACGAACTCGGAAAGTGGTCGTCGACGAACCGGCCCGTGTCCGCCGGAAGGTCGGCCGATGGTGATCGTTCCGGACAGGAAGACCTCCTCGGGGATGTCGAGGAGCTCGCGCAACTCGGATTCGACCGGGTAGTGCATCACGGTGAACGCGGCCCCGAAACCGAGGGCACGGGCCGCCAGGAGCAGGTTCTGGCAGGCCGGATAGATCGAGGCGCTCTCGGTCGGGAACGGAGCCCGGTGCCGCACCAGGCACGGAAACACCAGCACGGGCGCCTCCCCGAGATGGTCGACGTAGTGCTGCATCGAGGCCGCCATGCGGGCCTTCGGCGAGGAGTCGTCGGTACCGGTACCGCGGTCGTAGCCATCGGCCACCCGCTTCGCTTCCCAGATCTGCCGGGCCCCTCTGGCCACGAGCAGCTTGGCCGCCACCGCCTTCGGGCCGTCGACGAGCACGAGGAACCGGAACGGTTGGCGGTTGGACCCGCTGGGCGCCCTCGTCGCCGCGAAGAGCATGGCGCGCAGCGCCTCCGGAGGAACGGGATCACCCGTGTAGCGGCGGATCGTCCGCGTGGTCGTCAGACCCTCGAGGAGGCCCACCTGATCCGGAGGGAGCGGTGTCTGGTCGAGTCGGCCCCCTGAGGAAGGACGTTCGGTCATGTTCCCAGCTTGCTGCACCCTGGGGTCGGCGCCAAATAGACCCGTCCACCCGGGCGGACAGAAGTGGGGCGCACGTCGGCGTGGGGACGCAACGTCCGCGAAGGCGCCGGGCGTCGCGACCGGCCGGAGGTGGACGCTCCGCCCTCAGGAGCCGACGAGACTGACGGGCGTCGTCGTGGGCCCGCTGACGACCGGTAGTGCTCCGATGAACGTCAGCCGATCGATGCGCATGCTGCGGGCACCCCCCGATCCGGGGCCGACCTCCGGCTGCGTCCACGCCGCGTAGGCCATCCACAGCGTCCCGCCACCGCCCCGGAAGATGCTCTCGCCCCCGGGACCGGCGACCGTGCCGAACGACGCCAGGACCGGGTACGGCGACGTCGTCTGACACGGTCCGACGGGGGACGTGCAGCGCGCGTGCCCCACCGCATAGCCGGCCGTGGCATACCCCCCGCCGGAGAAGAACAGGTGGTAGGCCCCGTCGACCTCGATCATGTCGGGCCCCTCGATGGTCGACTCGTCCGGTGGGCCTCCGTCCTCCCAACCACCGTCGTAGGACAGGATGGGCGTGGCCGTGCCGGTCAGGGCGACCCCGTCCGCGGCCAGCGGCTGGGACCAGATCTGCGAGAGGACACCGCAGCAGTTGCCGTCGTTCTTCCACAGCAGCCACCGGTGACCGTGGGAATCCACGAATTCGAAGGGGTCGATCGAGCCCCCCAGCGACGTCTGGCAGATCGTGGGCTCGTCCGACGTGGACCGGAAGGGCCCGGAGACCGACGGGGAGCTCGCCACGCCGATGCACTGCCGTCCCGAGCGCGCGTCCTTGGCGGCGAACCAGAGCACCCATCCGCCGCGCACCGGTACGAGGTCCGGTGCCCACACGTACTGCCACGAATGCACCGCCCAGGAGGGGGGCGCCGGGAGCACGTCGCCCCGGGACCGCCAGTGGACCAGGTCGGTGGAGGTCTCCATGGGGACGTCGAGACCGCCGGTGCCCGTGGACAGCGCGACGTAGGTCGATCCCGTGTGGACCACGTCAGGATCGGGGAAGTCGTGGTCGATCACCGGATTCGTGTACCGCGGGGTGACCGTGGTCCGCGCCGGCGGGCGGGCGGCCGGAGGGCCGGGGTCGTGACCGGCGACGGCGGCGACCCACACGCCGACGACCAGGAGCAGACCGGCGCAGACGATGCCCACCGTCCACCGGCGCCGACGGAGCAGTGCGGCCCGGCGGGTGCGATCCGTCCGGGTCGCGGGTGGGGCGACCCCTCCCCGGGGCCGTGCCGTCGGACCCGGTACGGTCACCCGGCGCCCACCTGGGCGGTCAGCACCCCGGTCAGGTCCTCGTTCGATTCGGCGACCTTGTCGCCGGGGAACACGTACCGCCGCCACGGCTCGCCCGGGACGAGGAGGGAGACCGAGGACGTGCCATCCGTCCGGACGGCGTACCGGTACTCGTAGCTGCCGTGACCGACGGACCCGTTGCCGGACTCCCAGAACCCGACGGCCAACTGGGTGGCCGGCCCGGACGGCAGGGGGCACGACGTCCCGTCCGTCGACACCCCGGCCGGGGTGATCGACCACGTCACCGTGTACGCGCCGTCCACCGGCGTCAGCGCGACCTGTCGCGGCGCCCCCCCGGTGTCGGCCGTCCGGCAGTACGCCGAGATCGGAAAGGACGCTTCCCGTGCCGGAGCCCGGAACCGGAGCGTGACGCGCACCTCGGGCGCCTGCTCCACCCTGGTCGGGGTGAGCCGGGTCGCGGACGGTCCGAACACGCCGTTGAACGGCTTCAGGGACTCGACACGGTAGGCCTGGACGCCCGGACGGGACTCCAGCAGCCCGAGGGTCTCCGTCATCGACGGGCTCATGGCGTAGAGCACCGGCCCGACGAGGTCCGGAGGGTTCTGCTCGCGCAGGTAGGGATCACCGGGGAACGAGGGCGGCGTGATCACCAGGCGGGGCGTGACCGGTGGGCGGTCGAGCAGCCGGGCCGACGACCGGTTGGCGTCCAGCGTCGACCGGTTCGTCGACCACGAGCTCTGGAACGTGAGTGCGCTGAGCACGAGTGCGGCCACCAGCACCGCCCCGGCGCCGATCCGGTTCCACCGCCACACCGCGACGGCCCCGGCTCCGGCCAGGATGGCCAGTGCGGCCAGCGACGGCAGGTAGTAGAGGGGTCCGAGGGGACCGATGAGACCGAAGTTGGCGATGTTCCACGTGGTCCAGAAGAAGAAGTAGCCCGCGGGGAACAGGAGCACCCAGCTCGCCACGGTCCAGAGCCTGGGATTGTGCCGGTTGGCCACCAGGCCCACCACGGCCAGCCCGAGGCCGACCACACCCCCGGCCGTCCACCGGACGGCCTGACCGGTGTTGTGCACCAGTCCCGCCCACGCCTGGGGAAGGCCGAAGTGGAACCCGGTCGGGCCGAAGCTCGCCCGCAGCCCGAAGCCGATGGTGTCCTGCGGGTGCACCGTGTAGGGGAAGGTGGCCACGCTGCCCATGACCGCGGCGTTGTACGCCAGCAGCACGCCCACGGGGACGGCCGCACCGAGGGCGGCCCAGCCGATCATCGACCCGAGCGGGATCCGTCGTCGCACGGCGACCGCGTAGACGAGCAGCGGCACCACGAAGAGGACCGCGTCGAAGGGTCGGTTGAAGACGAGCAGGCCGCCCACGAATCCGGCCGCGGCGGCCAGGGATCGTCGCGGCCGCCGGACGGCACGGAGCACCAGCGCCGTCGTGGCCACGCCGAGCGTCAACGTCGGCAGGTAGCCCAGGAGTGTGCCGCTCTGGACGACCACCATCGGGGACAGGGCCACGAAGGCCAACGTCACCGTGGCCAGGGGCGTGTCGTCGAACAGCTCGGAGACGAGCACGCAGGCGGCCACCGCGAACAGCGCCGCGCTGGCGGCGACCACCAGTTCCGTCGGCGCGTGGACCAGGTCGAACACGGCGATGAACGCCGGCCACAGCGGCTGGTGGGTGAAGACGATCCGGCCGTCGTGGACGCCCGTCAGGTAGGGCACGAAGTACGGCGTGTGCGTGGCCGCCGACAGCGTGATGTGGCCGTGGCGGAGCGCGCCCGCCTGGTTGCGGTAGTCGAGGTCGTCGAGGTCGACCGACCCGTAGCGGAACAGGAGTCCCTGGAGCAGCGCGGACGAGACCGCCGCCCAGGCGACGACCGCCAGCGCCACGCCCCGGGGGAACCTGATCCAGCGTTGGCCGTGCTCGCCCATGCGTTACGTCCCGATCCTTCCGGCACTCCGTCCGACGTCGTGGCCTCGACGCGGAGGTGACTCCGCCGCGGCGCGCACCGGTCCCGGTCGCACGCTACCGCGGAGGCCCACGGCGCCCGGGGGGGCGGTCCCGGTCCCGGAACCGGCGGACGGCCTCCAGGGCGGCGTCTGCGCCCAGCAGCAGGACCGCGGCCCAGACCAGGGTGGAGGCCCGGTCGAAGTGGGTGGGCCAGCCGCCGGGGGGGTAGCGGTAACGCATCTGGTGCACCACCACGTCGAGTGCACCGGCCCCTATGAGCAGGGCACCGGCGGCCAGCAGCAGCGCCCGGCCCCGACGCCAGCTCATCGCCAGGGCGATGCCGATGGCGACGACGATTCCCGCGAACGGACCACCGAAGGCGAAGGCGCAGGCCCCGGCGACGACCGTGCCGAGGACGACCCGGGACCACCGGCTGGAAGGCGCGTCGCCGGTGCCGGTGAAGGGGACGTCGATCACGATGGTTGCACCGCCGGCCTCCTCCGTCGCGCCGATCGTCGTCGCGCGTCGGCGCCGGCGCGAGAGCCATCCGGTCACGACGATCGCCAGGCACGCCAGGGCGGTGGCTCCCGAGACGAGCAGGGCGACGTTGACCCCGGTCTGGGGCGCGAAGTGCAGCACGACGTCGAACGACGCCGTCGCCCCCGCCGCCGTCAGGACCTTCGGGTTCACGATCCATCCGTTGGCGAAGCCGTCGATGAGCACGGGCTTGCCGAGGCCCGGGCCGCCCACCACCGAGGCGGTCCAGCCCTTGTTGACGCTCTCGCCGAGCACCAGTGCGAACCGGGAGGACGCGTGGGCCACGTGCACCGTCATGGTGGTCGAGGAGTGCCGCTGCACCGTCACCTCGGGCAGGTGGGCGGACGAGGCCGGCGTCGCCCCGACCGACCCCGGTGTGTCGCCGGACACCGGTGCACCGCCGGGAGCGGAGTCGAGGACCAGCTGGTCGATGTTCAGCCCCGTCCCGGCGCCGTCAGCTGCGGTCAGGGAGTGCACGCCTGCGGCCAACCGCACGCCTCCGGCGTCGGGCCCACACAGGGTGACGGGCAGTCCTCCCCCGGACAGGGCGGTCGAGGCGCTGCCGGCGACCGACACCCAGAGCGGCGCCCCGTCCAGGCGGACGAGGTCGGAACGACAGCTCGGCGGGATCGACGCCGGCACGGTGGCCGCCGCGCCCCCCGGGATGCCCACTTCGGCGATGGCGATCGGCAGGGCCGTCGGCAGTGACGTCTCGTAGCTGGGCGAGTAGCTCAGGTCGACCTGGTCGAAGGTGAGGCGGAAGTCCGTCCCACTGAGCGGGGGGAACGTGACCGGCACGGTGGTCACCGATCCGGCCGCGGCCGTCGTGGGGATCGGCGGAAGGTTCACGGTGGCCGAGCCGCTCGACGACGCGATGGTGACCGCGGTGGGTCGGGAGTGCTCGGCGTCCGAGACGACGCCCAGTGCCAGGTGATCGATGGTGGTGGGCCGGGCCAGCGCATAGTCCAACCAGGCGCCGACCTGCGCCTGGGCCCCGAGTCCCGGACTCCACGCCGTCGACGGGTCACCGTCGAGCGTGGCGCTGGCCGTGTCCTGCAGGTCCCCCGGCATCCGGCTGCTCGACGTCGCCTGCACCACTCCGGCGGTGGCGAGGTCCCGTCCGACCAACCGGTCGACCTCCTGGTCACCGACCTGGGTGGAGACCCGCGCCGTGCCCGTGACCCCGAAGGTGCGGTCCGACGGAACCGTGAACTGTCGGACCATGGCCACCTCGGGGTCGGCACGAGGGGGGACGGGCGCGACGCGCAGGCGGGTCATGATGTAGGTGAGGCGGTCCGTCGTCGCGTCCGGCCCCGCCAGCCGCAGCAGGTCGTCGGGCATCTGCGTCACCTGGGTGGCCCGGACGTTGCCGATCCGGACCTCCGCCAGGCCCGCCAGGCTGGAGCCGGGGGGACTGTACGACTCCGTCGACAGGTTCGTGGCGTCGATCGTGATCCGCATGGTCCGGAACGTCCGGGACGGGAAGGTGATCGTCTGACCCTGCGCGGTGCGCGATGCGGGTCCGAGATCGACCGTGACCGGATCCTTGCCGTCGAAGGTGAGCGTCGCCTTCGTGATCCACTGGTTCGTGTAGTCCGCCTCGTTGGCGGTCGGGAGCGGCTGCACCAGGTTCACGGCGTCCTTCGTCGTGGGCGCCGTGAGCGTCACCTGCCACCAGCTGTGGAGCGGGTTCCCCGAGTTCCCCTCGGTCTGCCACGCCGTCTTCAGGTTGCCGTCGAGGGCGTTGGCGGGCCGCCACTCCGGGCGCAGCGTGTCCGCCGTGCCGTACGCCGACGCCGTCACGGAGGCGACGCCCCCGAGGATCGTCGTGGTCTGTGCATCGGTGGGGGTGCCGACGAACAGGTTCAGGGCGGGATCGTTCTGGATGAACGGCGTGGAACCCTCCGAAGCGGTCTCCGTGTAGCCCGTATTGTCGTTCAGGCTGTTCCACTCGAATGCCTGCTTGCGATTGGAGTCCGTCACGACGAGGTCCGCGGGGCCCCTCGTCACGGAAGCCGCCAGGGTCGGATCCTGATCGAGCGTCCCCGAGTAGAAGATCGTCGGATTGTTGCCCAGCATCCCGATGGCGGCTGCCTGCACCAGACCCGTCCCACTCCCGTCCACGACCAGCGGGTGGGAGAGCGACTCCGCCCGCACGATCGGCCGGGGGTCGCGCACCGTGTAGGTCTCGATCGGAGCGGGTGGCTTTGTGCCGGTGGGGAGCGAATAGTACGTCTCGTCGAGCATGGGGATCTTCGAGATGTTGTCGGTCGGCGTCCCGAACGACTTCGGTCCCTCCAGTCCGGGCGGCACGGTCGCCAGGTCGTGCTGCACGAGGGTCGGCCGGGGGGAGTCGTAGCGCTCGTAGGCCTGGTCGTACTGGACGAGCACGTCGCCCGCACTCATGAGCCGGGCGATCGGGGCGAGCGCGTTCCAGTTCATGGTGCCCTCCTGCAGGGGGGCGTCGAGCGCGTAGAGCAGATCGGCGGTCGGCAGGGACCCCTGGATCTGCTGCTCGTGGGTCACATACGGCCGGGAGAGCACCGCGGGCCACACGGGATCCACCGTGTCGCCGGAGCGGTAGGCGGCGAAGTTCTCCCCCGGCAGCCCGTAGACACGGGTGCCGGGATGGACCGAGTTCAGGTAGTCCGCCGCCTCGGTGACCGCCGGCGGCAATTTCGCCGGCTGGGTGAACTGGGCGACGATGGCGCGACCGGCGAAGGCCGGCGCGTCGGCGGCCAGCACCAGGAGGACGATGAGGGCGGCCGCCAGCACGCCCTTCCTGGAGAACCGCGCCACGAACGCCGTGGTGCCCATACCCAGGAGGACGGCCAGTCCGAGGACGATCAGGGGGGTGGCCCGGTCGGTCGACCGCAGGGCGAGGCCCGCCGTCGTCTTGGTCATGAACAGCTTGGCCAGGCCGCCGAATGCCGTCGGATGCTCGTAGGGGTAGGCGCCCACCGAGAGGATCACGCCGAGGACCACGAGCATGACGAAGTAGAGGCGGTAGCGCCAGCGGCAGAAGACGGCGGCCACGAATGCGGCCACGGGCACCGTGTAGGTCACGGTGACCAGCCACAGCTTCTGGGTGTACTCCGCGGCGGCCACGGTCCAGATGCCCAGTCTGTCCCCGCCGTAGAAGTACCAGTAGCCGAGCCCGCGGATCACCTCGGACACGTTGGACGTCGAACTGGTCGCCTCGACGGACTCGGTGTACCGCAGCACGTTGATGCCGTAGGCCCCCTCGACCACCAGTCCCGCCATCCACCAGAGGGACACCAGGAAGCTGAGGACGGCGATGCGCCAGAACGCACCCCATGCGGCCCGGGCCGACGATTCCCGGGCGACCATCGCACTGAAGGGGATCCACAGCAGAGGGGCCAGGCCGACATAGATGACCGAACTCGCGTTGATCCCGCTGATGCAGGCCACCGTGAGGGCGACGAGGGCCGGGTAGTGCCACCCGGGCGACCGCAGGGACCGGATCACCAGGAACAGGAGCAGCGGAAGCCCGGCGTAGGGGAGCAGGATGACGGAGATCCGGCCGGCGTACTGCATGACGTACGGCGTGAAGGCGTAGGCGGCGGCCGCCACGAAGCCCCCCGCCCCCCACCGCCCGTCGAAGCCGAGTTCCTTGGCCAGGAGCAGGATGCCGAAGCCGGCGATGAACACGATGCTCCCGAGCCAGCACCGCTGGGCGATCCACACCGGGACGTGCAGCAGGGACATCATCCAGAAGAAGGGACCCGTCGGGAAGAGATACCCGATCTGCTCGTGGGTGACCGTACCCAAGGCGACGTTCGGATCCCAGACGGATGCTGATCGAATGGTCCAACGGGCCGGATCGAGGTACAGGTATGTCTTCGTATCGTCAGAGACGAGCCCCGGCTTGGTGAGCAGCATGGGCACATAGGCGAGCAGGGCGAGTACGACGAACGCCCACCGATGATTCCAGAGTGTCACCTGCGGATGCCGACCGTCCGGTCGAGGCGAACCATCCCCATCGATCGCGTCTGACGACGGAGGCGATTTCGATGAAATGGTGGTCATGAGCTCGCTTCGGGACGACATCGGCAGCGGCCACCCTAACCCACCACCGCATTCCGAGCCGATCGGTACGGGGCGTCGTTGACGCCCCGACCTGGTATTTCTCGTCCGGGACTCCGTTCCCTGCTCGACGACCCGCCACGTCGGAGCCGACAGTTCGTCCCGGGTCCCGGGCGGACGTGGAACTCCGGAACGGCACCTTCCGCCGCGTTCCGGGTCGGGTCACGGGCGCCACCGACGGCGACTCCCGCCTGATCCGGTTCAAGGTCGCCGGCACCGGTGCCGAAATCACGTGCAGGGGATCCGTCCGGGACGGCTTCCCACCCCGGCCGGCCCGTAGGGGTCGACAACGAGCTGTGGCGGAACGGATGAACGGAGAGCGCCGTGCAAGTGGTGATCGGACTGGTGGTGGTGGTGATGGTGGTCGGGGTCATCTGGTTGCTCGGATGGATCCCCGGTTCCATCGCCGCCCGGAAGGGTCGCTCGTTCTGGGTCTTCTTCGTGTTCGGGCTGCTCTTCTTCCTGCCGACCCTCATCGTCGCCCTCTGCCTGCGTGGAAGTGTGGGCGTCCGAGAAGGTGACCTCGTCAAGGTCGGTGGCAAGGTCACCTGTGCCGACGGAACGACGATCGCCTCGGGCTGGACCAGCAAGGTGGTGGACGTGAACGTCGTGCGGGGCGCCCCCGCCGTCCAGATCACCGGACCCTCGGGGTCACTGCACTGGGTGATGAAGAGCAAGGTCCGGCCCGTGTGAGGTACGGCGGCCTCCGACGTAGCTGCCGTACCCTGGCCTGTGGCCGCCTCCCCCCACCCAGCTGCGACCGGCCTTCCGGTCGAGGAGGTCATCGACGATCTCCGCGAGGCGCTCGCCGGGGTCGGCGCCGCGGTCCTCCAGGCTGAACCGGGCGCCGGCAAGACGACGGTCGTCCCCCTGCGCCTGTTGGACGAGCCGTGGATGGACGGCGGGCGCATGCTCCTGCTCGAACCCCGTCGGGTCGCGGCCCGGGCCGCCGCGGCGCGGATGGCGGCACTCCTGGACGAGCGCGTCGGAGAGACCGTCGGCCTCTCGACGCGTGACGAACGCCGGGTCTCGAAGGCGACCCGGATCGAGGTCGTCACCGACGGCATCCTCACCCGACGCCTCCAGCGGGACCCCACGCTCGACGGTGTGGCGCTCGTCATATTCGACGAGTTCCACGAGCGCCACCTCCAGGCGGATCTCGGCCTGGCCCTCACACTCGACATCCGCCAGGGCCTCCGGCCGGACCTGCGGGTCCTGGTCATGTCGGCGACCCTCGACTCGGGCGCGGTCTCGGCCCTCCTCGGGGACGCGCCGTTCGTGTCGAGTCGGGGCCGGTCGTTCCCGATCGAACTGCGCTGGATGCCGCAGCGGCCCACCACCCGTCTGGAGCACGGAGTCGCCGCCGTGGTGCATCGTGCGCTCGAGGACGACTCGGGGAACGTCCTCGTCTTCCTGCCCGGGGCCGGGGAGATCAGAGCCACGATCCGCTCGTTCGGCGATCTCGGCGACGTCGACGTCCTCCCGCTGCACGGCACGCTGCCGGCCGCGGAACAGGACCGGGCGCTGCGCGCCGGCACGCGTCGCCGGGTCGTCGTCGCCACCGATATCGCGGAGTCCAGTGTGACCGTGGAGGGCGTCACGGTCGTCATCGACAGCGGATTGGCCCGGCGACCGGCGTTCGACCCGGCCAGCGGCCTCAGTCGGTTGCGGACGCTCACGACCTCCCGTGCTTCAGCTGACCAGCGGGCCGGTCGGGCCGGACGCACCGCACCCGGCGTCGCCTACCGGTTGTGGTCCGAGTCCGAGCACCGCGGACGGCGGGCGTGGCCCGATCCCGAGATCGCCGGTGCGGACCTGGCGCCCCTGGCGCTCGAACTCGCCGCCTGGGGCGCGCCGGCCGAGGCGCTCCTGTGGCTCGACCCGCCGCCCGCCGGCGCCCTGGCGGTCGCGACCTCCCTGTTGATCGAGCTCGGCGCACTCGCCGACGGCCGCCCGACCGATCTCGGGCGTCGGATGCTCGAGCTCCCACTCCACCCGAGACTGGCGCGGATGGTGATCGAGGCACCGGCCGCCGATCGCCGGACGGCGTCGCTCCTCGCGGCGATGCTCTCGGAACGGGACATCGCCCGGCGGGGTGGGCGGGGCTCCCCCGTGAGCGCGGACGTCGCGGAGCGCCTCGCCGCGCTCACCGGCGACGGTTCGGGTTCGCTGGCGGTCGACGGGGCGGCTGTCGCCACGGTGCGCCGCCGTGCCGATGAGCTGCTGCGACGCGCCAAGCTGCCGGCCGGCCGCAGTCTGACGGCCGATCCCGGTCCGCTACTCGCGCTCGGGTACCCCGACCGGATCGCGCAGTGGCGCGGTGGTGCCCGCTACCGGTTGCGCCACGGATCGGGCGCCACGCTCCCCGAGCACGACCCCCTGACCGGTGCCGCGTGGCTCGTCGCCGCCGAGATCGAGGGAGCGGACCGCGCCGCTGGCGCCGAGGGTCGGATCCGTCTCGCCGCGGTGCTCGACCGCGAGGACGTCGAGTCGGTCGGGGGGGCGGAGATCGTCACCGTCGTCCGGGTCGCGTGGGACGACGGGGTCGATGATCTGCGGGCGACGACCGAACGTGTCCTCGGCTCGCTCGTGCTCGGAGCCGTGCGGACCGCCGCGCCGGCGGGGCCGGAGACCACGGCGGTGCTCGTCGCCCACGCGGTGTCGACCGGTCTGGCCCCGCTCGGGTGGTCACCGGCGGCACGAATCCTCCAGGCACGCGTCGGATGGGCGCGTACCGCGTTCGGTGAGGTATGGCCGGCGTGCACCGACGATGCGCTCGCGACCGATGCCGACGAGTGGCTCGCCCCGCTCCTCGGGCGGGCGACGGGCAAGGGGGATCTCCAGCGCGTCGACATGGCGGGCGTCATCCGGGCGCGGCTCGGTGGCCTGGTGGCGCAACTCGACCGACTCGTGCCGACTGCGGTGGTCCTCGCCAGCGGCAAGCGCGCCGCCGTCGCGTACGACGGTGACCATCCCCGGATCGCGGTGCGGGCCCAGGACCTCTACGGCACCTCGGTCCACCCGACGGTCGCGGACGGTCGGATCCCGGTGACGGTCGAGGTGCTCTCGCCGGCCGGGCGGCCGATCCAGATCACCGGCGACCTGCCGGGGTTCTGGACCGGGAGCTGGTCGACGGTCCGCCGGGAGATGGCGACGCGCTATCCGCGCCACCACTGGCCCGACGATCCGGCGACCGCCGCTCCCGGGCAACGCCCCCGTCCGCGTCGCTGACCCGGTCCCACCGGTACCGCCGTCCGGCGTACCCGCGGTTGCGACGCCGCCGGACGCAATTGTCGGGTCAGTGGTCGGGCGGATGTCACCTCGTTGTCGACGTCACTCGAACTCGCGTTGACGCTATGGGATTTCGGCCCTAGTCCTTCTTGTCCACGGGTTGAGGTTGCACATCCATCATGAGGTGGGGTCAGGCGATGGACTCTGTGGTTCCTTCCACAGATCCAAGGAGCCCATCACCATGACCCCAGCAGAGATCATCTACCAGCGGCGCATCGCCGTGTTGGAACACGCCCAACGATCCGGCAACGTGGCCGAGACCTGTCGGGTGTTCGGGATCTCCCGCACCCGGTACTACGCGTGGAAGAAGCGGGCGGACGCCTACGGGCTGGCCGCCTTGATGCCCAAGGAGCGGCGGTCGCCCCAGATGCCACAGGCCACCCCCACCCACGTGGTCGAGCGCCTGTTGACCCTGGCGGTCCTCGAGCCCACGATCGGCTGTCGCCAGTACGCCGACCGCCTCGGTGACCAGGGCTTCTCGATCGCCAAGTCGACCGTCCAGAAGCTGCTGGTCACCCACGGCCTGGGCCGCAAACGAGAGCGTCTGGCCCGGGCGGCGGCCATTGCGGCGGCCACCACCGGTCTGGTGACCGAGGCGGCCCGGGACGCCGAGCCCTTCGGGTTCTGCCTGGCCTCGGGCGGGCCCGGCGAGCTGGTCTGCCTGGACAGCTTCTACGTCGGGAACCTGAAGGGCGTGGGCAAGGTGTACCAACTCACCGCCATCGACGTGTTCACCCGCTGGGCCTTCGTGGCCATCGTCTACGGCCCGGTGACGGGGACCCACACGGTCCGCTTCCTCGACCAGCTGCTCCGGCACTACCGGCGCCAGGGGGTCA
>Ga0302202_10004120_pt1 | contig 15614 bp, 10 predicted proteins | sample II_Bog_N3_3_FD_194579 | JGI IMG/M metagenome (GOLD analysis project Ga0302202, IMG submission 194579) | Peat permafrost microbial communities from Stordalen Mire near Abisko, Sweden - II_Bog_N3_3 | ecosystem: Environmental > Terrestrial > Soil > Wetlands > Peat | place: Sweden: Abisko...
GCCGGCTTCGCGAGAGCGAACCTGCTTTCGCTGGGAACAGAACTTGCCAGCGCGCCGCATCGGCCCGGAGGGCGCAACATTTACTCGGTCGTGCGAGCGCCGGACGTCACGCCGAAAGACATCGAGTGGCTCAAGAGCGTGACGAAGATGCCGGTGATCGTGAAGGGCCTGCTGCATCCCGACGCGGTAGAAGAGGCGCTGCTTCACGGCGCGGACGCGGTTTATGTCTCCAATCACGGCGGGCGCAGCATGGACTCGGTCCCCGCCTCGATCGACATTCTGCCGTCTATCGTTCGTCGGGTGGGCGGAACAAAGCCTGTTGTGTTTGACGGCGGCGTCCGGCGCGGCTCGGACGTCTTCAAGGCCCTGGCGCTCGGCGCGGACGCGGTTGCCGTGGGCCGGCCGTTCCTGCACGGGCTGGCGCTGGCGGGCGCCGCGGGAGTCGCCCGCGTCGTGGAAATCCTTTGGGCGGAGCTTGCAATGACGATGGGCCTGGCTGGAGCGACCAGCCTGGACGCGATCGACAAATCGTTTCTTTGGGAAGCTGCGATGCATTCCAGCCATCGTTCTATGTGAAGTCAATGGCTGGAGTAGTTTCGCATTTGCCGTGAATCGCGGCGCCTGCGCCCGCGGCCACTACCAGCACCGAACCGCGAAGGAACAGAGCGGTCACCCTTGCTGGCAGGATGATCGCTCACTCCGTTCGCGATTGCTCAAAAACACCCCGAAACGGAGCTACGCGACGCACGAGATACGTGTGCGTGTCTTGCGCTTGACCGCTCTCTCCGTTCGCGGTTCTGTGCTGGGTGGTGGATGCGGCAATTTCAAGCTTGAAAAATCACCACGTGCGGCGCCCGTCAGCTCACCCGCTTCGCGACCATATCGCCTTCGCCCATCTCGCCGATGATGACGTGGAACTTGATGTCTTCCCCATCCACCTTGCCCTTGTAGGTGATCTTGAACTGGCCTCCGCCGGCCATGATGATGAACGAGATCTCGTCGCCTTTCACGACGCCCTCGGTGATCTGCTCTTCTCCGTAAGTGTTGGTCACCGTGCCGGTGAGCTTCTCGCCGTCGACTTTGAAATCAAAGTTGATCTCCAGGGCGTTGCCGTCCGGACCCTTCAGGTCACCCTTCCATTTCCCGCTCAGATCGGCAGCGCCGGCCGTGGGCAACAACATCAGGGTCAGGAACGACCCCAGAATGAACAGTCGTCTTCTCATTTGCTTGCAATCCCCTTTTGTCGAATTCTCCGCGCCCCGGTGAAGAGCCGTTGGATGTGGTGATTATAAGCTGGTTCCTTACTCTTTGACAGACGGCCTTTCGTGACGGCCTTTCGTGACCCGGGAACGCCGGCCTCCGGCACTCCTTTTCTGGCTGGTCGCGGGCGGGGCCTGGAGGCCCCATGCGGCTCTGGAGAGCCGCCCTACCAGACTGGATCACGCGGGCGTAACGGGATGACGCTCGTCTGCTTCGGGGACACCGGACCGTTCCGGCTCGACCAACTTCCCGGCAGCGTTCGCCCAGGCCCAGAAGACCGCCGTGGAGGCTGTCAGCAGTCCCGCGACCACGCCGATCTGACGCGGCGTGTACGTCATGGAGGCGATGCCGGCCAAGCCCATCGAGAGCATCATGCTGGCGTGGAGCAGCGCGTCGACGCTCGTGAAGACCCGGCCGCGGAGTGCGTCCGGCACGCACGTCAGCAGGATGGTCCGGTTCAGAACCGAGTTCGTTCCCATGGCGATGCGCGAGAGTGCGATGAAGAACATCGCACCCCAAATCGTGGGCATCAGGCTGAAGCCCACGTAAGAGAGCCCCATGCCGAGAAACGAGAGCGTGACCGCGTGCTTGTATTGCGCAAAGCTCAGCCGCTGGCCGATGCGATGGGCAAAGAGCCCTCCAATCACGAGTCCGACGCCCGCCGCGCTCCAGATCAGACCCGTGCCCGTGGAACCCCGCTTGAAGACCACTTCGCCGAACAGGGTGAACAGGACCTGCGCCGCGCCGCCACCCGACGACCAGCCAATCTGCAGCAGGCCGATGCCGAGCAGCAACGGGTGGCGCCCCATGTAGGAGAGCCCATCGCGGAACAGTTGCCAGGAGGACTCGCGGACAGCCTCTCCCGCAGCAACTTCTGGCCGGAAATGGCCCTCCGGTGAACGTAAGACCCAGATCGCCAGGGCGCTCAACACGAACGAGAGAGAGTTAAAAACAAAAGCCCCGCGATAGCCGAACTGGGCCGTGCTCAACCCACCCAACATGGTGCCGATGGCGAGCGTCAGCCAAGACGTGGTTTGCGTCATGGCGTTCGCCGTGTGCAGTTCCTCGGGCTTTACAATGCGCGGCAGGATGGCAGAACGGCCGCTGGTAAAAAACGGCGAAGCGAAGGTGAGCATTCCGCTTAAGGTGTACAGCAGCCAGGGCAGTCGCCAGGTGAGCAAGAGCACATGCGCCAGCGCCACCACCGCGCGCACCACGTCGCTCAGCAGCATGACCTTTCTGCGGTCCATGCGGTCGAGCACCACGCCCGCCACGGGGCCGGCCAGCACGGCGGGCAGGACGCGGGCGATCATGACGATGCCGAGAGCCGCGCCAGAGCCGGTGAGATGCAACGCGAGACTCAGCACCGCGATCGAATTGAAGTGATCGCCGATCTCGCTGACGGTCTGGCCGAGCCAGAGCGCGCGATAGTTGCGATTGCGGCGGAGAAGTTGCCAGAAAGAACCCAAGTCGAAGCCTCGAACAATGCGAGATAAGACGGGCGCCAGGCGCCTTCTTCCAGCGTACATGGAGCGGGGCCGGTCGCTCACGGCGAAGGTGTGCGGCAGATAATGTGAGGCGGCCGTCCACGGCCGCGCGGACGCTCCAGCGTCCTCAGGCTTTTGAGTTAGTTGCGGGCACTGGAGGGCCCGCGCGGCGCTGGAGCGCCGCCCCACAACGGGCGCGGAGACTCTATTTGGGAGACCATGAAAGATGATGCGGTTTTGGCTTCTCTTTCTGCTGCTTGCCTCGATTCCCGTTTCCTGCGTGGCCCAGATGCATGTCCTGATGAGCGCGGTGGAGGCGAAAACGGGCAGGCCGATTCATGATCTGCAGGCCTCCGAGATTGTCATTACCGACGACAAGGTGACGCGTCCCGTAACGGAGCTGACCAGGCCGAAAAAGACTGTGGACGTCATGCTCCTGCTCGACACCGGTCTGGCCGGCGCGCTGGTGCAATCTCTGGCCTACGATCTGATCGACCAACTTGCTGAGCCGGAAGCGATGGCCGTGGTCAGCTTCGACGACACCGCCCAACTGATTCAGGACTTCACCTCGTCCCGCCCGCTGCTGAAAGAGTCGATTTCCAAAGTGCGCTACGGCAACCGGCCGAAGGTGCTCGACGCTCTGGCGGCGGCGATCGGAGATGGCTTCGACCACGCGACGTACCGCCGTGTCGTCCTGCTCTTAACGGCGGGCTATGAGGGGGGCAGCCTCACCTCGGAACGCAAGGTGGTCCAGCTTGCCCGCAAACTCGGCGTTTCGATTTTTCCGATCTACATGTCCAGGGAGAGGCGCGGCCTGTTCGAGAGTCTGGCGCGCCAGACCGGCGGCGCGACTTTCAACCTGATCAGCATGGCCAAAGACGCTTCCCAGAAGCCCGCACCGCGCATCTTCGAGGCTGCCCGGAACCCGTATCTGGCAACGATTGGCGGGAACGCGAACTTGTCTGAGAGAATGAAGCTTGAGGCGAGAAGACACGAAAAGATTTTTCTTTCCGCCCTGCCCGTTGAATGAAATACCTCTATTACCTGCTGATCGCGGGCGCGCTGGGCGCCCAGACGCCGACGTCTGCCCAGCCGACCACGCAGGCCCCGGAACACAAAGACACAATTATCGTCACCGGCACATATGAGCCCATCCCGCTGGACGAAGCGGATCGCGCGGTCATTCAGGTCCCTGTCCGTTCGCAGTCGCTGCTGTTTCAGAATGTCGTCGATGCGCTCAAGCTCGATCCGTCGGTCGACTTGCAACAGCGGGCGCCGGGCGGCACTCAGGCCGACCTGTCGATTCGCGGCTCGACCGCTGGCCAGACGCTCATTCTGATCAATGGGATGCGCGTCAACGACGTGCAGACCGAGCATCATAACCTGAACCTGACGACACCGCTCGACGAGGTGCAATCGGTCGAGATCCTGCGCGGCGCGGGCTCGTCGCTATACGGCTCGGACGCGGTGGGCGGCGTGGTTAATATCGTCACGGCGCCTCCGGAGCATGATGAATTCCGCTTTCGGTCTGCAATCGGAAGCGCTGGCACGAATGACGAGTCGGGCTCGGTCGCGGGCGTTCTGGGCCCGCTCAGCGAGCAACTCACTTTCTCGCGGGATTTCTCCTCCGGCTTCCGGTTCGACCGCGACTATCGCGATTTCGGCTTCGGCTCGACCACGCTCTACAAGTGGGCGCCGGGCGCCACCGCGGTGGATCTGGGATTCGCGGACCGGGCCTTCGGAGCCGACCAGTTTTATGGCGATTATCCGTCCTGGGAGCGGACCAAGACATGGAACGCCGACATCCGGCAGAACCTTTGGGATCGCACCGAAGCCGACTTCGGCTATCGCCGTAACAGCGACCTGTTCGTTCTGTTCCGCGATCAGCCGGAGATCTACGCGAACCACCATGTCACCGAAAGCTGGCAGGCGGCCCTGCGGCGGAAGGAATCGCTCGGCGGCTCAGCCACGTTGTTTTACGGCGCGGAGGGCTTTGGCGACACCATCGATTCCTCCAACCTCGGCTACCACAGCCGGATGCGCGCCGCGGCCTACGTCTCGCTGGACGTGCGCGTGTTGAAGCGCTTTTCTTTCTCGGCGGGAGTGCGCGACGAAGTGTACCACGGCATGCCGGGAGAGGTTTCGCCCTCGGTGGCGGTCGGCTACTGGGCGAGCGCGAAGCTGAAGTTCCGCGGCGGCGTCAGCCGGGCGTTTCGGCTCCCAAGCTACACGGATCTCTACTATCACGACCCCGCCAACCTGGGCAATCCGAACCTGCGGCCGGAGCGCGCGTGGAGCTACGAGGGCGGAGCCGATTATCATCTGACCGGTCGCATCCGCCTGCAGGCGACGCTGTTCGAACGGCGCGCGCGCGACGTCATCGACTATGCGCGATCGACGCCCACGAGCGTGTGGCAGGCGTTGAATGTGGACCAGTTGAACTTCACCGGGGTGGAGACGTCCATCGCCTTCCGGCTGCACGATTCTGCTCTCGACGTCAGCTATTCGGCTCTGCGCGGTTCGGGTCAGCCCGCCAACGATCTGCAATCGCGCTACGCCTTCAACTATCCGGTTCACAGCGCGACGGTGGGCTGGACGGGCACGCTGCCTGGCCGCATCGCCGCCCGCACTCGCGTCGGCGCGATGCAGCGCGTGGGGCAGAACGCTTACGCGGTTTGGGATCTGTATGCCGCGCGTTCGACAGGCTACCTGCGACCGTTCGTGCAAGTCACGAACATTACGAACACGGACTATCAGGAAATCTCAGGTGTCGTGATGCCGGGCCGCATGGCCCTCGGCGGAGTCGAGATCGTCTGGCCGGGCAAGACACGCTGAGACGTCAGTGGGGCGGACCCCCAGGTCCGCGCGGGTCCTCCAGGACCCGCATCCGGGCGGCACTCAGTGGTTAGCCGGCGCTGGAGGACGCTGGTCTCACACAGGCCGACGTGGGCGTCGGCCGCGGACCTGGGGGTCCGCCCCACCATCCTTGTGCTCTTCCTACTATGGGTGATTCACAAACAGAAACTTGCCGCCGCTCTCTTTCACGACGTGCAGGTTCTCGCGGCCCAGCAGCTTCTCATAGCGTTCAACGGCAGGCTTTTCCGCGAACAGATACGTGCGCTCGGGTGAGCTCCAATAGGCCGGCATCTGAGCATCGGTCAGCCAGACGTCCGGCGCGCCGGGCGCGTAGCTGCCGTATTCCAGGTTGTTGACGCGGCCATTGACGATCCGGGCGCTCTTCACGTTCGAGTAGAAGAAGATCGAGCTGAAGGTGTAATACTGATCGTCCATCACAACGCGGCCCTTGGGCGCGGCATTCAGAGCGGCCGCCAGCGGTTCGGAACTCAGGTAAGGATCGAATGCGATCATCGCGATGCGCGCCGCGTTGAGGAACAGCACCATCATCAGGGCCAGCACCAGGTAGCTCATGTGCAACTGCTTGCGGAAGGCCGCGAAGACGCCCAGCGCGAAGGCCAGCCCCGCCATGGCCAGCGGCAGTTTCAGATAGGCGAATGAGGCCAGCGTCAGGTCGCCGGTATGTCCCATCGAAAGCGTGTACATCTCCGGATGCTGCGCAAGCGCCTGCGAGATGTCGCCCGGCGCCGGCATCCGCCAGACCAGACCGAGGATAACCAGAATGGCCGCGAGCGCGAGCGCGCACAGCACGCCCAGCACGCGATTGCCCCAGCGGATCCAGGACGACTCTTCGGACATCACGCAGCCCAGCAGCAGCGCGAAGGCGGGGTAGGCCGGCATCGAGTAGTATTCCTGGGTCGTCGAGAAGGTGAAGAACACCAGCACGAAACCGGCCAGGCACAGGCACAGCAGCCGCAACCGCGCGGCGCGGTCCTCGCCGCGATAATTCAGCTTCAACGTGCGTGCGAGGTAGACGCTCCAGGGGAAGAACCACAGCAGGTGGAGCAGCCAGAACAGCGTGCGCGGCACCGTGTTGTAGTCGCGCGGCCAGCGGCGGTTCAGGAAGCGCAGGATGTGTTCGTTGAAGAAATAGAACCAGAAGAAGCCACGGTACTTGCCCGGGCCGCTGTCCATCGAGAAGTCGAAATACGGCGGGTTTCTGAGCGTCGCCAGGATGTGCCAGGGAGCGGCGATCAGCAGCATCAGCGCCACGCCGCTGAACGGCCGCAGCCTCTGCCAAGTCCGCTTCGTGAAGAACTGGCGCGAGAGCAGCAGATACAGCGCGGCCGCGCCCACGGGGAACAGCGCCGCGATCAATCCCTTTAGCAACAGCCCCACGCCCATCGCCGTCCAGGCGATGTAGATCCAGAGCCGCGGCCGGGTCTCGTCGTTGTCGAGCGCCCGCAGCATGCCCCACAGCGCCAACGCGATGGTCCCGGTCAATATGATGTCGGGGATCAGAATGCGCGTGAACAGAAAGACTCCGAGAGACGTGGCAAAGACGAGCCCCGCGTAGAACCCGGCGCGCTCGCCGAACGCCCAGCGCCCCATCGCTCCGATCAGCCACGCGATCGCCAGAATGCTCAGCACGACAGGCAGCCGCGCCGCCGTATCCGAGACGCCGAATGCGGCAAAGGAACTGGCGATCATCCAATACTTCAACGGCGATTTTTCGAGATACGCGACGCCGTCCAGACGCGCCGTCACCCAGTCGCCCGAGTCGAGCATATTGCGCCCGATCTGCGCCTGCACGGCGTCGACGTCGTCCATCAGATGCGGGGGGGCGATCAACGTCGCCACGTAAATGGCGGCGGCGAAGAGAATGACGATGCCTAGGCCGTAACGGCTGTTTCCACGTTCCATCGTTTTATCCAGAGAAATAGCGTTACCAGGCCCCATAGCGCGTACCCGTAATTGGCGCGCCGCTTCAGGTGATCGCGCTTCAGCCGCTCCACCGCGTCTACATTAAACAGCCCCGTCGCCCGGACGGCTTCCGGCGACAGGACTTCTTCCATCAGACCGCGCAGCGAAGTCCGGAACCAGCGGTGCGCCGGAATGTCGAAGCCTTCCTTGGGACGCGTCAGGACCGACTGTGGCAGTTTGTCCTGCATGAGATCGCGCAGGATGAACTTGAGTGTGTTTCCGCGAATCTTGAAATCCTCGGGCAGCGTGGCGGCGAACTGCACGATGCGGTGGTCCAGGAACGGCGGCCGCACTTCGAGCGAGTGCGCCATCGACATGCGGTCGCATTTCACCAGGATGTCGTCGGCCAGGTAATAGCGCTGGTCCAGGAACATGAAGCGGTTCAGGTCGCCCTGCATGTGCGCCTCGGTCGGCATCGTGTTCATGAGCTCGCCCGGGTTGGGGTAGCACTCCGCGGGGTAGAGCGAGCGCTTGTCGCGATCGTTCAGTGAGCCGTTCCAGAACACGTGCGCGTAAGCGGGCCGGAGCAACGAGCCTTCGAGAAAACGTTTGGCCTTGTAGTCGAGGCCGATCTTCTCGTCCGACGCGGGCCACAGCTTCAGCAGTCCGAGACCAAGTTTGCGCGTCCACGCCGGGTAGCGCCGGACTTGTGCGGCGAGACGGTCGGCGATGTAGGTCTGGTAACCGCCAAAGAGTTCGTCCGCGCCGTCTCCGCTCAGCGCAACGGTCACATGCCGCCGGGTCAGCTTCGAGAGGAACCAGACAGGCAGCGCGCCCGCGTCGGCGCTCGGCTCGTCGGAGTAGTAGACCATCTCGCGAATGGCGCCTTCCAGGTCCTCGTCCGGGCTCAGGTCGAACTCGTGATGCTCGGTGCCATACTGCCGCGCTACTTCGCGAAAGTACTGGCTCTCGTCATGCGTGTGGCCCTGGAAGGAAATGGAGAAGGTGTTGAGCTTCGGCACGCTCTGCGCCGCATAGTGCAGAATCGTGGACGAATCCAGGCCGCCGCTCGCCCAGATGCCCAGCGGCACGTCCGAGATCAGGTGTTCGCGCACGGAGTCGTGGAGTAGGAAATCGAGTTCCTGCTTGGCGCTATCGAGCGTCCACGAACGGTTGATTTCGTAGCGAACGTTGAAGAACTTCTCGCGGCTGATCGAGCCGTTGCGCCACTCGATTACCTCGCCGGGTTGCACTTTCTCCAAGCCCTCGATCAGCGTGAATGGCGCAGGGACCCAGTTGAGCGACAGGTAGTGGCTGAGGCCGTTCAAATCGATCTGCCGCGGGACTTCGGGATGGCCGAGTATGCACTTTAACTCGCTGCCGAAGTACAGGTCGCGCCCGCGATGGTAAATGTAGAGCGGCTTGATGCCCAGGCGGTCGCGCGCCAGCACCAGGCGGCGATCCGACTCGCACCACAGCGCGGCGGCGAACATCCCGCGCAGATGCTCGAACACTCGCTTGTCCCATTCGACGAAGCCGCGCAACACCACTTCGGTATCGCAGTGCGTCTCGAAGCGATGGCCGAGCTCCTCGAGTTCGTTCCGGACCTGCTGGTGGTTATAGATCTCGCCGTTGAAGGCGATGGCGGCGTCGCCGTTATTGGCGAACATCGGCTGGCTGCCCTGCGAGATGTCGAGAATCGCGAGGCGGGCCGTCCCGAGCGCGCACAACTCGCTCTCGTGCGAGCCCTGCTGGTCTGGTCCTCGATGGCGAATGGAATCGATCAATCGATCGATGCGGCCCCGTTCGACGGGGTGCTCAAGCTTGGTATATCCTGCGATGCCACACACAAACTCCCAGGATACCATCCGGGTCCGCGCCGGCCTCATTCAGCCCGCGCTCGGCGCAGATACGTGAATAGTTGGTAGCCGAGAATGATGGCCAACAGCAGTGCTGCAATCGCCCAGGTCAGGTCACCCAGGACCGCGTATAAGGACATTACGCGATCGCTGAAGAACCTTCCCAAAGATATAAATACAGCCGCCCCCGTGATTTCGCCCAGAATGTCCCAGAAGAGGAACCGGCGCCACGGGTAACCGGCGGTGCCGCTGGCGAGATTGATCCAGGGTCCCAGGGGACTGAGCAGCCAGCGGGTCAGAAAGATGCCGGGACCGCCCCAGGCTTTCACCTTGGCTTCCATGGCTTGCAGGTCGACGCGATTTCCAAGCAAGCCGCTGAGCCTCGCCACGATTGCCGGTCCGCCCCAGCGGCCAATGGCATAGCCGCACAAATCGCCGAGGACGGAACCGGCGGCGGCCGCGCCAACCGCCCACCAGAGGTTCATGGCGCCTTGCGAAATCATCGAGCCGGCGACGATCAGAAGCAGCGTGATCGGCAGCGGCACTCCAATAGCCGCAATGGTCACGATTCCGAATAGGGCCGGCGTCCCGTACTGGGAAACGATCGCGAGGAGCTGATCGTTCATCGCGGTGGGCCACCGGGTGGTTGCGCGGCGGCATCGATGGCGCGCTGCAGTTCGGCCATCAGTTCAGGAACGGGGCGATTCAGATCGTGAGCGATGCGGCGAACGGATCGCCGGTCGTGCGGCTGCTGCGGAGTTACCCCAATGGCTTGAAATAACACCGCGGCGGGAACGTGGTGGGTATGGGCGATAAACGGGACCGACATCCAGGCATGGATGGGCTCATTTGCATCGTGGAACTGCCGCGCATGACGGTGGGCGCGGGAGGCGAAGAGAAAAGCGCCCGCGATCGCCAGCAGGAAGGCGAGCCCAATAATCAGCGTGTGCCGCCACGTTTCTCCCACGCTTCAATATAGTCGACTTCCGCCCCGAAACTCCTGCCGAACCTCTGCCTGAGCGCGGCCTCAAGATGCGATTCCAGAGCGCCCTCAGGACTCGTTGCTTGTCCCTTGATACAGCCGCTCCCATGCGGTCGCGGCTCCGTTCCGGTGTTTTCTGAGGAGCCGGGATGGTATGCGCGGCTTAAGTGTCGAGCACTTCCCTGATCTTCCTGCACAGAAGCTCTGGCGTAAAGGGCTTTTGCAGGAATCGCACGCCGGGCTCGAGCACGCCTTGGGTCAGGATTCCGCTCTCGGTGTAGCCGGACATGAACAGCACCTTGATTCCGGGGAGTGACGCTTTCAGCGCAGTCGCCAACTCACCTCCGTTGCCCTGCTTCAACACGACATCGGTGAGAAGCAAGTGGATCCGCCCAGTGTGGCGCGTTGTGAACAGCACAGCCTCGGGCACGGAACTCGCCTCAAGCACGGTGTAGCCGTTCGCGGTGAGCGTCGCCCGCACGAGCGCGCGAACCTGCTCATCGTCCTCACAGAGCAGTATGGTCTCAGTGCCAGAACCGGACATCCGTTCAGCTGGGGCTTCCGGCTCGGCAACAGCATCGATACGCGGCAGGAAGATCTTGAAGGCCGTGCCGTGGCCCACCTCGCTGTAAACCTGAATGTGGCCTCCGCTCTGCTTCACGATGCCAAATACCGTTGAAAGGCCCAGCCCGGTTCCCTTACCAGGGTCTTTGGTCGTAAAGAACGGCTCGAAGATTCGCGCCTTGATCGCCTCATCCATGCCTTGCCCGCTATCCGTGATGGCTAGGAACACATACTCCCCGGGCGTGACGTCCACATGCTCGGCGCAATACTCTTCGTCCACTCGCATGCTGCCCGTTTCCATTACGAGTGTGCCGCCGCTCAGCATGGCATCCCGCGCGTTTACCACGAGGTTCATGATGACCTGGTGAATTTGTGACGGATCGGCCTTGACCATCCCGATATCAGGCTGCAGCGACGAGACCAATTTGATGTCTTCGCCGAGAATCCTGCTCGCCATTCCGGCGATTTCGACGATCGAGGCGTTCAGGTCGAGTGCCCGGGGTTGCAGGATTTGCTTGCGGCTGAAGGCCAGCAACTGCCTGGTCAGCGACGCCGCCCGATTCGCGGCGTTTCTGATCTCTTCGACACTCCGCCCGACAGCCGTGTCCTTGTCGGGCTTCGCCAGGATCATGTCGCTCCAGCCCAGTATGACGGTGAGAATGTTGTTGAAGTCATGCGCCACGCCGCCTGCCAGGCGTCCTACCGCTTCCATCTTCTGAGCGTGGAGCAGTTGCTTTTCGACGGATTCGCGGCGCGCGATCTCGGACCGCAGTTCCTGGTTGGCGTTGCTCAGTTGCTCGTTGGCCGTAAGGAGCTCCGCGGTCCGCTCAGCAACGCGGTGCTCCAATTCCGCGTTCATGCGGCGTACCTGCTCCTCCGCGTTCTTGCGCTCACCGATCTCCTTCTCCAGTCCCGCATTGATCGCTTCCAACTGCGCCGGACTGGGCAAAGCGATCAGTTTTGGAATCAGGGGCACTAGCAGAATGGCCGTCAGCATGGACGCCAGGGCGGTGACCGCCTTGATCACCCCATCGAGCCGATAGGTGGCTGTCCAGATGGTCCAGACCGCCATGAGGTGCGTCGTGCCGCAAGCAAGAATGAAGGCTCCGAACGCCACGAAGATCCATTGGAAGCTGAGGTCCTTGCGGCGGCGCATGAACTGGAAAAGGAGAAACGGGATGGCGTAATAGGAAAGCGCGATGAGTCCATCGGAGATTACATTCAGCCAAAGGACTGCCGGGTCCCAATAGTAACAATGCCCGTGCGGCATGAAATCGCTGACAAAGAGCTTGCGAAGGAATTCGATCACGATTTCAATTCCTCCAGACGTTCGATTGCAGATTGGAGGGATCGGGCCGGTGTTTACGGGCGTTCCCCTGCCCCTAACCGCTTCGACGCCTCACACCTGTGTACAGAGCTACCGGCGCATCCCTAAGCACTGTTGTAGTCTATCCGGGGAAGAGTGACAAGCACGCCGGGAGCATGGCTGGAAGGCCAGCCAGCCCGTTCCTGTGCATAAGTACGCAGAGCCGAGGTTGTGTCCAGCTCCGGTGATGTTGACTGCGCACAGGCGCGCTTGTCGTTGACTACACCCTCGAACTTCCGGGAAGCGAACTGCCTGCCCGCGTGCCCCTGGAGTACGCCCCACCTTGCGCGGGCGAACTACTTTGCCGCAGGCTTCTCGGACGGCTTCGCGGCCGGGCTCTCTTCCGGTTTTTCGACGCGGAAGTCCCAGAGTTGTATGCCGCGCTCGCCTTCCGCGAACTGGATGACGGCGTACTCGCCGGGCGTCAGAGGTTCTTGCGGCCAGATCTTGTAGAGTTCATTGCCCACCTGCTGGCGAAAGATCTCAAGGGTTTCGCGGTCGGAGGCCACCTCGTTGGTGATGGGCAGGATATTCCACTTTTCGACGATGCGCACGTCCTTCTTGGGCCGGCAACGGAGGATGCCGAACCGCTCGGAAGTGGAGAGACGGAACCAGAAGGTGGGCCGGTTATCGCGGACCACGAAGGCCGAGTGTTCCCCGTCCAGTTCGATGGTCGCCTTGCCGGCTACGAGCGGCAATGGCGCCATGGCCTTCAGCACGGCGCGCTTCTTGCTGGTTACGATCTTGGATTCGGCGGGCTTGAGGGTCAGCACTTTCTCTGCGTCCAGGTAGTACACCCCCGGATTCATTGGGATGAGCGAGAGTATCCGGGCCTGCTCGCGCTCGAACTTCTCCTCGGCATCGTCGGCGGCTGCCGCCTTTTTGGCGGTCTCAAAAACTACGTGGCGCTCGGACTCGGTCTTTTTCAGATCGACGAGACTCGCAGGAATCTCCTCCCAGTCGCTGCGCTCGATGGAGTAGTAGCGGACGCGATCCTCTTCGAGTTTGTATTCGCTCACCTGGTGCCATGTGCCGTCGGTCAGGTAAAGGCGGAAGTTGTCGCCGAGCAGCAGCAGCGGGAGCAGGATGGCGGCGAGTATCAGGCGAAGCATCGCGCGAGTCTTTCCTTGTGTATCTCTCGCTTTGAAAATAGCTCACTTTGAAAACGGATCGGGGACGCCCCAGCCGGCACTTCTCATTTCGGCTCCGCGACCGGTGAAGAGACGGGCACAACCAGCCGGAACTGGCTGCCTTGCCCTTTCGCGGTGCGGACTTCGACTCTGCCGCCCAGGTCATCCATAATGCGTTTGACGAGGGCAAGCCCGAGGCCGGTTCCCTGGATCTGCCGCTCGCGGCTGTGCCGTCCGCGATAGAACGGCTCGAAGAGATGGGGCACGTCCCGCGAATCGATGCCCGGGCCAAGGTCCTCGACGTCGACGAAGAGCATGCCTGGCTTGCCGGAAGAACCGGCCTCGGATGCGTTTTCCAGATGCGCCCGGACGGTGATCGATTTGCCGGAGGCGGCATAGCGCGCGGCGTTGGAGAGCAGGTTGCCGATGCAATGCGCCAGCGCGGCCGAGTCGGCTTCGGCGGGCGGCAGACCGGGGGCGATATCCAGTTCGACCGCGCAGCCCGACTCGCGCAGCAGCGCTTCGTAATTGCGCAGCGCCGCGTCGATGACCAGGGGAACATCCACGCTCTGGCGCTTGTACTTTGCGCCCCCGCTCTGGATGCCCGCAAAACGCAGAGTCTGTTCGATCATGCCTGCCAGCCGCCGGCTCTCGTCGCGAATCATGGCGCCGTATTCACGCACCGAGGCGGGCGCCGTGACGATGCCATCGGCCAGGTTCTCGCCGGCGCTGGACAGGACGGCGACGGGCGTTCTGAGTTCATGCGAGACGCCCGCGACGAACTCCATTTGCTGCTGCACGAGCCGTTTCTGGCGCCGGATTGTGACCAGCAAAAGGGCGAGCGCGATCGCCATGAGGGCCAGGACCGCAGTGCTGACGGCGAGGTTGCGAGCCCTTACCGTGGCGGCTACGGCGGCCACAGAGCCTTCCTTGCGCCGAACCAGCAGCGTCCAATAACCCGGAGGAGGACCCTGCGCCTCGGGCGATCCGAACATGCCCGGCACGCGGAGAAGCTGGGCGCTTGCGTCGGCACCGCCGCCGCCCCACGCTCCGGAATCGAAGACGTGGGCGTGGGAGACGGTGGATTCCACCATGACGACCGCGTCGCTGGCGGCCGGGTCACCGAAGTAGCGGCGCACCAGCTCGGGCAGCCACTCGCGGCTCATCCAGCCGAAGTCGGGCACGGCGAAGGCGATGCTGGGCCTTCCCGGCGGTCCTGGGCCTTCGGGTCTGCGCCGCGGTTCGCCTGGACGGGCAGCTCCCGGCCATCCGCCCGGTTGATCGGGCGGGTGGACCATTGCAACCATGACCGGAAGAATGTCTTCTCTGGGCGCGGGGCGCGGGCCAGGGCCCGGGCCCGGTTGCCAGAGCCTGGCGGCCGCCTTCAACTCGTCCGGCCACTCCGCGGCACGCCGCGCTCCGGTTTCCTCGGAGCACTGGAACAGCCGGTCGCCGGGATCCCGAATGTATAAACTCCGAATCAACCGGGCGGGCGCGGACGTGGTCTGCCAGCGTGCGAAGGCCTGGCAGGGATCCACCGGCGGCAGGCCGCTGCCCGGGCGCCCCGCGGCGAGAACGCTGCGGTAAAAGCGGCCCAATTCAGAATCAACCTCGGCGGTCAACTGATCGGCGGAGCGCTGGAGGGTCGCCCGCATTCTGTCGGCGTCGGCCTTCTCGACCTCGCCAATCCAGGAATACTGGAGCCACGCCAGGGCGGGCAGGGCCGCCAGCATTGCAATGAGAAGGACGAGGGCCGGGTCCAGGCGACGCCGCGAAGTCATGACGTCGTCAAGTATACGGCCGGGCGGACCCCGGCGTCCCGTACGCCGCGGGCCGTTCGGGTTAAATCCGCGTAAAGCCTGGGTAAGCGGGACAAGTGATTGATTTAGCAAGCACTTAATCGCCGCAAATGCGCGTCTGGGCGTTCAATGGAACAAGGAACCCGTGGAGGATTCGATTTGCGCAGCCCCAATCCGGGTGAGGCGCCGGGCGTCCCGGACGGAATACGACGGAACTAGGGAGCAACCAATGAAAACTCGACTGATGATTTTGGCTTTTATCGGAACGCTGGGTTTTGCACAAGGACAGAGCCAACCCGTGTCGCTAGTATGTGATCTGTCCGCTCCAATTCACACATGATCTGTCCGCTCGAGCCAAGTGGCGGGTGACGCTGGGTGAGTGAATCAG
>Ga0302202_10004123_pt1 | contig 15605 bp, 9 predicted proteins | sample II_Bog_N3_3_FD_194579 | JGI IMG/M metagenome (GOLD analysis project Ga0302202, IMG submission 194579) | Peat permafrost microbial communities from Stordalen Mire near Abisko, Sweden - II_Bog_N3_3 | ecosystem: Environmental > Terrestrial > Soil > Wetlands > Peat | place: Sweden: Abisko, Stordalen...
TGCCGATGACTTCCAAGCGAGTCGGCGCGAAGCTCACGCTCTTACTTCTCATACTGTCCGGCTGCGCCGCTCTAGCGCGGTGGTTTGTCTTTCATGGCTACGAGCGAACATGGAGTTCCCTCGGAATATATCCGCTTTCTCCCTATTTCTCCGACGCGCGAGTCATAACTGCGAGTGCCGAATCGCATGCCTTGGGATTCGATCCAATGGTCTACAACCCGCGCCATCCGTCAGGTGAATTGATGGATTATCCGCGGATTTGGCAATTGCTGTTTCACCTTGGCATCGATCAAAAGGACACGATCTATTTCGAAGCGGCCTTTGTCTCACTCTTCATTTTGGGCATTTTCCTTTTCGTGGGCGAAATCAACTACGCAATCGCCGTGGCGCTGGCGTGCGGCATCTTTTCTCCTGCGGTTCTCATGGGCGTTGAAAGAGGAAACAACGACCTGGTGATCTTTTTCCTGCTGGCCTTTTCGCTCATGGTTATCAGGAAATCGGCTGTCGCTTCGGCTGGCGTGATTGCCTTTGCGTTCGCACTCAAATTGTTCCCTGTTTTCGCCGCAGCGGTGTTCCTTAAGGAGGACCGGCGTAGATTCTTCAAGTTTCTGACCGGCAGCGTTCTCTTCTTGGGAACTTATTGCCTCCTGCTGCGCAACGAAATTCGCGCCGTACGCGCAGCAGTCTCTACAACCGATTGGGGCTCCTATGGGATTGCGGTGAGCTGGTTGGAATTGGAAAGGCTCCTCCACAACCCTTTTCTATCGAAAACGGTGTGTTATGCAGTGATGGGCGCCACGATCATGCTTTGCGTCTTGCTCCCTGGGCGCCCGAGCGAAGCTCAAGATGCCGCAGCAGATCAATTGCACATCGATGCCTTTCGCATGGGTGCGTCCATCTACATCGGGACGTATCTTCTCGGGTCCAGCTTTGACTACCGCCTGATGTTCCTGCTGTTCACCATTCCTCAGTTGACGCAATGGCTAAGCAATTCCGATTCCCGGCTGCGGCGCGTCGCCCGCATCACCTTTGCGTGCGCCATGTACTCTCTGTGGTCAATGTTTCTCTCGCGGTTGTTGAATGCTGTCACCCCGGCATGGGTGCAGTTACTCTTTGATGCTGTTGCGAAGGCCGTCCTGGTTGGCGGTCTGACTTATCTCTTCGTTTTGAGTGCCCCCCAATGGGTTCCATCGTATAGGCGGGCGTTCCGGCGCTCCACTCAGCCGGCACTCTCTTCCTCTTCGTGATATTCCATTTCAGTATTGACTTCCCATAGGCGCGACTTATCCGCGCTGCCGGCAATAATATCGTCGACGGCCATCATCGCCGTCAGCATGGAATGGTCCTGGTTGTTATAACGGTGCATGCCGTTGCGTCCGATGAGAAAGAGGTTTGTGTAGCGGTCAACATATGCGCGGATCTCCGCAAACCGGTCATAAGTGCCGAAGTAAGCGGGATAAGTCTTCTCCATGCGCAGCACAGTTGCGTCGATAACTTCAGCGCTGTCGATAATCCCAATTTTGTCAAGTTCTTCCCGCGCCAGCGCCACCATACGTTCATCGGACATTTTCCAAAGCTCGTCCGATTCGTTGCAGAAGTACTCCAGGCCCAGCCACACGGTCGCTGGGTCGGCAACCATGAACGGGCTCCAGTTATTAAAAATCTGGAGCCTGCCAAGCAACACGTCGGGCTCCTGAATATATATCCAGTTGTCGCCGATCAGTTTTTTCCCGTTCGGCGTCGCCTCGTTGATAAGCAGCGAGCGAACCAGCAGGCCCACGGTGATGAAGTCTCTGTAGACAAGGCCATCCGATACTTCCAGCACTTTCTCGGGAGGCGCAACGTCAAACGATCGCATGAGCTGCTTCACCGGTGCCGTAGAAAAGAAGTAGTCGCCTTCGAATACTTCCTTCCGCCCTGTGGCGGAGTTTGTGGCCTCCAGCGCTTTTACCTGCCACCCATCCGTAATGATTCGCTCAAATGTGTAACCCGTGAGAATTTGGCCACCCATTTCTCTTATGCGGCGCGCAGCCTCTTCCCACATCTGCCCCGGGCCGTACTTGGGGTACAGAAACTGTTCGATCAGAGATGTCTGTACGTCCTTCTGTTGGATGTTCCTGTTGCCACGCTTGAACAGTTTCTTCGTGGCGTGAGCCAGCATCGCCCAGACCGAGAGCCCCTTGATGCGCTGGGCGCCCCACTCAGCGCTGATCTGGTCGCAAGGCACACCCCAGACCTTTTCGGTGTAGGACTTGAAAAATGTTCTGTAAAGTTCGTCGCCGAAGCGGTTGATGAAGAATTGCTCCAGCGTCTCTTCCGGCTTGATGGGAAACAATGTGCTGCGAATATAGCCGACTCCGATCTTGAACGTACGCCATACGCCAAGATTCAGAAGCGTGCCGCTGCTGAGGGATATCGGGTAATCGAAGAAGCGGCGCAGGTAATAGATCCTCGACTTGCGCGCTCTCAGCAACATCACGCGGTCCGCAGTGGCAGGATCGGGGCCCGATGGGCCAGCCTTAATGGCCTGCTCCATACGATGGTATTTGATCGTCGCCGGACCGTTTTCTCGCGCCTCCAGCGGCAGCATTCTCAGCCACCACTCCATGACGCGATCCGATTTTGAAAAAAAACGGTGGCCGCCCAGATCGATGCGATTCCCCTTGTAATTCACCGTCCGCGAAATACCGCCCATAAATTCGCTTTTTTCGAGAACAACCGGCTGTATTCCCGCCCGGGTCAGCAACTCATAAGCCGCTGTCAAGCCCGCAGGACCTGCTCCGATGATGATCGCGCGCTTATTTGCTGTTCCGTTCATGTGAAGGAGACACCTCATTTTATATCGGCTCTGGAAGCAGCGTACACCGTGATGCCGCACTAATTTCGTGAAGCCATTGTCTTACGCGCTAAACTAACACCTGTCGTTACCCATTGTGGCGGCCCTATTGGATCGAGGAAAGATCTATGCCGAAAGTTGCGTTAGTAACGGGTGTTACGGGACAGGACGGCGCCTATTTGTCCGAACTCCTGTTGAGTAAGGGTTATATTGTGCACGGCATCAAGCGCCGATCGTCTTCGTTTAACTCGGCGCGCATCGATCATATGTACCAGGATCCGCACGTTCCCGACGCGCATTTTCAGATTCATTACGGAGATATGACCGACTCTACGAATCTGATTCGCATCATTCAGTCGGTGCAGCCAGATGAGATTTACAACTTGGCCGCGCAAAGTCACGTGCAGGTAAGCTTTGAGACGCCTGAATACACGGCGAATGCCGATGCCACCGGTCCCTTGCGCATTCTGGAGGCGATCCGCATTCTTGGCTTCACGAAAAAGACGCGCTTCTATCAGGCGTCGACCTCGGAGCTTTACGGCAAGGCGCGGGAAGTGCCACAAAATGAATCCACGCCCTTTTATCCACGAAGCCCCTACGGAGTGGCCAAGCTGTACGCCTTCTGGATCACTGTGAACTACCGCGAGGCGTATGGCATTCATGCGTCGAATGGAATTCTGTTCAATCACGAGAGTCCGATCCGCGGCGAGACGTTTGTCACCCGCAAAATCACGCGCGCCGTGGCCGCTATTCACCTGGGCGTGCAGAAGACGCTGCACATCGGCAATCTCGATGCCAGGCGCGACTGGGGTCATGCCCGGGACTACGTGGAAGGCATGTGGCGGATCGTGCAGCAGCCGGAGGCGGACGATTACGTCCTCGCCACGGGCGAAGCGCACAGCGTGCGCGAGTTCGTGGAGCTGGCCTTTTCCAGGGTCGGCCGCAAGATTGAGTGGCGCGGCAAGGGCGTCGGCGAAATCGGCATCGACACCGCCACGGGAGAGACGCTCGTGGAGATCGACAGCCGCTACTTCAGGCCGACAGAAGTGGATCTGCTGCTGGGCGATCCGTCCAAAGCGCACCGCGTTCTCGGATGGCAGCACAAAGTCGGCTTCCCGGAACTGGTCGCTGGCATGGTGGAATCGGATCTGAAGGCCGTTGCCGAGGAATCGCACCGGGAGCATGGCCGTGAGTAGTTTCGACCTGACCGGAAAGCGCGTCTGGGTGGCCGGTCATCGCGGCATGGCCGGCGCGGCCATTGCACGGCGGCTCAAGCGCGAGAACTGCGAGATCGTCACCGCGGGCCGCAACGAACTCGACCTGCTGCGCCAGGCCGACGTTCATGCCTGGCTGGCAGACACGAAGGCCGACGCCGTCTTTCTTGCCGCCGCCACCGTGGGCGGCATCATGGCCAACGCCACGCGCCCCGCGGAATTTCTCTACGAGAACCTGGTCATTGAGACCAATGTGATCCACGCCGCAAAGAGCGCCGGAGTCAAGAAACTCTTATTTCTGGGGTCGTCGTGCATTTATCCGCGCATGGCCGAGCAGCCCATGCGCGAAGAGGCGTTGTTGACCGGCGCCCTCGAGCCCACCAACGAGTGGTACGCCATCGCCAAGATTGCCGGAATCAAGCTGTGCGCGGCCTTCCGCCGGCAATATGGATGCGATTTCGTTTCCGTGATGCCGACCAATCTGTTCGGGCCTGGAGACCGTTACGATGCCGAGAACGGTCACGTCGTGGCCGCACTGATCATGAAGATTCACGCCGCCAAGAGGTCGAACAGCGCCACGGTCGAGCTGTGGGGAAGCGGAACCCCGAAACGCGAGTTCCTGTTCACTGAAGATCTGGCCGACGCCTGCGTCTTCGTCCTAAAAAATTATTCTGACGAGCTTTTTCTGAATGTCGGCACCGGACGCGACATGACCATCCTGGAACTGGCGGAGAGCATTGCGCGGGTGGCCGGCTGGAAGGGCACATTTATGTTCGACCGGTCGAAGCCCGACGGCATGCCCCGCAAAGTGATGGATGTAAGCCGTCTCCACGCCCTGGGATGGAGCGCGCAGACGCCCTTCGACAAGGGCATCAAGCAGGCTTATGACTGGTATGTGGCCAACGTCGTGGACCGCGAGGCGTGAACGCAGTATCATGTGGTCTCGCGACCGCTACAGCGTTTGGGTATTTGTCGAGGCGAGAGCTTTGCGAAATAATGTTGAACAGGTATGAGCGCAACCACCCCGGAACGCGAGCGCACGGTACATCAGATTGCTGGCCACGCTGAGGACAATCCCTATCACCGCCCATCCTTCAGTTTGAAGTACCGGCTGATGCGTCAGTTGTGGCGGATGGTGTATGTGCTTTTCTATCGCCCGTCGCCGCCGCCTTTGCATGCCTGGCGGTCGATGCTGTTGCGGCTCTTCGGCGCGAAGATGGGCCCCGGTTGCCACTTTTATCCCAGTGGAAAAGTTTGGGCGCCCTGGAACCTGATCTGCGAAGACTGCTGCACCCTGGCCGATCATGCCGAGATTTACAATCCTTCCCCGATCTATTTAGAGTCCCACTGCATCGTCTCGCAGGATGCCTACATCTGCGGTGCCACCCACGATTACAACCATCCTGACTTTCCCATGGTTTCGTACAGCATGCGACTGGGCGCATATTCCTGGATCTGCGCGCGGGCATCGGTGTCGCCGGGCGTGAACGTGGGAGAGGGCGCCGTTTTGGGCCTGGGATCGGTGGCCACCCGCGACCTGGACCCGTGGACGGTTTATAGCGGAGCGCCGGCGATCGGCGTGAAGACACGTTTAAGGACCGTCCACGGCGGCGAGAAATAAGCCGAATCTCCCGGTTGTCTGCGCAGCAGATTTTCAGCTCCGCGAATGTTGCGAAAGCGAAAAGCGCGCCTTGCGGAGTCATCCGGCAGAGCCCACGCCGGTCCTTCTCCAACGATCACATCGCGATAAAATCAACAGGACAATCAAGTGAGGGAAATGATGAACAAGAACCAGCCATGGTTTGTGACCGTCTTCACGACCTGCGTGTTCGCAATGGCGCTCCTGATGTACGCCGGATCTTTTCGGTTACTGGCAGAGCAGCCCGCCGCGCCGGATGGCGCCGCACAGGTGAGCAGTGCAGCCGTGGCTAGTCCCTGCGAGCCTTCAAAACTGGGCTCGCCGTATATCCCTGTCGATAGCTGGGTGTACCCGGCCATGCTGCGCCTCTATTCACTGGGATATGTCGATACCGTTTATATCGGGCTCCGGCCGTGGACCCGCGCCAGCCTGATGCATATGCTCGAAAATGCCGGGAATCTTATCGAGGAGGCAGAAGACCAAAGCGATCCCGGAGCCAACGAGGCGCGCCAGATCTACGTCGCGCTCAACCACGAGCTGCACTACGACATGGAAGGCCCCTGCGGGCTGCACCAGGGCGGCACGCGCATCGAGTCTGTGTATAGCGTGATCCGCAGCATCAGCGGCACGCCTCTCGATGACAGCTTTCACCTCGGGCAAACCATCGTGAACGACTACGGCCGCCCCTATGAGAATGGCCTCAACAACTATTCCGGCGTCAGCGGCTACGCCACCGCGGGACGATTCGCGATCTATCTGCGTGCAGAATTCCAGGGTGCGGCCTCGGCTACGGGCTACTCCGCGGCGCTGGCGCAGCAGCTATCGAATATCGACGGTACGCTCTACTTCATTCCGTCGAGCACATACCCGTATGGCAACACCACCGCGGTCTACAACCAGACCACCATTCCTCAGGGACCCATCTCTACCGCGACCCAGGGACGTTTTCTTGAGGCATATATCTCTTATCAAATCCTGGATCACGTCATTTCTTTCGGTAAGCAGGACCAGTGGCTGGGACCAGCCCAGGGCGCGAGCATGGCGTTCTCCAATAACGCGCAAAACTTCTACGCGCTTGAGATCAACCGCATCGAGCCTTTGCAGGTTCCCGGGCTCTCGATGCTTACCGGGCCGTTCCGCTATGAGTTTCTGGTAGGCGCACTGCGCGGCCACACGGAAATGGCGGATCCGTTATACGAACTCAATCCTTCTTCGGGCGCGAATAATGTCACCAATCCCGGCGACTCCTGGGTGCACGTGGAAAAAGTCAGCCTCCGCCCTTACAAGGATCTGGAATTCGGTTTTGAACGCACCGCCATGTTTGGCGGCGAGGGCCACCAGCCTGTCAACCTGAAGTCGTTTCTACGCAGCTTCTTCAGCATCAGTGCAGGAACCAGCACCCAGAAGGGAAATACGACCGATCCCGGCGCGCGTTTTGGCGCCTTTGACTTTTCCTGGCGGCTGCCTTTCGTGCGCAACTGGCTTACGCTCTACAGCGACTCGGAGGTGCACGACGACATCTCTCCGATCGATGCTCCGCGCCGTGCCGCCGTGCGCCCCGGAATTTATCTCTCCCATGTTCCCGGCATCCCCAGGCTCGACCTGCGCGTAGAAGGCGCTTCGACCGATCCCCCCACTAACCGCAGCGTGGAGGGCAAGTTCATGTACTGGGAAACCATTCAAACGCAGGGTTACACCAACCAGGGGCAGCTCTTCGGAGACTGGATTGGCCGTGAAGACAAGGGCGGCCAGGCCTGGATCACTTATCATCTGAGCGGAAACGAGTGGCTCCAGGTGAGCGTGCGCAACCAGAAAGCGGTCACGAACTTCATCCCCAGCGGCACCACGCTGAACGACTTCGCGGTGCAGGCCGTGAAGCGCATCGGCAAGGACTTCGAGATCGACGGCAAATTTGCCGTCGAGCACTACAAGGTGCCGATTTATGTGACGGGCGAACAGACCGTAACCACCACCAACATTCAGCTCACCTGGTATCCCCAGCGCAAGGTCAGCTTTTAGGCACGATGGTCGTTGCGTAGATCGGCGTGGGCAGGTGCTCAACCTTGATCAGCCGGCCCTTGGCGTCGAAGGTCAATGCCCATTGCATCGGCTGGCGTGGTTCGGCAACGTTGACGAAGCGAACCGTCGACTCGCCGTCTGCACCGACTTCCAACGTAGGTGGAAACGACAAAGCGATATTTGCCTCGGGCGATGGACTCGGCGAGGCCGAAACCTCAAGCCGGGGCTCGGTCAGGGCGGCGAAGCACAGGCTGGTAGAAAGCCAATCGGGCGGCGGGCCTGCCGGTTCCTCTGCGCGAATGCGATTGAATTCCGCTAGGGCGAACAGGTTGACCGGAGCCGGCGAGAAAAGAGAAAAGCCGCGCCGCTCCACGGGAATGGCGCGTACACGGCCCTTGCCGGCGCGTGGAATCGCGGCGGCAAAAAGACTCGCATCGCCAACGCCGCTATCTCCCGCGAAGAGCAGGAACAAGTGACCCGGCAGGGCCTGGCACTCCAGCTCCCGGTAGCGCCATTTTTCCTTGTCGAATTCGATCCCGACAAAGGCGGCAGCATCCCGGATCGCGGGCTGCGTCTTCGTGGCCAGCTCGCGATCACTTTGGCTCATCTCCTCGAGCGGACGGTACACGATGAAGTGACCAATCCCACCCGACGAGGTGTTGGTCGAGAACGGCGTGAAGGTCTTCGCCTGCGGTACGGGCTTCGCCGGGTACGGCATGGTCGAGGATTCTGACGGAACGGGCTTAACCGGATAGGGTGTATCGGGTGCAACCTGGTTCGTTTGCGCGGCACAAAGAGAGCTGAGAATTGTCGTTCCCGCGAATACGAAAGTCAGATTCAAAAGCCGCATACGATCCATACATTCGCTAGACTAACACTCCACGCTAGAGACCCTTGAGAGCCAAGCCGGCGAGCGCGCGCACCCATCGGGGCGATCTCGATACTCCGCCCAGGCAGACACGCCCTTACTGTCTGTTCTTAAGCAGAAACGGATGCGTGAAATCATAACTGACACCGAGTGTGAACCCCTGCGGCTTCAGGTTTCCGTATACCGCCAAGCTCTGCCATCTCTGGTATTCGTAGTCGGCGCGTACCCAGATATCCTGTTTGACCCGGAACTCGATTCCACCCCCCGGAGCCGTGAAGGTTCGCGTATCGTGCGAGTACGTGGGGCTCAACCGAGGGAAGTCGACGCTGCCGTCGCCGATCATACATTTGGCATAGGGACGGACATTTTTCAGGCGGTGCCACATATAGATAAGTCCCATGGCCGCGGTATCATAGCGCACGTTCGGCTGCGAGGAGGATGCACCGAATCTGATTTCCCGGAGCTCTCCCTCCGCGCCCAGATGCCCGTGCAAAATCGAGGGGAGTTTTCCTGGGTAAATGTCGAACCAGCCCGCAAATCCGTACATGCGCCCATGGCCAAGATCGACATCGTAACTTACGGGTCCAACGCCCACCGTAAACGGCCATCCGCTCTTCCGTTCATAGGAGGGAACCACCTGGGAAAATGCGGAAACCGCGACAGACAAAATGCTCACTGCCAGAACCGGGAACGCTACCAGCTTGAAACGCATTCTGCATCTCCTTCGCACGCGCATACCTTCACCCGGCTGGAAGACCGCCGCAAGAGCAGAAACCGGAAACCAGGATCACAACACAAAAGCAGAGATTTCTGCGCGAGATCTACCTTTCAAATCCATTGGACGCACTGCATGAACCGAGGCGTTACTGAAAAAGCGAGTCATCCGTATCTTCGAGACGGCTTTTGATCCTGCACCCGAGCCGCGGCTCGAGCTCTTTCGCAAGCAACCGATTGCGACGTTCACTGCGGCCTAGTCTAAATCATAAAGACCGATAAATGAATCAAGTACTAAACCTCACGGGTTACGGAAGTGGAACCCCGCGAAGCATCGGAGAAGGGGCAAAATCTGGTCCAACAACGAATGATTCAGAAAAGGAACATCTGACGCCAAAGCGGGAAAGATGCCAGCCTGAGTGGCGCTCTGCATCTTCGTCGAACGCGCACACGCTTCCGTTCAACGCCGCGGCGCGAAACCCGCCTCAGCTGCCCAACCAACAAGAACGGAATCGCATCTCACCAGCCAGGGGCCGTGAGTTCACAGAGAGGCGCTTACGAAGGTATTTCTACCTGGATTACCAAAGTAATCATGAACGGTAACGCGTCGGCGGACTGCTTTCTTATTAAGCAACTTAGTTGAGAAAAACATGCTCCGGGCTCTGGTCATGTGTTACGTTTATTTGTGCTGTAAAAATGCCGCGGCGCATCGACTCTGATGTCAGTCCGGCTGCGCTTGAGCCCCGCAAGGGTGCTCACAAACTGACTTTTTATCGTGTTACATTAGCCAATCTGCGGAGGATAAACGCATGCAGAATCGTGTTTTGAAATCTGTGGGCCGGGTTTTAGCTTTGGTGACTGTGGCTGCTTTACCGCTTGCCATGGCGGCTCAAACGACGCCCTCAGGATCGGGAAAAGATTCGAGTAGTGTTCAGCCATCAAGATGGGATATTTTCCTGGGCTACAGCTATCTGGCGCCCAAAGGAACAGTGAATACGGTGCAACCGAATGCCCAGCAGACGCCGGTTTCGGCCTCCTACGACGCAGTCAACTTGGGCGGTCTCTTCAGCGGGGCGTACTTCTTCAACCGTTACGCGGGCGTCCAGGTCGAGCTTGGCGAGCATGATTGGGGCACTCAGTGCTGCAACAGCAACGTCGGAACCCGTGGCGACAACGATGGATTCATCACGCTTGGTGGGGGCCCTATCTTTCGCTATCCTGCAGAAAACTTCACGGTTTTTGCCCACGCGCTGGTGAATGCCGACCGGATCGGTGGGCCATACTTTGAGCCCTACAAGTGGGGTCCTGGTTTGACCGTTGGCGGCGGCATGGATTACGAGACGCCGTGGTTCAATCATCATCTGGGGATCCGCTTGTTCCAGGCCGATTACGAATACATGCACGCCGATTGGGGACTGGTGCCGTACGGCGGCCGCGCCAACATCAACGCAGCGCGCCTCAGCGCAGGCATTGTGCTTCATGAGGGCTCGATCGCTCCACCTCCGCCCACCACTCTGGCCTGCTCCGCAAGTCCTGAATCGGTCTTCCCGGGCGACCCGGTTACGATTTCGGCTGCGGCGGGCGGTCTCAATCCGAAGGATCACGTGATCTACAGCTGGTCCGGCGCGGGAGTCACTGGCAGCGACCCGACCGTCAAGGTAGACACCAGCAACCTGGCGCCGGGCGAGTACACCGTGACGGGCACGGTGAAGCAAGGCAAGCCGGGCAAGGAAGGCCTCAAGCCCTGGGAGACAGCGACCTGCACCGCAGGCCTTACTGTGAAGGCGTTCGAGCCGCCGACCATCAGTTGCTCGGTCAGCCCCACCACGATTGCGCCGGGAGGCACGGCGACTGTGACCTCAGTCGGCGTGAGCCCGCAGAATCTGCCGCTGACCTATAGCTACACGGCCACGGCGGGCACAGTAACGGGAACCGGGACCACGGCGGAGTACTCGTCGGCGGGCGCACCAACCGGTGCCGTAGGCATTACCTGCAACGTGCAGGACAACAAGGGCCACTCGGCCAGCGCCAACACCAGCTTGACGATCACTGCGCCCTTTGTGCCGCCTCCACCGAAGACCTCGGCGCTCTGCACCATCGGCTTCTCGACCGACAAGAAGCGGCCTACGCGCGTCGACAACGAGGCCAAGGCCTGCCTGGACCAGGTGGCTCTGGACCTGAAACAGCAGGCTGACGCCAAGGCGGTTGTCGTCGGCGAGCAGACCACGAGCGAGGCGGCCATCACGGCCAAGGAGCAGAAGAGAGCGCTCCACAACAAGCACGCCAAGGTGGATCAGTTCGCGGCGCAACGTGCCGTGAACGCCAAGGACTACCTGGTGACGGAGCAGGGCATCGACGCTTCGCGCATCAGCGTGACCACGGGAACCACCGACGGCCAGACGGTCGAGAACTATCTCGTGCCTTCGGGCGCGACGTTCTCGAGCGACGTCACGGGAACTACGCCGGTCGACGAGACTGCGGTAAAACCGCAGGCGCGCAAGCCGCTGGCGGAGAGGCACCCGATGAAGAAAAAGGCCGCGGCGAAGTAATCGGCGCGTCTGAACAAACCACCCGATGATTCTGCGAACCCTTCCCAGTTAGAGGAAGGGTTCGCAGGGATCAACTTATAACTTGTCCTTCGCAGAAGAATTGTGGCCAGCCGTCATCCTACGACTGGCCTCTTCCTTTTGCGGCTCGACTTATCCCGGAACTTATCGCTCAATCCTTGACCTGAATGCTCGGCACGACGATCGTGAGCGAGGCGGATGAGAGTATATTGGTCCCTAGCCGGGAAGGCAAAGTAGGAATTCCGATTGAGTGCCGCGAGAGGGCATTTTGACACCTCCATCGAATCAACATTCCAAAATAAAGACCACGGCCAAAGCCATATTGCCCAGGCATCTTGTCGCTTTTATAAGCGGATGCAGGTACCGCGGCTACCTGGCGCATGTCAATCACCTTTTTAAGCTTAGGAAATATCGCACGCAATTCGCCAAAGACAACGCAGGAGTGCCGGATTCCACCATCGTTTTACCGGGGGGGTGTCGCATTCAAATTCCCCTGGATGCCGAAGTCCGCGACGCTTTTGAGTATTTTGCATGGAAGGACCCCGGGCCGGTGGAAGAATATCTGGGGTTCATGAGTGTCTCTGCAAATGCCAAGGTCTTGTGGGACGTTGGCGCGTTATTTGGTTTCTTCTCTTTGGCATTCGCACTCAAGGGCGCAGATCGCCGGGCATTGGCCTTCGAGCCCAATCCAGGCTCGCGGGCCAAACTTGAAGAGTGCTTCCGCCTCAATCCAACCGCGAAGGTCGAGGTCTTCGATTTCCCGGTGGGACTACCGGACAAAGTGGTGGAGTTTGCGCGCGGGTTTCATTACACCGCAGTTGTGAAATCGTCCGCCCGGCCACGCGAAGAGATTTTAGAAGACAGAGAAACCGTTACCATCAAGACCATGTCGATTGACGAATTGATCGAGAAAAATTTCACTCCGCCCGACATCATCAAGATTGACGTGGAAGGACACGAGTTCGATGTACTGATGGGGGCGAGAAAGCTGCTGCTTGCGAAGAAGCCTATATTGTGCGTCGAATTGCATCCTGATCTGCTTGCCCTTAGGGGAACCTCCGGTCTCGCCATAGCGGAATACCTTGAGGCCGCCGGATATGTCATTCACGATACCGGTTTGAAGCGCGTAAAGAAGAACTTCTTTAAAGGCCAAACCACCCTTCGTATCGTTGCTGTGTGATGCGAGCCCCGCGTCAGAACGCGCAGCGCCGCGTCACGTAATCGGCTGAGCCGTCACGCAGCCAGGCGTCGAGTTGCGCTGGCTCCTTCAACTGCTGACCACGCACGCGCGGCACAATCACGTACTCGCACGCCACCTGGGGCAGGGCAGTCATGTCGCCCCACAGTTTCTCAAACTGCGCTACCGGATAAATGTCCTCCTGCCCCTTGCCCCATCGTTTCTTCACGTCTTTGAGCGTGATGTAAGTGGGCATGCGAGCGGCCATGGCGCGGACGGCCTCTGCCAGCCGGGCTGGATCGGCCAAATCGGCCCTGCACAGACCAAACACATCGAGAAGCGCATCAATATCGATCCAGAATGTATTCGAGTTGTAATAGGAAAGCTTGAACTCCATCTCTTCTGACGGCAAGGCCATGCCTTCCACCAGGCGCATGCGCCCGTCGATGCGTGCCAGACCACCGCCGCGATCTTCAATGCGGCGCGTTACAACCTCCACGGTCATGGTTGCCTTGCGATCGATATGCCAGCCCAGAATGCCGGGGTCCAGATCGGCTCCCACGGTGTCGACATTGTGAATCATCAAATAGCGAAGATGGGGCTGCGCGTCCAGCAATGTCTTCAGAACCCCGCTGCGAAACAGGTTCGGCACTTCGTACCAGTGGCCCACCGGATGCAGGCATTGCAGCGGCAGATTATCGGTGTAGTTGCTCGCTTCGCCCGACTGCTGCGCCCAGGCGATCAAGGCTGTATGCACACTGTCTCGCACCTTCTGCGCCTGGGTATCGAGCATTTGTTGCGGCGTGTCCTCCCAGGCAAACCGCAGGTCCCGCACCGTCGGCACCAGGCGCAATCCCACGCTTTGTCCGGGCGAAAGATGCAGCGGCCCGTCGTACCCGTAACCGCCTTCGCTGCGCAGCAGCCGGTCGATAGGCTCGTGGGTCAGATAGCTCGTCGTGATCACATGCGGCACCGGACGCCCGAAGACACGGCTGGTATGCCGGCTCTTCGCCAGGTGCACTTCGAGAAAAGTGCGATGCACGCCCGCGAGGCGGCAGAAAGGGCTGAGCGCCTTCACCACGCCCGCACCGCGCGTCCAGCGGCTGCCGGCGCCGCCGCTCAGGGTGACGACTGCCACCGCTCCCGATGCGATGGCCTCCTCGCCGATGGAGCGCAGCCGTTCGTCTGCTTCGTGCCTTGCGTCATGGAGCTGGTCTGCTTCTGCGTCTTCGATCTGAACCGACGCCGGAATCCGGTTTTGTGCAAGTCCGATGTGGCCGGCGCGCAGTTCCGCCTGGATGCGTTCGTGCTGAATCGAATCGAAGCCATTCCGCGCCAGCAACGAATCCAGCGAATCGCCGTGTTCCTCGCCTTGATTGCCGTGCGGCAGAAGCCGCTCCAGAAGGCCTCGGGTTCGGCCGAGCGCACCCGGAACGTCTCGGCAGAGATAACTGAAGCGCTCCAGGTCCGATCGCTCGCAGGCTGAGAGCGTGAGCTGGTCCCTGCGCAGCATGGCCGGCAGCACAATGTTGTAGTAGCCATCGGGCAAGGTTGCGGCAGAGCCCGAATCGAGCTCTGCAAACGTGCCGCGTTCGTTGATGGAGAAGTCGTACACCACCGGCTCCATGGCGAAGGCCACGCCGCCGGAAAGCTTCCTGCTCACGTCGCGCATCAGGGCGCCAAGGCGGATTTGTGCTTCTGCCTTGCGATTGGGATCGAAGATGAAGCCCATGCCCCCGCCCGACATGCCCCCCAGCATCCAGAATCCCCAGAACGCCTTGCCGAAGATTGCGCTTACCTCGCGAATCAGTGTCTCCGTGTAGAGGTTGCTGGCCCAGGGAATCATGGTCTGGATCGGTCCCTCGAAGTTGCGTTGCGTGGCATTGGCAATCGCATGCACATCGCCCGTGCGCAAATGATCGAGGATCTCATCCAGAATCCTGCATGCCGTCTGCCGGGCGGTCCATTCAGGATCGGAGCGAAGCAGGTATCTTTCTGTAACCATTTCAAGGATGGGTCCCACATCCTGCGCCATCCCGCCGTGCACCAGAATGAGGCTGTCCTGAAGCCGCTGCCGCGTTGCCTCGCTCACCTCTTCGGTGGTGAGAATGCGGTGATGCGGCAGCAACCTCCCGCGGCTGATGCCGAATTCCGGATCGCCTTCAACCGCCATCATGCCTTCAATCAGCTTGATCCCCGGCCACACCCCGCCTGAATCCTGCCATCCTCCTCCCGATCCTCCCAGCCACTCGCCCAGAATGGCGCGCGCCGCCACCAGCCTGCGCTCCGGCTCCGTCAAGGGGCCGATGAGCGAAGATGCTTGGCCCGTGGCGCGCATGCAAACCGAGATGAGCGACGCAAGCAGCGTGGTGGAAACTGCGAGACGCGATCCCTTGGGGATGTTGTTTACGTGGCTGACAATTTCAAGGCCAAGGCCGTCCCGTTGCAACAATTGCGCGAGGAGGTCGGAAAGCGGCTGGTCGGAACCTTCCATGCCGGGCGGCACAATTCCAGACGCGATCACTGCGGCCTTGAGCAGTCCCAGATAGTCGCGGCCGACGTCGAAGAGTT
>Ga0302202_10004142_pt1 | contig 15546 bp, 13 predicted proteins | sample II_Bog_N3_3_FD_194579 | JGI IMG/M metagenome (GOLD analysis project Ga0302202, IMG submission 194579) | Peat permafrost microbial communities from Stordalen Mire near Abisko, Sweden - II_Bog_N3_3 | ecosystem: Environmental > Terrestrial > Soil > Wetlands > Peat | place: Sweden: Abisko...
GGCAGCGCGGACCAGGCCGGAAACGCGGCCTTGGCTGCCGCCACGGCGCGGTCGACGTCCTCGGCCGAACCCTCGGGGATGGTTCCGAAGACGGCCTCGGTGGTCGAGTCGATGACCTCGATGGTGCCCGTACCTGTGGACGGCACCCATGCGCCGTCGATGTAGAGCGAGTCGCGGGTGTTGGCGTGCGTGGACATGGTGCTCCCTTGCAGGTCGGGTGATGGGGCGACCTGACCACTGTAGGGGCCGCGTCCCGAGAATGCCCGACCCATGGCGCCGGTCGGGCGGCCCGCGACGGGACGGAGTCGGATCGGGTGGATCGGTGCTCGGCGGCGCAGAGGGCAACGCCGGGCATCACGCTCGTCGCCGCCGCCCGAACACGATCACGGGCGAATCCGCCGACAGTTGCATAACGCTCCCGATATATGTAGGTTCACCCCCGAACGTCGACCGGAGTGGGAGCGGATGTCGAGGACGCAGGGCGAGCGCAAGGCGGAGACCCGGTCACGTCTGTTGGCCGCGGCCGCCGAGCTCTTCGCCGAGCAGGGTGTGGACGCCGTGTCCGTCGATGCCGTGGCCGAAGCGGCCGGGCGGACCTCCGGCGCCGTCTACGCCCACTTCGGCTCCAAGCAGGGCCTGCTGCTGGCCCTCCTCGACGCCTGGAAGGACTCGGTGCTCACCGTGCTCCTGGCCGAGGTGGCGGTGTCCGACTCCCCCGCCGGCCAGCTGGGCGCCGTGTGGGCCACCGTGGCCGACACCTCCGACCGGGAGTCGTCACGGTGGCCGCTGCTGGAGCACGAACTCTGGCTCCGCGCCGCCCGCGACCCCGAGGTCGCCGACGTCATCCGGGTCCGCAACTCCGAAGCGCTGCGCTACAGCGCTCGGCGCATCGACGCCTGGACCTCGTCCGTGGGCGCGGTACCGGACGCCACACCCGAGGAGCTGGCCGTGCTGATCAAGGCGCTGCTCAACGGGCTGGCCATGCAGGAACGACTCGACCCCGGCTCCGTCCCCGACGACCTCGCGCTCCGGGGGCTGGCCGCTCTCATCGGCCTGCCGGTCGACACCGCCCGAGCCGGCCCGGTCCGCGTTGCCCCGGACCGCACCGCCACCGCCACCGCCACCGCCACCACCACGTCCACCCGTCCCGAACGAACACCCACCAACTAGGAGACCAACCATGCACACCGAGATCTGCGACCGCCTCGGCATCGAGTTCCCGATCTTCGCCTTCACCCACTGCCGCGACGTCGTCGCCGCCGTCACCAACGCCGGGGGCATCGGCGTCCTCGGCGCCATCGCCTTCACCCCCGAGCAGCTCGAGGTCGAGCTCACCTGGATCGACGAGCACGTGGGCGACAAGCCCTACGGCGTCGACATCGTGATCCCGGCCAAGTACGAGGGCATGGACGAGATGGACCCCGACAAGCTCGAGGCCCAGATCCGGGGGCTGGTACCCGCCCAGCACAAGGAGTTCGCCATGAAGATCCTGGCCGACCACGGCGTGCCGGAGATCCCCGAGGACGAGCGCACCTCCAACGGGATGATCGGCTGGACCGCCGCCCACGCCGCCGGGCTCATCGATGTCGCCCTGCGCCATCCCAACGTCAAGCTGATCGCCAACGCACTCGGCACGCCGCCGGATGACGTCATCGAGAAGGTCCAGGGTGCCGGCCTGCTCATCGGTGCGCTGGCCGGTTCGGTCAAGCACGCCCTCAACCACAAGGCGGCCGGACTGGACTTCATCATCTGCCAGGGATCCGAGGGTGGCGGCCACACCGGTGACGTGGGCAGCATCGTGCTGTGGCCCGAAGTCATCGACGCCGTGTCCCCCATCCCGGTTCTGGCCGCCGGCGGGGTCGGCAGTGGCCGCCAGATGGCCGCCGCCCTGGCACTGGGTGCCCAGGGTGTGTGGTCGGGCACCCTGTGGCTGACCGTCGAGGAGGCGGACATCCCCCCGAAGCAGATGGAGACCTACCTGGCCGCCTCCAGCCGCGACACCGTCCGGTCCCGCTCGTTCACCGGCAAGCCGTGCCGCATGCTGCGCAACGACTGGACCGACGCCTGGGAGGCCGAGGACACCCCGGACCCGCTGCCCATGCCGCTCCAGATGATGGTGGCCATCGAGGCCGTGTCGCGCGGGCACCGCTATCCCGAGCAGGCCCGGGACGTGAACTTCAATCCCTGCGGCCAGGTCATCGGCCGGGCGACCACCGTGCGCAAGGCGAAGGACGTCGTCTTCTCCATGGTCGAGGAGTTCCTCGAGGCGACCGATCGACTGCAGGCCGAGGTCAACGCCTGACCTTCCGCGTCTGACGCCGGCCGGCACGCACCCGTGCCGGCCGGCACCCTCGATCCGGCGGGGTCGTTGGCTACACTCCTTGGATGTCCCCTGTCCTCCGGCTCCAGGACCTGCGCACCGAATTCCGGATGCGCCAGGGCTCGGTGGTCGCGGTCGACGGCGTATCGTTCGACGTCGACGAGGGCGAGTGCGTGGGTGTGGTCGGCGAGTCCGGCTGCGGCAAGAGCACCACGGGCCTGTCGATCATGCGTCTGCTGCCCAACAACGGGCACCTGACCGGGGGGTCGGTCACGCTCCTCGGGCGCGACCTGGCCGGTCTCGACGAGAAGGAGATGCGCTCGGTCCGGGGCGACGAGGTCGCCCTCATCCCGCAGGATCCGATGACCTCACTGAACCCGACGATGACCATCGGGACGCAGATCAGCGAGGGAGTGCTGCTCCACCGGGACGTCAGCCGCGGCGAGGCCCGCGCCCGTGCCCTGGAGGTGCTCCGGCAGGTGGAGATGCCCCAGCCGGAGGAGCGCCTCGACCAGTTCCCCCATGAGCTGTCCGGCGGCCTGCGCCAACGGGTCATGATCGCCATGGCACTGGCCTGCGAGCCCAAGCTCCTCATCGCCGACGAGCCCACCACCGCTCTGGACGTGACCATCCAGGCGCAGATCCTCGATCTCATCGACGACCTCCGCCAGCGGCTGTCGATGGCCGTCGTCCTCATCACCCACGACATGGGGGTGATCGCCGGGCGCACCGACCGGGTCGTCGTCATGTACGCGGGCAAGGTGGCCGAGGAGGCCGAGACGGGCGAGCTCTTCGGTCGGATCCGCCACCCCTACTCGCAGGCGCTGCTGGCTTCGGTTCCCAAGATCGACCAGCGCCGGGACGAGCGGCTGCTGTCGATCCCCGGGCTGCCGCCCGACCTCTCGAAGGAGATCGTCGGGTGCCGGTTCGCCCCGCGGTGCCAGTTCGCCACCGATCGGTGCCGGGCCGAGGACCCCGCCCTCACCGACAGCCCCACGTCGGACGGCACGCCCCACCGCTACGCCTGCTTCCACCCGGTCGACCCCGACGCCGCACCGGCGGAATCGGTCGTGTCCGCCCCGGTCTCGGCCAACCGGGTGCTGACCAGCGAGGGGGTACCGGACCACATCCTCGAGGTCACCGGTCTGGTCAAGGAGTTCCCGGTCATGGCCGGCGGTGTCTTCCGGCGGGAGGTCGGATCGGTCAAGGCGGTCTCCGACGTGAGCTTCGTCATCCGCCGCGGCGAGACGTTCGGCCTGGTGGGCGAGTCCGGGTGCGGCAAGACGACCATCGGACGGTTGCTGGTGGCTCTCGAGCGGGCAAACGCCGGCTCCATCCGGTTCGAGGGTGACGAGATGACGACCATGGACGCCCGGTCGCTGCGCGAGCGCCGGCGGGACATGCAGCTCATGTTCCAGGACCCCTATGCCTCGCTCGACCCCCGGATGCGGGTGGGCACGATCATCCGGGAGCCGCTCAAGGTCAACAAGGTGGGCTCGACCTCGGACCAGGTGGAGAAGGTGGCCTCCCTGCTCGACGAGGTCGGGCTCAGCCGCAGTTCCGTCGACCGCTACCCCCACGAGTTCTCGGGGGGCCAGCGCCAGCGCATCGGCCTGGCCCGCGCCCTCGCCCTCGACCCGAAGCTGATCGTGGCCGACGAGCCGGTCTCCGCCCTCGACGTCTCCATCCAGGCGCAGATCCTCAATCTGATGAAGGACCTGCAGTCCCGCCACGGGCTCACCTACCTGATGATCTCCCACGACCTGGCCGTGGTGCGCTACATGGCCGACACCATCGGCGTCATGTACCTCGGCAAGCTGGTCGAGCTCGGTCCGGCCCACGACGTCTACGAGCGCTCGGCCCACCCCTACACGCTCGGCCTGCTCAACGCCGTCCCGGTGGCCGACGTCGATGCGGCCCGGGCCCGGGCCAGCGAGCGGGTACGGGTGCACGGCGAGCTACCCTCGGCGATGTTCCCGCCCAAGGGCTGCCGGTTCAACTCCCGGTGCCCTGCCGTCCAGCCCCGCTGCCTGGACGAGGAGCCTCCCATGCAGGAGTTCGGCCGAGGACACCTGGCTGCCTGCCACTTCCCCCTGCAGACCCCGGTCGCCCTGTCGGCGACCCGTGGGTCGACGTCTGCCGACTGAACCGACTGAACCGACTGAACCGGGCGCAGGCGGCCGGCGCGGCGCCGGTCAGCGCTGCTGCAGTCGGACCTCGAGCGAGTCACGCAGCGCATCGCCCACGTAATTGAAGGCGATGACCACCAGCACGATGCACAATCCGACCGGGTAGATCTGCCACCAGTAGCCGTTGCCGGCCGCCTGGACACCGTTGGAGAGCATGGTGCCCCAGTCGGTCTGCGGTGCCGGCACGCCGAGGCCCAGGAAGCCGAGGGCCGCCAGCAGGAGGATCGAGTCGGCCACCTGGAACGTGGCGAACACCACGATCGTCCCGACCGCGTTGGGGATGATGTGCCGGTTGATGATCCGGTTGCGACTTCCGCCCATGACCCGCACCGCCTGCACGTACTCACGGGTGCGCAACGACAGGGTCTCCCCGCGTATGAGCCGGGCCGGCACCAGCCAGCTCACGAAGGCGATGACCAGGATCAGCAGGATCTCCGACGAGTGGTAGATGGTGACCAGGGCGATCAGGAGGAACAGCACGGGGACCGAGAGCAGGACGTCGACCACCCGCATCATGAACGAGTCGAGCCACCCGCCGAAGAAGCCGGACACCGCGCCCCACAGGGTCCCGAACACCGTGGCGACCAGGGCCGACAGGAGCCCTACGATGAGGGAGGCCTGGCCGCCGAACATGAGGCGCCCGAGGATGTCGAATCCGGACTCGTCGGTCCCGAGCGGATGACCGTTGCCCGGTGGGGCGTTCTGGGTCGAGTTCTGCAGGGCCAGCTGGCTGTTGGTCTGGTTGGTCGGATAGAGGTGCGGCCCGAGGAAGCAGAAGAGGACCATGAAGACGACCACGCCGACGCTGGCCACCGCCAACTTGTTCTCGGCGAACACCCTCCCCATCTGGCGGAGGTTTCCACCCGACGACCTCGCCTCACCCCCTTCGGGCACCGCCACGTCGAAGTCGTCCATCTCGCCGACCCGCATGATCTCCGCCCCGCCGATGGGCAGGGAGGTCTCGGACTCGTAGTCGTTGAAGACCGGGTCGAACGGGCCGTCGCGGGAATCGGGCACGTCAGTCTCCTCCGAGTCGGATCCGCGGATCGGCCACCGCGTACAGGATGTCGGCCAGCAGCGACCCGATCACGGTGGCGATGGTGATCACCAGCGTCGTTCCCAGCACCACCGGGATGTCGTCGTTGAAGGCGGACTGCACGGTGAGCAGACCCATGCCCGGGTAGTTGAACACGTTCTCCACGATGAGCGCCCCGCTGACGATGGCCGGCAGCGACAGTCCGAGCAGGGTGAGGATCGGGATCAGGGCGTTGCGCAGGGCGTGGCCGTAGAGGACACGGCGGTTGCTCGCACCCTTGGCACGGGCCGTGCGGATGTAGTCCTCGGCCATGGCGTCCAGCATCGAGGACCGCATGTACCGGCTGAACGAGGCGATGCTCGTCACGCACAGGGTCACGACCGGGAGGACGAACGCACGCGGGTCGGTGAAGATGGCCCAGGCCGATGCGTCCGACGGCGGGGACACGGGGAACCACTTCAGGTCGAAGGAGAAGTAGATGATGAGCAGCGTCCCCACCAGGAAGTCGGGCATCGCGTAGAAGAAGAAGGATGCCCCGGTGATGGCGTAGTCGACCGGCCGGTTGCGCCGGACGACCTGGAGGATGCCCAGCGGGATGGCGATGATCAGGGCCAGGACCACCGAGGCCGTCACCAGCGTCAGCGTCTTCGGGAGCCGCTCCATGATCACCTGGGTGACACCCTGGTTGTACTTGTAGGAGTAGCCCAGGTTGAAGTGGGCGACGATCCCCTCGATGTACCGCCAGAACTGGTCGTAGATCGGGAGGTCGAAACCGTTGCGCAGGTTGAACGCGGCGACCGTAGTGGGCGTGGCCTTGGGACCGAGGACGGCTTTGGCCTCGCCCCCCGGGATCAACTGGGCGAGGATGAAGGTGAGCAGCACGACGCCGAGGATGACGATCAGCGCCTGTCCCAGTCGTCGGATGATGTAGCCGGTCATCGCTCCTCAGTCACTCGCCGTCACACTGCAGGGGCATCGATGCGGGAGAACCCCCGGTCCCGGTGAGGTACTCCGGGGCCCGGGGGTTCTGCTGCACGACGTACGTCCCGATGACCACGGGCGCCGGCGCCCGTGGTCATCGTACGACTCAACCGTTGAAGCGCCAGTTCTCCGGGGTGATGCCCTGCAGTGGGCTCTGGGGGGTGGTGCCCGTCAGGCCCTTGGCCGTCTCGGTGAGTGACGTCACGTTGTTGGCCTGGAAGACCACCGGCAGCTGCTCGGCCAGGTAGTTCTCGTACTGGGTGAGCGGAACCGAGGTCTGGTTGGTGGCCGTGATGTTGGCGTCGTTGGTCGGGTCCGAGTAGCTCCCCGAGTTCGAGCCGGCACCGGTCTGGAAGATCTCCTCACCGGTCGGGTAGTAGTCCGGCGAGAAGATCCACCCGGCACCCCAGTTGGCCAGCTCCCACGAGCAACCCGAGCCCGAGCACGGGGTCGCGTTCCCGATCACCGTGTTGAACGACTGCTGGGACAGGGAGACGTTGATGCCGGCGGTGGACCACGAGGACTTCTCGGCGTTCATCACCTGGGTGTAGCTCTCGTTGCCGCTGGCGTACGGCAGGTCGAACGAGAGCTGGGCACCCGCCGGGATGTTGGGTCCGCACTGGGTGGGCCCGGTACCCGGGGACTGGCAGGTGCTCGTTCCCCCGGGGACGACCTTCCACCCGTGGCTCTTCAGGAGCGTCACGGCCTTTGTCGGGTTGTAAGGATACGGGTTGTTCTTGACTTCGGCCGACACGAACGAGTTCGCCGGCTGAGCGGGCACCGGCCCGTAGGTGCCGACGGCGTAGCCCTTGTAGACCTTCTGGGTGTAGAGCGGCTGGTCGACCAGGTACTGCATCGCCTGGCGGAAGTACAGCTGGTTGAAGATGGCTCCGGCGTTGCCGCCGTCGCCCGTCGAGTTGAAGTTGTAGGGGAAGTAGTCGATCGACCACGTGTAGAGCGGGTCCAGGGTGTAGTCACCGAGGCGCGGGTTGTTGGGACCGGCGACCAGGGGGTTGGACGTTGGTGAGGTCACATCGGTCAGCGGCAGGTAGCCGACGTCGATCTTGCCGCCGACCAGGGCGTTGAACTCGGCCGAGTCCGAGGTGTACGGCAGCTCCTGGAAGGTCTTGATCGTCGGCTTCACCGGACCCGAGTAGGTGGTGTTGGCCGCCATCGTGACATCCCCACTGGCATCGAACTGCGTCAGGTGGAACGGCCCGTCGACCACCTGCCAGAGCGGGTTGGTGGCATAGGTGGCCAGCGAGTTGTTGGCGCCCTTCGGGTTGCTCGGGTCGTAGCCGGCCTGCTTGGACAGGAAGGTGTAGACGTTGGCGCAGGCGGCGTCGGCAGTGCCGTAGGCGGCGGTGGCACAACCACCCGAGTCCGGTGCCGCCCCGCTGGCGGTCACGTCCCATGCGTTCGGCATCGGGGTGATCTGCGACAGCTCGTTGTAGGTGAACCAGTAGGTGTTCACGGGTGCGGTCAGGGTCATCGTCAGCTGTGTCGGGCTGTTTACCGTGATGCTCTGGACGTCGTCCGGAATCGTGCCTGGCGCGTAGCCGGCCCAGTTGGCCTTCTCCGCGTGGAGCATGTTCATCCAGAACATGACGTTCTGGCTGGTCAGCGTCTCACCGTTGGACCACTTGTAGGCATTCAGGTTGATGGTGACCGAGGTGCTGCTCGCATAGGTCGGTGCGGCGGCGAGCGACAGCGACGTGTTCAGGTCCGGGGTGGCTCCCTGGCCGAACCAGTAGAGCGGCCGGTACATGAGGTACTGGAATTGCTCGGAATTGCTGACGCTGAAGAAGGCGAGACTCATGAACGGGAAGATGTAGTTCGGCGGGGTCTGCGGCTGCTCCGCATAGGTGGCGTTCGTCTGGTTCGCCGTCGGAGCGGCGGTCCCGCTCGACCCAGAGCTGCAGCCGGCGGCCAGTGCGCCGGTGGCCAGTACCAGGACCACCAGTCCCACTCGAGTCCCGTTACGGATCTTGCCCATTCGCTTCATGCGTCACCCGATTCTGTCGTACGGCTTCTGTTGAGCGACCCGACCTCCGTCCGTTCACGAAGAGTTCAGCCGCCATTCACCTTCTTGCCCGGCACACTAAACCACCAGAGAGCGCAACTCAATGACACCCGTTGACAATGATTTCGCAATCGAATCGCATTTTGGCACCGGGACCCGTGGCGGACTTCCGGGAAACACGCCGGAAACAGAAACCGGTTCCTTTTTGGACGTCGCGGCGCGAAGATTGCCCTACGGCGCCTGTCCTGGGCCGCCCGGGAACGACGTCCACGTCGTTCCGGAAGGGGGAGACATGCTGGTTTCCGCGATTCTCGAGGCGAAGGGAGACGCAGTGGCCACCGTCCCCCGGACGGCGACCCTGGGGGACGCCGTCGCCGACCTGGTCCGCCACCGGATCGGGGCCCTGGTGGTCTCCCCCGGCGACGGGACCATCGACGGCATCGTGTCCGAGCGCGACGTCGTCCGCTGCCTGAGCGAGTTCGACACCGACATCCTGTCCCGCCCGGTCTTCACGGTGATGTCGTCCTCGGTCCACCGGTGTGCGCCCGGGGACTCGGTCGACTCCATCATGAACCTCATGACCGAGCAGCGCATCCGCCACGTGCCGGTGGTCGAGGCGGGGCTCCTGTGCGGGATCATCAGCATCGGCGACGTCGTCAAGAGCCGCATGGGCGAGCTCGAGAAGGACCGGAACGAGCTGATGGAGTACATCAGCGCCCGGTAGTCGACCGGACCGTCAGCCGGCCCGGTCGCCAGCCGGCGCGCTAGTCAGCCCGCGCGTCGGCGGCGAATCGGTAGCCGGCGCCCCGCACGGTCAGCAGGAGGGGCTCCAGGCCCGGCGTGTTGAGCTTGCGCCGCAGGTAGCCGACGTACACGTCGACCACGTTGCTGCCCGTCTCGAACGTCTGGTCCCAGACGCCGGACAGGATCTGGGCCCGTGAGAGCACCTGGTGGGGATGGCGCATGAACAGCTCGAGCAGTGCCCACTCCCGTGGGGCGAGCTCGATCCGCTGGCCGGCGCGCCAGGCCACCTTGGTGAGGAGGTCCAGCCGCAGGTCCCCGACCACCATCTCGGACGAGCTGGGCTGCTCGGCCGTGCGGAGGGCGGCCCGCACCCGCGCCAGCAGCTCGTCGAACGAGAACGGCTTGGTCACGTAGTCGTTGGCCCCGCCGTTCAGCCCCCGCACCTTCTGCTCGACCTCCGCCCGTGCCGTGAGGATGATCACCGGGGTGGCCAGTCCACGCCCGCGCATCCAGGTGAGCACGTCGCCACCCTCCCCCCCGGGCAGCCCGAGGTCGAGCAGCACCAGGTCGACCGGTGGATCGGCCGACGCCAGGGTGAGACGGGCCTCGTCAGGGGTACCGGCCACGGCCGTCGCGTATCCCTCGGCCCGCAACCCCTTCTCCAGGAAGGAGGTGATCCCCCGGTCGTCCTCCACGATCAGGATGAGCATCAGACACCCACCGGCGACCGGTCGGCGCCGACCGACACCCGTGCCGCCGGCAGCGTGATGGCCGCCCGGCAGCCGCCCAGCGCCGATCGCCCGAGGGCGAAGGTCCCACCGTGGGCCTCGGCGACCGCGGCCACGATGGCCAGTCCCAGTCCGCTGCCGTCGCGGTCGGCGCTGCCCATGCGACCGAACCGGGCCAGCACCGTCGGCAGCTGGTCGTCGGGGATACCCGGACCGGAGTCCTCGACCGACAGGGTCAGCGAGCCGTCGGTCGGCGACTGGACCGCCCGCACCTCGATGGTGTCGACCGGTGTCGTGGCACCCACGGCGTTGTCCACCAGGTTGAGCAGTGCGCCCCTCAGCTTGGCCACGTCGACCTCGAGCTCGGCGTCGGGCACCGGTGCGAGCACCCAGTCACGGGGGGCGAGCACCTGGGCCGACTCGCTCAGGTCGGACAGGAACGAGCGCAGGTCCAGCCGCTCCACCTGCAGGAAGTCGGGTTCGAGAGCCCGGCCGAGGAGCAGCAGTCGTTCCACCAGGGCCCGCATGTGGTCCAGCTCGTCGACCACCACGGCCACCGTGTCCCGTACCTCGGTCATGTCGGCATGGGATTGGCGGGCCAGCACCTCGAGATGGCCACGGGCCACCGTCAGCGGCGTCCGCAGCTGGTGGGAGACGTCGGACAGCAGGCGCCGCTGCACGACCATGGCCGCCTGCAGCCGGTCGAGCATCGCGTCGAAGGTGGCCGCCAGCTTGCCCACTTCGTCGTCGGTCCCCTGGTCGCCGAGCCGTCGGTCGAGGTCGCCGCTCTCGATCGAGGCGGCGGTATCGGTGATGCTGCCCACGGTGCGCAGCAGGCGGCGCAGGAGCAGGTAGGCGCCGGCGACCGCGGCGACCAGAGCCACGAGTGCCTCCCCCACCCCGAGCACCAGCACCCGCCGCTGGTCGGCATGCAGCTGGAACAGGTTCGAGGTCACCAGCAGGGTGCCGACGGTGGCCCCGCCCTGGTGGATCGGGCTGGCCAGGAGCAGGGTGTCGGCGCCGTCGACGGTCATCCGGTAGGTGGTCGTCGCATGCGGGGGCGCCGCCAACAGTCGGCGGACCCCCGGGTCGGAGAGGAGTGCCGCGGTACCGGCCGACCCGAACCGGTGGCCTGACGGAAGTCCGATCATGAGCGACTCGCCCTGGACGAGGACGCGACCCTGCAGGTAGGCGACAGTGGCCGGCTCGAGGGACGCCGGGGTCGTCCTCGCCGTGGCCCGGCTGTAGCTGTCGACCTCGGAGACCAGGCCGCGGGTCGTGGAGGTGATCGACTGGTTGGCGAACGCCCGCTCGGTCTCGTAGGCGGTGACCGACAGGATGAGCGCCAGCAGGATGGCCAGGAACGCGGCGAGCCGACTGGCCGAGCCGAGCCGCCGGCGCCGGTTCGGACCGGTGCCGGTCATGCTCAGTAGTCCCCGGGCTCGCGCTTGGGCCGGGTGGTGGGGGTGGTCGGCCGCTTGGGCCGGGTGGTGGTGGTCGTCGTGGGTGGCGACTTGGGCCGGGTGGTGGTGGTCGTCGTGGGTGGCGACTTGGGCCGGGTGGTGGTGGTCGTCGTGGTCGAGCTGGTCGTGGTCGTCGTGGTGGTGGTCGTTCCCGATCCGTTCGGTGCCACCGACGCAGCGACGACCACCCCGGCCGTGACCGGAGGGGATGCGCTCGGCGTCGAACTAGCCGCCACGGAAGCGGTCCCCCCCGCACCATCGGCATCCGCTGACTGCGTCACCACCGGGTGGACCGGGGAGACGACCGTTCCGACCTGCTGCGGCGGCACGGCGGTCCCGCCAGGTACGGTCGACCCGTCCGGCACTGTCGTGGTGGGGGGCGCCGACGGCACGTTCGATGCGCTGGCGACCGCCGGGGACAGCCGGGGTCCGGTGGGGAGCGACACACTCCCGGCGCCGAGCGAGCCCTGCGCGGCGACCGCGATGAGCCCGGCGCCGAGCACGGCACCGATTCCGGGCGCCACCCACCACGGGCGGCGGGTCGGCTTCTTCGTCATCGGCCTGTCCGTCGGCATCTCGCGCGACCTCGCACTCGTCGGGCCGACCGGGGTCCGGTGGCTCGGGAAGGCGGCTGTGCCGTCCGCTGTGAGGTTACCAACCGACCACCACGAGGAGTGCGTCGCCTCCCCCGCACCCCGCTCCCGGTCGCCCGGGACCGATGTCGGGTCCGGGTTCGACCCATCCGGGTCCGGACCCCGTCCCCGGGGATCGGTGGATCACCCGGGAGGAGCGTTCCGCGGCGCCACCGGCCCGACATCCCCCACCGGCCCGACGGCGTCGACCGGGCCGGTATCCCCTACCCGGACCCCGTCCGGGCGGGTCGCCCACAGGGCCAGGGCCAGGGCCCCCGTGGCCACGAAGAGCCAGTCCAGTTCCCCGACGGCGCGGCCTCCGAGGAGTCCGAGGGCGAGCACCACGCCGAATGCGACCACCAGCGCCACCGTCGCCCGGACGGCTGCGCCGACCCAGCCCGCGCCGCCGGGCGTACCCGAGGCCTCGTGCCGCGACCCGGCGAACCGCAGGTCCGTGGCCCGGCGCACGGCGAGCAGCTCGTCGAGCTCCGGTGCGGGCGCTTCCGTCCGCCCGGGCAGGTCGGTTGTCAGGGTCACGACTGCCGCCGTTCGACCACGGAGCCCGCCCACGGACCGGACTCCTGCGTCGGGGCGTGACGGACAGTGACCGCCGGGGCTGGGGCGGAGCCAGCCCCGACGGCCACTGTCGTGGATGCGTCGGTGCCGTGAGAGGTTGTCACCGGTGTGTGCACGGTCAAGGCCATCGACGTCCGATCTGTCCCCTGGAGCCCCCTGCGGGCCCTCGATCCGACCCGCAGCGTGATCGCCGTTCCTAAACGGTCCGTGAGGTGGCCATGAGAGAACCCTCATCGAGCCGGCCCGGCCCGGTGCATCGACCGGGTCCACAGTCATCCCCGGGAGCGGGTCGGTAGAGTCGCTCCATGCCCTCCGTGTCCCGTGACCTCGACATCGTCCTGCTGGGTGCGACCGGCTTCACCGGTGGGCTCATCGCCGCCTACCTCGCCGGCCAGGCGCCCTCCTCGGTACGGATCGGACTGGCCGGTCGCACCACGGCGAAGCTCGAGGCCGTCCGCGACCGGACGGGCGGGGATCCCGAACTGATCACGGTGGACGCCACCGATGCGGCCGCACTCCGTCGGCTCACGTCCCGCACCCGGGTCCTGATCACCACCGTCGGACCGTACGTGGTCCATGGCGACCCGGTGGTGGCCGCCTGTGCCGACACCGGAACCGACTACCTCGACCTCACCGGCGAGCCCGAGTTCGTCGACCTCACCTACCTGAAGCACCACGCCCGGGCCGTGGCCACCGGCGCCCGGCTGATCCACGCCTGTGGCTTCGACTCGGTCCCCCATGATCTCGGGACCCAGTTCACCGTCGACCAGCTTCCCGAAGGGGCGCCGATCTCGGTCCGCGGCTATGTCCGGATGCAGGGCACCTTCTCGGGCGGCACGGCGGCATCGGCCCTCGAGATCATGGGCCGGATGGGCCAGGGCCGGGCCGTCCACAAGATCCGACTCGAGGTCGAGCCGGAGCCCGAGGGACGCACGGTGACCATCGACACCGGCAAGGTCGGCCGCGACCCGGGGACCGGGTGGTGGGTGGCGCCCATGCCCACCATCGACCCGCTGATCGTCGCCGAGTCGGCCCGCCAGCTCCCCCGCTACGGACCCGACTTCCACTACTCCCACAACTGGGCGGGAACCAGCCCCCTGGCCCTCGCCGGCCTGCTCGGCGGTGTCGGGGTCCTCGCCGCGGCGGCCCAGGTGCCGGCCGCCCGTCGTGGGCTGGGCCGCCTGCGCCCACCGGGAAGCGGTCCGACCCCCGAGCAGCGCGACGCGGCATGGTTCGCCGTCCGCTTCGTGGGCGAGGGCGGGGGTGCGACGATCACGACCGAGGTGGCCGGTGGTGACCCCGGCTACTCCGAGACGTCGAAGATGATCAGCGAGGCGGCGCTCGCCCTGGCCCTCGACGACCTCCCCGTCACGGCCGGCCAGGTGACGACGGCCTCGGCGCTGGGCCCGGCGCTGCGCACCCGGCTGCAGGCGGCCGGGATCACCTTCACCGTGCTCGAGTAGCCGACGTGACTACGGTGGACCGGTGATGAGCGAGCCCACCCCGGTCCCACCCGGCGACGGCGGCTCGTTGCCCGCCGGTCCCACCGGGACACCTACGTGGTGGGCCACCGGGTCGCGAGGTCACGAGCGCGACGACGCTGTGGCCTGGGGCATCCCGGCGGACGCCGAACCGCGGTGGCCGGCCGTCCTGGCCATCCTGGTGGCCATCGGCCTCCAGGTCGTCCTCCCCGAGCGGGTGATCGAGGGACTGGGGCCACGGTGGTTCATCCCGGTGCTGGAGGGCGTGCTGCTCGTCGCCCTGCTCATCGCCAACCCGCACCGGCTCGGTCGCGAGTCCGCGGCATTGCGCCTGCTGTCGCTGGGGCTGATCGCCGTGATCACCGCGGCCAACATGGTGGCCCTCGGCGAGCTGATCCGGGCGCTGCTCGAGCACTCCAGCACCGGCGGCCGAGCCCTGGTGTTCGCCTCGGTGCCCATCTGGCTGACCAACGTGATCGTCTTCGGGCTCTGGTACTGGGAGCTCGACCGCGGCGGTGTGACCGCCCGGCTGCAGCCGACCCACCGCCGGCCCGACTTCCTCTTCCCCCAGATGGCGGTGCCCGGCGCATCGCCGGGGTGGGCGCCCCAATTCATGGACTACCTGTACACCTCGTTCACCAACGCCACCGCGTTCAGCCCGACCGACACCATGCCGCTGACCGGGTGGGCCAAGCTCCTGATGATGATCCAGTCGCTGGCCTCGCTGCTGACCGTGGCCCTGGTGATCTCGCGGGCCGTCAACATCCTCAACTGAGGACCCGGCGGCCACTGGCGGCCAGCAGCTTCCGGCGTCAGGCCTGCCGGGGTGCCTGGCCCTGCATCTCCTCCAGGATCCACGCCGGGTAGGGCGAGTCGTAGGCATTGATCCCGAGACGCTCACGGATCTCGGGGATGGGCAGCGCCCACACCGACTCCCACTCGATCCCCAGCATCGGTGGGGTCTCCCGACCGTGCACGTACCCGGTGAGGATGGTCTCGAGGGTGAAGTCGAAGATCTCGGGCGGCATGGTGAAGGCCATCTTGGTCATCAACATGCCGAGGAACATCGACGAGTACTGGTGGCCGAACTGGGCCATCTGGAACCCGGACACCGACACCTCGTGCAGTCCCGACGTGGCGTGCCCGGCCACCAGGTGCCAGACGTCGTGGCACTGGAGGATGCGCACGTTGCAGTAGTCCAGGGGCGGCGGCAGCTCCTGCAGCCCGAGCGAGTCGCGGTCGAGCACCTCGAGGTCGAATCCGTTCTCCACCACGAACGAGTGCATCGCCCCGCCCAACGAGTCACGGGGGCAGGCGGCCAGCTCCTCCAGGGTGAACCGGGGCGGAATTCCGCCGGCCGCAGCCTCGGCCAC
>Ga0302202_10004144_pt1 | contig 15542 bp, 15 predicted proteins | sample II_Bog_N3_3_FD_194579 | JGI IMG/M metagenome (GOLD analysis project Ga0302202, IMG submission 194579) | Peat permafrost microbial communities from Stordalen Mire near Abisko, Sweden - II_Bog_N3_3 | ecosystem: Environmental > Terrestrial > Soil > Wetlands > Peat | place: Sweden: Abisko...
AAAGACATCTTCATGGTCGCGATTGTCGGCGCTATCATCGCCCTCGTCACGGTCATTGTGCTGGGCTCCACGGTGGGCTCATTCTGACTCCAAAGCTGAGGATCGCGCCCTGTCTCTCTCCTCTCACTTCCAAGGGTTTCTTGTCCAACCGAGGCGCCTGCCTCGATTGATGCTGCTGGCCCTGCCGGCGCTGCTTTTGCTCGTTTCCGGCTGCAAGCCGGAAACCGAGGCCAAGGCGCCTCCGCCCCGCCCGGTCCGCACGGTGATCGCGCAAAAGGGCGCGCTCGGCCAGTCCTTCACGCTCACGGGACAGATTCAGGCCGAGAAGGAGGTTCCGCTGGGCTTCCGCATCGGCGGCCGGATCATCCAGCGTTCGGTCGACGTCGGCGCGCGCGTGACACCGGAGCAGGTGTTGGCCAAGCTCGACCCGCAGAATGAACTCAACTCCCTGCGGTCGGCCCGCGCCGCTCTTTCGGCGGCGCAGGGGCGGCTGGATCAGGATTCCAATCAATTCCAGCGTCAGGAAACGCTTCTTGCGCGCGGGTTCACAACACGCGTGTTGTTCGATCAGGCGCAACAGGCGCTGCGGACCTCGCGCGCCGCGGTGGATGACGCCAAGGCGCAGCTCGAAATCGCCGAGGACCGGGTCGGCTACACCGAACTCAAGGCCGGCGTGACCGGAACCGTCACCGCGCGCGGCGCGGAATCCGGCGAAGTGGTGCAGGCCGGCCAGATGGTGTTCACGGTGGCGCGCAACGCCGGCTGGGACGCCGTCTTTGACGTGCCGGCGAACCTGATGCGCCTCGCGGATGAAAACGACAAGGTTATCATCGCCCTGACCGACGATCCCTCCGTCAAGGCCACTGGCCGCGTGCGTCAGGTCGATCCCCAGGCCGATCCGGTCACCCGCACTTTCAAGGTCCGGGTCGCCGTCAACGAGCCTCCCGCCGCCATGCGCCTCGGCGCCACGGTGTCGGGCCGTGTAGACCTCGATGAGGGTCAGGGCGTTTCCGTCCCCGCCAGCGCGCTCACTGCCTCCGACAACAGCGCCTCGGTGTGGATCGTCGATCCCGCGACCATGACCGTGGCGATGAAGCCGGTTGAAATCCTGCGCTTCGATCCCGGAACGGTGGTGATCTCGGGCGGACTCGACGGCGGCGAGATCGTGGTCACCGCCGGCGTACAGGCCCTGCATCCCGGCCAGAAGGTCCGGCTGCTCGGAGCCCAGTCATGATTGGCCCCAATCTTTCCGACTGGGCGCTCAAACACCGATCCTTCGTCATCTTCGCGATGATCGCGATCATCGTGGGCGGCTTAGCCTCCTATTGGCGGCTGGGGCGCAGCGAAGACCCCGCCTTCACCTTCCGCACCATGATCGTGCAGGCGTCCTGGCCCGGCGCGACGCTCGACGACACGCTGACGCAGGTGACCGAGCGACTGGAGCGCAAGCTCCAGGAGACCAAGGGCCTCGATTTTATCCGCAGCTACACCAGTCCCGGCGTCGCCACCATTTTCGTGAACCTGAAGGGCTCGACCTCCGCCAAGGAAGTGCCCGACATCTGGTATCAGGTGCGCAAGAACATCGGCGACATCCGCCGCACCCTGCCCTCGGGCGTGGTCGGGCCGGGCTTCAACGACGATTTCGGCGACACCTATGGCCTGATCTACGGTTTTACAGCCGATGGCTTCACCCATCGCGAATTGCGCGATTATGTCGAGGACATCCGCTCGCGTCTGCTGCAGGTTCCGGACGTCTCGAAGATCGAAATTCTCGGCGCGCAAGACGAGCAGATTTTTGTCGAGTTTTCCACCCGCCAGCTTGCCGGTCTCGGCATCGACCGCGCCGCGCTGATCGCCGCCTTGCAGGCGCAAAACGCCGTGATTCCCGCCGGCTCGCTGCAGACCGGCGACGAAAAGCTGTCGATCCGCATGAGCGGCGCCTTCCGCTCCGAAAATGACCTGCTCGACGTCAATTTCCTGTCCAACGGACGCCTGATCCGCCTGCGTGACATCGCCGAAGTGCGCCGCACGCTGGCCGACCCGCCGCAGCCGATGTTCCGCGTCAATGGCAAGGCCGCCATCGGCCTCGCCATCGCCATGCGCGACGGCGGCGACATTCTCGGCCTCGGCCGCAATGTGAAAAAGGCCATCGATTCCGCCATGGCCAACCTGCCGGTCGGCGTCGATGTCGCCCTGGTGTCCGACCAGCCGGTGGTGGTGAAGAACGCCATTGGCGAATTCATGGAATCGCTGTGGCAGGCCATCGCCATCATCATGGCGGTCAGCATCGTCAGCCTCGGCATCCGCCCCGGCGCCGTGGTCGCCCTGTCGATCCCCCTGACCATGGCGATCATCTTCCCGATCATGGAATATATCGGCATCGACCTCCAGCGCATTTCGCTCGGCGCGCTGATCATCGCGCTCGGCCTGCTGGTCGATGACGCCATGACCACGGTCGACGTGATGACCTCGCGCATGGCGGCGGGCGAGAGCAAGGAAAAGGCCGCGACTTTCGCCTATGACACGCTGGCTTTCCCGATGCTCACCGGCTCTCTCGTCACCGCCGCCGGCTTCGTCCCGATCGGCTTCGCCAAGAGTTCGGCCGGCGAATATACGTTTTCGATCTTCGCCGTGGTGGGCATCGCGCTCATGCTGTCCTGGGTCGTCGCAGTTATTTTCGCGCCGCTGCTCGGCGTCTGGCTGCTCAAGGCGCCGGACAAGAAGGCCCCAGAAAAGCCGAGCCGCATCGTCGGCGCCTTCCGCTGGCTGCTGCTGGCGGCGATGCGCCATCGCTGGATCACCATCGCCGTCACGCTCGCCTTTTTCGTCGCCTCCGTGCTGGCCTTGCCGCTGGTGCCGAGGCAATTCTTTCCGGCCTCCGACCGGCCGGAGCTGGTGGTCGACCTGACCTTGCCGCAAAGCGCCTCGATCTACGCCAGCGACCGCACGGCCGCCAAGCTCGACGACATGCTCAAGGGCAATCCTGACGTCGCCAGCTGGAGCACCTATGTCGGGCGCGGCTCGATCCGCTTTTACCTGCCGCTCAATGTGCAGCTCAACAATGATTTCTTCTCGCAGGCCGTGATCATCGCCAAGGATGTGGCCGCGCGAGACAGGCTGCACGCCGAACTCGAAAAGAAGCTGGCCGAGGAACTGCCCGGCGTCGTCGCGCGCGTTTCGCCGCTGGAGCTCGGTCCGCCCGTTGGCTGGCCGGTCCAGTATCGCGTCAGCGGCCCGGATCTGAGCCAGGTGCGGACCATCGCCCTGCAACTCGGCCAGATCATGGGCGGCGACAACAGCCTGCGCCGCATCAATTACGACTGGATGGAGCCGGCGCGCAGCGTGCGCGTCGAGATCGACCAGGATCAAGCCCGCCTGCTCGGCCTCAGCTCGCAGAGCCTGTCGGCCTTCGTCAATACGGTCATGACCGGCGCGGCGATCACCCATGTTCGCGACGATATATATCTCGTCGACGTCGTCGCCCGGGCGCAGGACGAACAGCGCATTTCGCTCTCGACCCTTCGCGCGCTGCAAGTGCCGCTGCCCAACGGCCGCACGGTGCCGCTCGGCCAGATCGCGCGTTTCGAGTTCGATCAGGAATATCCGCTGGTGTGGCGGCGCGACCGCGTTCCGACCCTCACGGTGCAGGCCGACATTGTCGCCGGCGCGACGCCCGAGGCGGCGGTGACGGCGCTTCAACCCGCCATCGACAAGCTGACAGCCTCCCTGCCCGAAGGCTACAAGATCGCGACCGGGGGCACGGTCGAGGAAAGCGCCAAGTCGCAGGCCTCGGTCTTCGCCGTGGCGCCCTTGATGCTGTTGCTGATGCTGCTGTTCCTGATGGCGCAATTGCATAGTTTCAGCCGGCTTGCCATGGTGCTCTGTCTCGTGCCGATGGGCCTCATCGGCATTGTCGGCGCCCTGCTGATCGCCCAGCGGCCGCTCGGCTTTGTCGCCATTCTCGGCATTCTCGCCCTTATGGGCATGATCGCGCGCAATGCGGTCATCCTCATCGAGCAGATCGAGACCGAGCGCGCGCAAGGCCGCGATTTCTGGAACGCCATTGTCGAAGGCGCGGTGTCGCGTTTCCGGCCGATCATGCTGACCGCGATTTCAACCGTGCTGGGCTTCATCCCCATTGCGCCGACGGTATTCTGGGGACCGATGGCCTTCGCCATCATGGGCGGCCTGTTCGTTGCGACCATCCTGACGCTATTGGTGATGCCGGCGCTTTACGTGATCTTCTTCAGGGTCAAGGAGCCGGATCAGACGCAGACGCCAAGGCCGGCGCCGGCCACATCCGTCCACACCGAGGGCGTGACCGCCTAACGCCCCAAAGCCGTCGCGGCGGCGAGAACGAGGGCGATCAGCACGAGCGACAGGCCGGCCGCCGGCCATTGCCTCAGCCTGGCGTCGATTCCCTCGAAAGCCCCGCCAAGCGCGAGGCTTTTATCAAACGCCTTCTCGTAGGCGACGACGCTGTCGCCTTCGTGAATGCGCGGCAGACGATCTTGCAGGTCATATAAAACATAGGCCAGCGCGGCGGCGATCAGCAGCGGCCAGACGCCGTCCCAAAGTTTTGCCAAGCCGAACGCGTCGGAAAGATCGCCAACCGCCGGATAGAGCGCCCAGGGGATCACAAGGGCGCCAACCGCCAGCGCCGGCCAGACGCGGACCAGCCCTGCCGGGGTCGCGTTCTCCGCTCGCGCCGTCGCACGCCGCAGGCGCGACAGGAAATGCAGCATCAGAAGCGCCGTCGCCACCGAGGAGGCGGAGGCAAGAGCAGCGGCCCAACCGCTGGCGAACTGGGTTTTCGACGCCAGCTTGGCGAGGGCGCCGCCGGAAAAAGGCAGGCCGGCGAGACTGAGCGCCAGCGCCCCGGCGAGGGGCAGCCGCCAGAGCGGCGCGGCGCGGTTCGCGGCAAAGGCGCCGATGGTGAGGAACAGCGCGGCCTTCACCAACATATGATTCGCGGCATAAAAGGCCACGCTGGAGGACGCGCCGGAGTCGCCCGCCATCAGCGCCATGCCGAGCGCCGCCGCGATCACGCCCATCTGGCTGATGCTTGAATAGGCCAGCACGGTCTTGGGATTTTTCTGGGTCAGGCCGATGGCGACGCCATAAAAGGCCGAGAAAAAGCCGATCGCGGCCAGAGCCAGACCCCAATTTTCCAGCGCCGCGCCGAGCGGCAGGAAACGGATCAGGCCGATCACACCCGCTTTTACGCCCGCGCCGCTGAGCACCGCCGCCGCCGGGATGGGCGCCGCCCGGTAAGTGAGTGGCATCCAGCCATTCAGCGGCGCAAGGCCCATTTTCATGCCAAACCCCGCGATAAGCAGCGCCAGCGCGAGATCGCGCCACGGCGATGCGGGCAAGGCGGCCATGACATCGACGATGCGCAGGCTACCCTGCGGCTCTCCCGCCGCGAGCAGGGCAAAAGCCAGCAGCAGCAAAGCTTCGCCGGCAATAGCGAAAGCCATGTAGACGCCAGCCGCGCGTTTCGAATTGGGAAGCCCCTCCCACGCGATCAGCCCATAGGCCGGGATGCTGACGAGGGCATACACGAGATAAAAGGAGATGAGGTCGGCGGCGACGAACACGCCTAGACTGCCGATCATCGTCAGCAGCCACGCGACCCCTACGCGCGAACTGGGCTGTTCACTGCGGAAAACGCCGGCGCCAACCACCATCCACAACAGCGCCGCGACCGTCAGCAACAGCGCGCCGGGCTGATCGAGGCGCAAACTGAGGCGCAGCGCCGGAAAGTCCAGGTTGACGGGGCCAGCGCCCAGTCCAAGCAGGCCGGCGGCCAGCGCGGGCGCCGGCGCGAGCCATTGCAGCGCCAGAGCCTGCGGACGCAGGCTTTTCGAGAAGCACTGGTCCAACAGCGCCAGCGGCGCGAAAATGCTCGCGACGAGCAACCAGTCAACGAGAACTTCGATCATGGCGTCCCCATCACAATTGGCCGCCCGATTTCGATAAAGTCGAAAAAGGAATTCGGCGCGAAACCCAGCGCCACGGCAACCAGCGCCAGCGACAGGGCGACCGCCTCGCGGCCTCGTTGCGGCGGCGCCTTCAACGCCACCGCGCCATCGCCAAGCGCGGGCGCCAGAATGCGATAGACATAACCGGCGGCGAGAAGGCCGCCCGCGAGGATCACCAGCGCCCACAGCCATTGACCTGAAGCCACAGAGGCGCGCAGCATCAGCCATTTCGCGGCAAAGCCGCCGCTCGGCGGCAGCCCCATCAGCGACAAGCCACCGAGGCCAAGGGTCAAAAACGTCAACGGCATTTTCCGCGCGGCGCCCGTGAGTTTGGCAATCTGGTCGTGGCCAAGCGATTCCGCCAGCAGCCCAGCCGCGAGGAACATGGCGGCCTTGGCGAAAGCATGGGCGAGGATCTGCATCACGCCGCCGCTCCAGCCATCCGCGCTCCACGAATGGGCGCCGGAAGCGAGCGGGAATATCAGGAACAGATAGCCGATCTGGGCGATCGTCGAATAGGCGATCAGCAATTTCAGCCTTGCCTGCCGCAGGGCGAGCACGCTGCCGAACAGGATCGCCGCCGATCCGAGCGTCCCGAGGACGGCGCCAACCGCTGGTGCGGGCAGGCCCGGCAGCACATAGAACCACAGCCTCAGGAGCAGGAAGAACGAGCCTTTGACGACAAGGCCGGACAGCACGGCGCTGGCGGCGGCGGGCGCATTGGCGTGGGCCGGGGGCAGCCACAGATGCAGCGGAAAAAGCGCGGTCTTGGCAAGCAGTCCCGCCGTCATCAGCGCCGCCGCCGCCCAGACCGCCGGCAAAGGATGCACCCGCTGCGCCAGCAGCGCGATATCGAGCGTGCCATAGGCGCCGAAGAACAGCGCGGCGCCGAGCAGGTAGCAAATGGAGCCAAACAGCGCGAACAGCAGATAGCGCAGGGCCGCCGCCAGCGTCTCGGGCCGGCCGTCGATGCAGACCAGCGGCACGGCGGCGAAAGTCAGAAGCTCTAGAGCGACATAGAGGTTGAACAGGTCGCCGCTGACGAAGACAATGGTCAGCGCCGCCCAGATCGCCTGAAGCATGATCCAGAAGGTCAGCGGCGCCCGGCTTTCGGCCACGCCGGGCGGGGTCGAAAATTTTGCGCGCGCGTAAAAACCCGAGGCGGCGAAAATCAGCGCGGCGGCCACCAGCATGACCGCCGAGATCCCGTCGGCGCGCAATGCGATGCCGAGTGGCGGCGGATGTCCGCCGACCGCGTAAACCAGCGGCTGGCCCGAATGCGCAACCCCGGCGGCGATGGCCAGCGCGAGCGCCAGCCCGAGCGGCGTCACAGCGAGCGCGACGCGCTCGGCAAAGCGCCCGCCAAGCACAAAGGACAAAAGCACGCCGCCGACCGGCAGCAGGATGGCGAGGACCAGCAGAAAGCCGCCCGGCGTCGTCGCGCCCATCATTGGCCGTCGCCCTTCTCGCCCTTGTCATCGGGCTTGGTCCAGACGGCGGGATCGAGGCTGACGCCGCCACTTGTTTCCGACAGCCTCAGGATGAGGGCGACCGCGAGGGCGCTGGCGGCGAAGGCGACGACGATACCCGTAATGACCATGGCCTGCGGCACGGGGTCGAATTCGAAACCCGCGGCCGCGCCCCGGCGGGCGACGATGCCGAAGACGAGGAAGACGCCGGAGCCGATCAGGTTGAAGGCCAGCAGCTTGCGCAAGGGCTGCGGATCGACGATCAGCCCGTAGAGGCCGAGGCCGACCACCGCCGCGCCGACCAGACCGGCGAGCACGGCCGGGGTCATCGGCCTGCCCCCTTGCTTGGCGGTCCCGCGACCAGCATCGGCAGGGTGACCGCGATGGTCAACAGCATGAAAGCCTCGATGAACAGGATGATCGGCTTGGCGAAGCCCGGCGGATAGGAAAAGAAGCCGTCGCCCCACGCGACGCCCGCGAGTCCGGCGAGGAAAAACACGGCGGGGCCGGCGATGAGCGCAAGACGGAGCCACCGGGCGTCGATACGCGGCGCCTCGGCGAGACGGGCCATCATCACGATCATCCACATGGCCGCCAGTAGGGCGCCCCCCTGGAAGGCGCCGCCGGGCGCGTCGGCGCCAACCCAGAAAATATGAAGGCCGACCACAATCCCGAGCGGCGCGAGCGTCTGGGTGAGCAGGGTCAGCGCACCATCGGGCGCCATGCGGCCAATCGGCGCGGGCGCCCTGCCCCAGGCGCCGTCGGCAGCGACCGACCAGACGCCGGTCAGGGCCAGCACCAGCACGATTTTTTCGAGCATCGTGTCGAAAGAACGATAAGAAATCAGCACGGCGGTGATCGGATTGCCGAGGCCGGTGGCGGCGAGTCCCGCCCTCGCTTCGGGGGCCAGCGTCGCGGGCGGCTCGGGCAGGAAAAGCACGACAGCGGCCAGACCAAGAGCGACGAGCAACGACAGAACCGCCGCGACAACACGCAGAGGCAGGCCGGTCGCTTCGCCAGCCTCCTTTCCGCCACCCGACCGGAGGCGCGCGCCCGCCGTCAGGAGCAGCACGCCGGTCACGCCGCCGCCGACAGCCGCCTCCGTCAACGCCACATCCGGCGCGTAAAGCCTTACCCATACCAGCGACAAAAGCAGCCCATAGACCACATATCCGACTACAGCCCCGAAAACCTCGCGCGCCGCGATGGTCCAGGTCGCGATCCCGAGGACCAGCAGCGCGAGGCCCACGTCGATGATGGGAAGAAGGTTCATTTTCGATCCTCGCCCTTGCGCAGCGCCCGGCCGATCATTTGCGAAGTCGCCGCGCCGGACAAAAGGACCAGCACCCAGACAATAATGAGTTTCAGCGCCGCGAGCAGGCTGCCGGCTTGCGGCAAAAGGCCAAGCACGACTAGGCCGAGACCGAGATTATCGGCTTTGGTCAAGGCGTGCAGGCGGGTCAGCGAATCGGGAAAGCGCAACAGGCCGACCATGCCGGCGAAGAAGAAAAACGCGCCCGCGCCGATGGCGGCGAGACTGAAGACATCGAGCGCGAAACTCATGTCCGGTCCTCCCCTTGGGAGCTTTCTGCCTCCGGTTCGGCGCTTTCCGTCGTCGAGTCCGCGCGTCCGTTGACGAAAGCGACGGAGGCGAAGGCGCCAAGCAAGGCCAGACCGAGCGCCACATCTTCCACACCCGGAACGGTGGTCGCATGGGCGACCAGAAGCAGCGCCGCTATGCCTCCCGTGGCAAAAAGCTGCGCCGCCATCATGCGATCGACGTCTGCCGGGCCGCGCAACACGCGGGCGAAGCCTACCGCTACGGTCATCAATATGAAGCCGGCCGCCGCGAGAAGGAGGTCATTCATGACGGGTCGCCAGCGCGAATTGCGCCTCGTCCCTGGCCAGATCGGCGCCGATGGGCTGGGAAATATCTAGGCTGTGAATGATCAACGCGTTTCCGTCCACCCCCGCCGGCAAGTTTCCTGGCTGTAGGCTCTCGATCGCGAAAAACATGTTGCGGGCATTTCCCTGCGGCAAGGAGACGGGAAAAGCCACCAGGCCCGGCCGCAAATCCAGTCGCGATTTCAACACGCGGCGCGCGATGTCGAAACCAGCGACGACCGATCCGCGCATGATCCTGAGAAGCAATGTCAGGAGGACGCGATAGCGCGGCCGCGCCGGCTGTACCGGCAACAACGCGAGACTGACCCAGGCGGCGGCCCCGGCTGCGAAGAGTCCGACCGGAATATCGGCGGGTTCCCAACCGGCGACCATTAGCCAAACGGCGAAAAACAACAGCGCCCGCGACGCCGCTCCTTTGGTATTCCACGACGGATTGTCTTTGAGCATCCGAAAATCCACGTCGTTCGACTTCCGAGGTTTGGTTAACATAAGAACTTTAACGAGGCAACGCACGGCGGCGCCAGCAACGAGCCTCAATGCGACCCTGGGTTTACGCTTGAGATCGCGCCCTCAAAATTAACGAATATAGCGCATGAATTATTCGGTTGCCGGCAGCGACCGTCTACAAGCAATAAAATTCTCCCGCGCCTTGCAGGCCCGGCTCCCTCCCGCCGGGCCCCCTTTCAGACCTTGGTCGCTTCATAAGCCGGGGTTGCGGCGGCGAATTTGTCCAGCCACGCGACCAGACGCGGATGATCGGCGCGCCAGGCGCTGTCGAAGCGCAGGTCGAGGTAGCCGAGCGCGCAAGCCACGGCGATCTGCCCGATTTGCGCAAAATCCTCGGCCGGTGGCGCCGCCTCCAAAAAAGCCAAAGCGCGGACAACCTTGGCGCGTTGATGGGCAACCCAACTGGGGCTGCGCTCGTTTTCAGCCCGCATCCGCATTTCGTAAATTTGCAAAATGCAGGCGTCCATGACGCCATCGGCCAGAGCCTCCAGCGTCAGGGCGGCAATGCGCGCCTCGCCGTCCAGGGGAATGACTTTTCCGCCGCCAGCCAGTTGGTCGAGACAGGCGACGATCACCGCGCTGTCGTAAACACAGGCGCCGGTGTCGAGTTCAAGCGTCGGGATTTTGCCAAGCGGATTCTTGCCGCGAAGGGCGTCGTCGGGGTTATTGGTGTCGGCGACGACAAGCTCAATCCGCTTGTCCAGTCCGAGCACCGACGCGACGATCCGCGCCTTACGGGAAAACGGCGAGGGCGGCGAATGATAGAGCTTCATTGAAAGACCTCCGGGCGCACGGAACGCGCCCCCGGAGACCAACCGATTCCCGCTCCCGTCGCAAGCTTTCCAGCGATATTAAATCGCGAGTCGCGCGAAAAAGCGTCAATCGACGTGCAGGTTAACCGCTTTTGGCCCCTTGCCCTTTTTGTCCGGTTCGACCTCGAAAGAGATCTTTTGCCCCTCGTTCAGCGAGGCGAGGCCAGCCTGTTCCACGGCGGTGATGTGGACAAAAATATCCCTTCCCCCATCGGATGGCTTGATGAAGCCATAGCCTTTGTCAGCGTTGAAAAACTTGATCGTACCCTGTTGCGGCATGACGCTTTTTCCTCCGGTCATGGCCGATTCGCGGCGTTGCGCGCCGACAAATGCTCTCTGGGATTGCAATTCAAAAAAATGCAGTCCACCCGGCCCTTGTCGTTGATCGGCCGATTGGCGGATCGCTTGCCCTTTTGAATTTTCCGGCAAATCAACGCCGCGGAATTTTTTCCGTCAGCGCCTCCGCTCTCGCGAAGCTCCCCCAACTCTTCTCAAGTTGCGGCAACTTGTGGCGCTTGGCAAGTCTTGCATTTAAACAATAAGTTCGCTTTAGCCGTGCGGAACATCTTCGCCGGACAGCGGTTGCAGCGAAAATTGAGCGCCAGGTCCGCGTGCGAGAATTTGCGTGAGGAGCGGCAGGAGGATTTGCGCCTCCTGTTCGAGCACGTAGGGCGGATTGATGACGATCAGGCCGGTGCGCGCCAAGGGGCGGTTCGGCGCCGGGGTTTCAACTTGCAGATCGATGCGCAGGCTTTTTGGCGCGGCGGCGGCCACCGCGCGGCAGAAGGAGGCGACCACGTCGGGCTCCTTAACGGGTTGCCAGATCATGAAAATTCCATCCGGCCATTTTTTCAGCGCGGCGTTGAGCGTGTCGAAAATGCGTTCATATTCGTCGCGCCGCTCAAAGGGCGGATCGATCAGAACGAGACCCCGCCGTTCCGGCGGCGGCGTGAATGCCTTGAGTCCGGTATAGCCATCGATCTCGATGGTCTTCACGCGGTCGTCGCGGGCATTCGCCCGGCGCAGGCTCTGCGCGGCCCTGGGCAGCATTTCGCAGAAGATCGCCTTGTCTTGCGGCCTCAGTAAACTTTTCGCGATCAGCGGCGAACCGGGGTAAATTTGCGGGCCGCCCGCCGCTCTCACCGCCGCGAGATAGGGTTCGAGTAGATCCCAAGCCGCGCCAGAACTGTCCGCGCCGTGATTCGGGTTTTCCAGCAGCCGGAGGATCCCCTCGCGCGCCTCGCCCGAACGCGCCGCGTCCGGACCGTTCAGATCGTAAAGCCCGGCGCCGGCATGAGTGTCGATATAGCGGAAGGGCTTTTCCTTGCGACGCAGGTAAAGCAGGATGCGGACCAGGAAGACGTGCTTCAGCACGTCGGCGAAATTGCCCGCGTGGAATTCATGCCGGTAATTCATTGTTTTAAGCTCACCGTCCCGCCGGCACAAAAAGGTCCTGGCTCGCACAGCTTTGGCGCGCGACCTGCGGACAGGCGACGAAATCGCGTAGATCGCGGGAGAGACAGATTCGCGCCTCCTGCAACACGCCGCGCCGGCATGTGACGGCCATCATCCCCGGACGCAACCGCGGATTGGCGTCAAGAAAGGCGCGCTGCACGTCGAGCGGCGACAGGGTCTTGTCGTCGCGCGGCGCCTTGAGGGCTTGCGGGATTGTAACGGAGTCGCGCGCCGCCCGCACGTCGGCGAAATAGCTCAATGGCGGCTTGCCGGAGCAAAGGCCGTGCTGGCGCCATTCATGTCGCGCCAACCCCTCGTCCGGGTAAAGCCCGTTCAAACCGGACAGGATGGAATAGGGCAAAAAATCATTCCCACGGCAGCGCGACGGATAGCCATAGGCATATTGCGGCCACAGGCCATGCACGACAAAGCCGGGATTGGCGCCGCTCGCACATTGGGCGCGGGAGCGCGTGGCGCCGCCGCCGGCGCAAAAGCTGGGCGACCAAGACAGTGCCAGCACGTAAAAATCGAAACGGCCCGCTGACGCGCCGCCGCCGCCACGTCGAGCATTGTAGGAAGGAGCATCATTTCGCGGCGAATCATAGGAAGACGAGGCGCCGTGAGAAGACTCTTGCGCCGGCGCTTGGTCGGCCCCCGGCGCTTGGTCAGCGCAACGGTCGAGAACGCAATCGCCGGCCGCAAACGAAGGCGCCGCTGAAATCGCAAGATAAAGCGCCGCCCATAAAAATTTCATGCACGTACCGTTTACGGCCCGGCCGCGCTGCAGGCCGGCGAATAGGCGTGGTTGCGATCCAGCCCGACCACGCAGAATTCGACGCCACGGTTGATGCCGATGAAACCGCCATTATTGATGACGTTATATTTCACCACGCGCTCGCGGCCGTCGTTGAACAACGCGTGGGCGATGCAATAGCGACGCGGAATGAATTCAGGACCGTTGGTGCGGAATCCAATTTCGCCGACGCGGTCGAACGATTCGATTTTGAGGTCGGTATGCCAGAGATCCGCCTCCTGCCGCCAGAAATCGAAGGAGATTCCGTTCAAAACAAAACCGTCGTCGCAATGGAGCACGGCGGCGTCATAGGGCATGGCGTGAAAGTCGTAGCTTTCAGCGGGCTCGAGCGGACGGGCGGAAGCGCCGCCGGCGCAAAGCGTGAGAAGTGTTGCCGCAAAAACGGCGCAGCGAAAAACCTGCATCGACTCCCCCAAAGGACAATAATCGCGACGATGCGCAAAGTTCGCGCCGCCCGTCAAGCCCTGCTGATCAAGAACGTCAGTTTCGGGTTACCTGGTAATCCTTGATGTCGTCGAAACGGATCGCCGGCCAGCGTTCCTGATCGTAACGCAGCGAAAAAGCCGACTGGGCCAGAAAGACCGGCGCGCCGTCGAGATCATTGGCCATCGACGAGGGATAGGCGCGCACGAATTTTTCCAATTCGTTGGAATCGTCGGCGCTCACCCAGCGGCAGACCTCGAAGCGGCTGGTTTCAAAAGTCACCGGCAGGCCGTATTCGGCCTGAAGCCGCTCGCACAGCACGTCAAGTTGCAACGCGCCGACCACGCCGACCATGGCCGGGGCGCCGTCATGCGGCAGAAAGAGCTGCACCACCCCTTCCTCGGCCATTTGCTGCAAGGCCTCGCGCAGCTTTTTGGCCTTCATCGCATCGCCGAGCTTCACACGACGCAAAATCTCGGGCGCGAAGCTCGGCACACCGCGGAAAACCAGGTTTTCGCCATCGGTGAGCGTGTCGCCGATGCGCAGGGCGCCGTGGTTGGGAATACCGACGACATCGCCGGCAAAAGCCTCTTCCGCCAATTGGCGATCCTGGGCGAAGAAAAATTGCGGCGCGTTGATCGCCATATTCTTGCCGGTGCGCGACAGCCGCGCCTTCATGCCGCGCACGAGCCTTCCCGATGTGACGCGCAGAAAGGCGATGCGGTCGCGGTGGTTGGGGTCCATATTCGCCTGGATCTTGAACACGAAGCCGGTCATTTTGGCCTCGCGCGGATCGACCCTGCGCGTAGAAGCCTCGACCGGTTGGGGCGGCGGTGCGAATTCGGCCAAGGCGTCGATCAAGTCCTGCACGCCGAATTTTTTCAGCGCCGAGCCGAAAAACACCGGGGTAAGATGGCCTTCCAGAAAGGCCGCAACATCGAAAGGCTTTTGGGCGTCACGCGCCAGCGCGATTTCCTCCGCCGCGATTTCGGCGTCGGCGGGATTGGAAATTTCCGCGATTTTCGGGTCGTCCGGGCCGGAGACTTTTATCGGCTCCGCGTCCTCTTCCAGCCTTCGCACCACATTGGCGCGTAAATCGTAAGTGCCGGCGAAACTCCGGCCGCGTCCGATCGGCCAGGTCAGAGCCACTGTGTCGAGCGCCAGGGTTTTCTCGATTTCGTCGAGCAGGTCGAAGGGATCGCGCGACTCGCGGTCCATCTTGTTGACGAAGGTGATGATGGGAATGTCGCGCAGGCGGCAGACCTCGAAAAGTTTGCGCGTGCGCGCCTCGATGCCCTTGGCGGCGTCGATGACCATGATCGCGCTGTCGACCGCCGTCAGCGTGCGATAGGTGTCCTCGGAAAAGTCCTCATGGCCCGGCGTGTCGAGCAGGTTGTAGACGCAATCGCCATATTCGAAGGTCATCACCGAGGTGACCACCGAAATGCCGCGTTCGCGCTCGATGCCCATCCAGTCGGAGCGGGTCTGGCGGCGATTGGCCTTGGCGCGCACTTCGCCGGCAAGCTGGATCGCGCCGCCGAACAGCAGCAGCTTTTCGGTCAGCGTGGTCTTGCCGGCGTCGGGATGCGAGATAATGGCGAAGGTGCGGCGCCGCGCGACAGGATCGGGATTTTGCATTTTTTGCCCGGGAACGGGGAAAGGGGTCCGGCTGATTAGCCCATGAAGCGCCCCGCACGCAAATTTAATTGGCCAGCCTCGCGCAAGTTCACCTGGCCAATCTGACCTCTGCGGCTTCGCAGGAAGCGATCGATCCGGGGATGATCATGGCGCCATCGACATTACAGACGCGTTTGCGCTTCAGCCGAATCGACGCGTCGACCGTCGCCTTGCTCCGCCACAACGTCGATTTCCTGATGCGCGAGCTGGACCTCACGCTCGACGCCTTCTACCGCCATGTCGAAGACGACGCCGAAGCGCGGCGCTTTTTTTCCAGGCCGGAGGTGGCTCGCCACGCCAAGGACATGCAGCTTCGGCACTGGAAAATCATTCTCTCCGGCGGCTTTACCGACGAATATGAACAATCGGTGCGCAAGATCGGAAAGACCCATCACCGGCTCGGGCTGGCGCCGCGGCTCTACATCGGCGGCTATAATTTCACGGTCACTGGCCTTTGCGAAGCCATCGCCGCCCGCCTGCCTTTCAGCCGCTTTGA
>Ga0302202_10004162_pt1 | contig 15488 bp, 15 predicted proteins | sample II_Bog_N3_3_FD_194579 | JGI IMG/M metagenome (GOLD analysis project Ga0302202, IMG submission 194579) | Peat permafrost microbial communities from Stordalen Mire near Abisko, Sweden - II_Bog_N3_3 | ecosystem: Environmental > Terrestrial > Soil > Wetlands > Peat | place: Sweden: Abisko...
CAGGCTATTTCAAACCACGAAGCCACGAAGGCACGAAGTCCATGCCACTCGTCACCCTCGATCCGTATTCACGACGCGTGATCGGCTGCGCAATTGAGGTGCATCGTACTCTCGGGCCGGGACTGCCGGAAGTTGTCTATGAAGCCTGTCTGTGTCGTGAACTTGACCACGCCGGGCTTGCATATTCCCGGCAGCAGACGTTACCGGTCGTGTATAAAGGCGAGCTGATCGACTGCGACCTGAAAACCGACATCATCGTGGAGCAGAGCCTGTTGCTTGAAATCAAGGCCGTCCACACCACACACCCGGTTCATGAAGCCCAGCTGCTGACTTATTTGAAGGTTACCGGCCTCAAGGTTGGTCTGCTGATGAACTTCAACGAGGCCCGGCTGGTTGACGGCATTCGGCGACGTCTGCTTTGACCATCACACCCTACCTCACCCCCAACGTCTGAAACACATCCCCCTCCGGCCGCAGCCCCAGAATATGCCGCCGGTGCCACAGCGCGTAAAACAGCAGCTTCCAGCACGCAAACCCGTGCCGCCAGCGCCTTATATCGCCGAACAGCGCCACCACCCGGTCGGGATGCGCGATCTCCGCCACGCCCGGCTGCGCCGCCACCAGCGGCCCCAGCCGCGATCCCTGGCCCTTGATCCACGCCCCCACCGGCACCGTGAAACCCTGCTTCGGCGCGAAGGGACGCGCCACCGGCAGGTTCTTCTCCAGCCACCGCCGCAGGATCCACTTCCCCATTCCACCCCGCAGCTTCAGCCCGTCCGGCAGTCGGAACGCCGCCGCCGCCACGCCGCGATCCAGGAACGGGGTCCGCCCCTCCACCGCATGCGCCATCAGGCAGCGGTCCAGCTTCAGCAGCAGATCGTGCGGCAGCCAGTCGGTCATGTCCGTGGCCTGCGCCGCCGCCAGCCGAGACCAGCCGCTCTCCGCCGCCCTGGCCTCGGCGGCGGCAATGCCGTCGCGCCAACCCATGGGCCTGGAGCGCAAAACCGGCACCTTGTCGAACGACCCGCGCGCCCACATCGTCCGCCCGCCGCGCCACCAGGGCCGCATGGCGCTCTGGTAACGCGGATAGCCGGCGAAGATTTCGTCCCCGCCCTCGCCCGACAGCACCACCTTCACGTCTTTCCGGGCCCGGCGCGCCAGGAACCAGGTGGGGATGATCGCGTAATCGGCGGCCGGGTCGTCCATGCAGGCGACGATCTCCGGCAGATGCTGCCACACCATCGATTCGGTGATCTCGATCGATTCATGATGCGCCCCCACCGCGCGCGCGACCGTGGCCGCATGCGCGCGTTCATCCGCGGCCCCCGGCGCATCGAAACCGGCAGTGAAGGCCAGCACCGGCTGGTCATTCAGCCGCGCCATCAGCGCCAGGATCGTGGCGCTGTCGATCCCGCCCGACAGGAACATGCCATAGGGCACGTCGCTGCGCTGATGCAGATCGACGCTCTCCTCCAGAGCGCGGTCCAGGCGGGCCAGGGCGGTGTCTTCGTCGATGTCCTCCGGCCCGCCCTCGGGCAGGTTCGACAGGCGGCGGCGGTCCACGATGTGGCCGTCGGTGCAGGACAAGGTCTCCCCGGGCAGCACCCGCTGGATGCCCTCGAAAATCGTGTCCGCCCCCGTGGTGAACTGCAGTTGCAGCAGTTCCTCCCGGGCCGAGGCCCGTATCGCGCGCGGCACCAGGCCGGATTCCAGCAGCGCCTGCGCCTCCGACGCGAAGGCCAGCCCGCCGTCGATCTGGGCGATATACAGCGGCTTGATGCCGAAGGGGTCGCGGGTCAGGGTCACGCTGCGCTGCACCCGCTCGTGGATCGCGATCGCATACATGCCGCGCAGGTCGCGCGCATAATCGGCGCCATCACGCAGCCACAGATGCAGCGGCGGCTCGCAGTCGCTGTTGGTGGCGAAGTTGATCCCCGGCATGGCGGCGCGCAACTCGCGGTAGTTATACACTTCGCCGTTGCACACCAGGGTCGAGGCGCCGGCAAAGAACGGCTGGTCGCCGGTCACCAGGTCGATGATCGCCAGCCGGTTGTGCAGCAGGGCCACGCGCCCGACCACGGCCTGGCCCGATCCGTCCGGCCCCCGGTGGTGCAGGCTGTCGATCAGCTTCGTCAATGTCACAGGGTCGGGCGGCGAGGCGCCGGTCGATAGCATCAGGCCGGCAATGCCGCACATCAGGCGTTCTCCAGGGTGGCGGAACCGGCGTGTACGCTATCCTCATCCCACGCCCAAGAACCTTCTTGCGGCGCGCACCGTAAACCCCAACTGTACCACCATGACACGCCTGACAGAGCTGCCCCAAAGGGGTGTAATCGCGGTCGAGGGGAATGACCGGGTGGAGTTCCTCCAAGGCCTGGTTTCCAACGACGTGACCGCCGTCGCCCCGAACCGGGCGGTGTGGGCGGCGCTGCTGACGCCGCAGGGCAAATGGCTGGCGGATTTCTTCGTGCTGGCGGACGGCGAGCGGCTGCTGCTGGACGTGGAACGCGCGCAGATGCCGATGCTGACCCAGCGCCTGACCCGCTTCCGTCTGCGCGCCAAGGTCCAGGTCCGTCCGGCGGATTCCTGGCGCGTGTACGCCGCCTGGGACGGGGCGCCGACCTGCGACGGCATCGTCGCGCCCGATCCGCGTTTGCCGGACGCCGGCTGGCGGGTCCTGTCCGCCGGCAGCCTGCCGGTCACCGCCACCCCGGCGGACTGGGACGCACACCGTCTCGGGCTCGGCCTGCCGGACGGCTCGCGCGACCTGGAGGCCGACAAGTCGGTCCTGCTGGAGGCCGGGTTCGACGAACTGCTCGGCGTGTCCTGGACCAAGGGCTGCTACATGGGCCAGGAACTGACCGCGCGCACCAAGTACCGCGGCCTGCTCAAGCGCCGCCTGGTGCCCGTGGCGATCGAGGGTCCCTTGCCTCCGCCCGGCACGCCGGTGCTGCGCGATGGGGCCGAGGTCGGCTCGATGCGGTCGGGCCTTGCCGATCAGGGTCTCGCCGTGCTGCGCCTGGAGGTCCTGCATGGGACGATGCTGCACTGTGGCGAGGCCCGCCTGGTGCCGCATCCGCCAGCCTGGATGCATCTGCCGGAGGCCGTGACATGAACCACGATCAGGCGATCGACTGGGAAGGCCGCTATCGCGACGGCGCCACGGGGTGGGAGCGGCCGGGTCTGAACCCCGCCTTCACCGCATGGCTGGAGGCCCGGGTGCTGGCCCCCTGCCGCATCCTGGTGCCGGGCGGCGGACGCAGCGCCGAACCGCTGGCGCTGGCCGAGGCCGGCTTCGCGGTCACCGTGGTCGATCTGGCGGAAACCGCCGTCGCCACCCAACGCGCCCGGCTGGAGCGCCTCAACGTGACCGCTCGTGTCGAACAGGCCAATCTGCTGGCGTGGGAGCCGGATGCGCCGTTCGATGCGGTGTATGACCAGGCCTGTCTCTGCGCCTTGCCGCCCGCGGCCTGGCCGGACTATGTGGACCGGCTGCACCGCTGGCTGGGCGGGTCGGGGCTTCTGTTCATCCTGTTCATGCAGACGAATACGAAAGGCGGCCCGCCCTTCCATTGCGATATGACCGCGATGCGCCGGCTGTTCGCCGAACCGCGCTGGCACTGGCCGGACCGGTTGCCCGACCCGGTGCTGCAGACCGCAGGCCGGTCCGAACAGCCGGCGGTGCTGCAAGCGGTTTAGGCGCCGGCAACCGGCGAAGGAGAACAAGATGGATGCGCCGCCCCTGGAGCACGCGCTGCAAACCCGGATCGCCGGCATCCTGGACCGCTGCACAAGCTGTGGCGCCTGCGTGGAGGTCTGCCCGATGCCGGCGCCGGCCGGGATCGCCACAACCGACCAGCGTGCTCTGGCTGGCGGCGTCCTGAGCATCCTGCGCGGCGGGCAGCATCAGGAAGCCGCCCGCTGGGCCGCCGTCTGTTCCGGCAGCGGGCATTGCATCCCGGCCTGCCAGCACGGCGTCAATCCGCGCTTCATGCTGACCATGGCGCGTCTGGCCGCAGCCGCTTCTCATGACAGCCTGACGCGCCGCAAGAACGGTTTCGCCGGCTTCGGCAAAATGACCGCCGGGGTGCGTGTGCTGTCGCAGTTGCAATTGCCGCCCGAACTGCTCGCCCGCTTCCGCCCGAATGAGGAAGACTCCGAGCCCGAGGTGGTGTTCTACACCGGCTGCAACCTGATGAAGACGCCGCACATCGCGCTGCTGTGCCTGGACATCATGGACGCGATGGGCGTACGGTATCGCGTGATGGGTGGCCCTTCCCATTGTTGCGGCGTATTGCAACTGCGCGCCGGCGACCTGGCCACCGCGGGGCGCATTGCGGGTCGCACCATCGACCGTCTGGCGACCGCCGCGCCGCGGGCACTGTCCTGGTGCCCCACCTGCCAGGTGCAGCTCGGCGAGGTGGTTGCGCCGTCGATGGCCGGCCCGAAGCTGGACATGACGCCGTTCGTTCGCTTCCTGGCGGAGCGACTCGACCGGTTGCAACCCTTGATGACCCGCCGGGTGGAAAAGCGGGTCGGTCTGCACGAGCATCCCGGGGTTGCGGGCATCAGCGAGTCGGCCACAGCGATTCTCCGGGCTATTCCTGGCCTTGACTTCGTTGATCTGGATCAACCCCGGGTCGGCTACATGTGCAATACGCTCAATGCACTGCCGATATACAAGCGTTCCGTGCATCAATCGCAATTGGAAGCCGCAGAGCAGGCGGCCGTTACAACACTGGCGGGAATATATCACGCCTGCCATCGCGAATTGTGCAGCCACGAGCGCGACTGGCCGTTCGAAGTCGTCAATTTCCTGGAACTGGTCGGCGAAAGCCTGGGATTGGCCCGGCCCGATCTGTTCAAGCGACTGAAATTACTGCAAGATATCGATGCTATACTGGCAGAGGTCAAGCCGATGATCGAGACCCATGGCCTGGACCTTGACGAGGCCCGAGCGATCGTGCTGAGCGAGATGCTGGGCGAACAGCCATTGCCATTACGCGGATAAGGCCGATCATTTTTACATCCCCGGTATCCTTTACACCTTGATTATTCCTGCCGCGGGCTAAATACTGTCCTGCGCTCTTGAGGCAGGCGGAGCGGCTTCACCGGGGGGTGACGTGGACCGGTTGGCAAGTATGGCAGTGTTTGCGCGGGTTGCGACGACGCGCAGCTTTTCCCTCGCGGCGCGGGAGTTGGGTATCTCCCAGGCCACTGCAAGCAAGCATGTGCAAACCCTGGAAGCCTGGTTCGGCGCACCGTTGCTGCACCGTACCACCCGCCGGGTCGGTCTGACCGAGGCCGGTGAAGGCTTCTTGTCCCAATGCATGCGTATTCTGGAGGACGTGGATTCAGCGCTGCAAGGCGGCAACCCCAATGCGCCGCTGCGGGGGACGTTGCGCTTGAGCGCACCGATTACCTTCGGCTGCATCCGTCTCGGCCCGCTGCTTGCGGAATTCATTCGGCGAAATCCGGAATTGTCCGTCCTGGTCATGCTGAATGACCAGCCGGCCGATGCCATCGAGGATGGTTTCGATCTCGCGCTGACAATCAGGACGCGGACGCTGGAGGTGGCCAGGTTTCCCCAGTTGGTCGTGCAGCGTCTCGCGGTGTTGGGTTTCGTTGTGTGCGCGTCACCAACCTACCTGGAACAGCACGGCACACCCGCGACCCCGCCGGACCTGGCTGACCATCTTTGCGTGACCGGCACTGAGGCTGGCGGCGAGGTCTGGCGCTTTGCCGGCGCCGATGGGGAACTCGATGTGCCGGTGAACGGCCGCTTCAAGACCGACAATCGCCTGCTGCGGCACAGAGCGGTGCTGGGCGGCGCCGGTGTGTTGCTGGAACCGGAGTTTCTGGCCGCCGATGATATCGACGCGGGCCGACTGACCCGGCTGATGCCGGATTATCCGCCGGTCAGCGCGACCCTGGAGGCCGTCTGCCCGACCCACAGAGCCGCGACGCCGAAGGTGCGGAGCCTGGTGGCGTTCCTGATGGAGCGGCTGAACGCCTAGCGGCGCCTCTGGTCATCTGCCGCAAGCCGGCTAAGCTTGCCCCAAGGACAGAGGGGGGCGAGCATGCTCAGTATGGTGGGCAAGGTGGCTGTTGTCACCGGAGCCGGGTCGGTCGGACCCGGTTGGGGCAACGGCCGCGCGACGGCGACACTGCTGGCGCGCCAGGGTGCGTCGGTGTTCCTGATCGATATCAACGACGACGCGGTGCAGGAAACCCGGAGCGTCATCGAAAACGAGGGCGGCACCTGCGCGGTGCATCGCTGCGACATGATGGTTTCGGCCGAGGTGGCGGAAATGGTGCAGGCCTGCCTGAACCGTTTCAAGCGAATCGACGTGCTGGTGAACAACGTCGGCGGCTCCGCCCCCGGCGATCCCGTGACGATGACCGAAGAGGTCTGGGACCGCCAGATCGCATTCAACCTGAAGACCGCGTTCCTGGGCTGCAAATATGTGCTGCCGGTAATGCTGGAACAGGGCAGCGGGGCGATCGTCAACATCGCCTCGGTTGCCGGGATGCGCAACGATTTCCTCAGCGGCCGGTCGCATGTGGGTTACAGCGCATCGAAGGCCGGCGTGATCCAGTTGTCGCGGTCGGTCGCCGGCACCTACGCGAAGCAAGGCATCCGGGTGAACACCGTAGTGCCGGGGTTGATGCACACGCCGCTGGTGGAATTCCGCCTGGCCCGCAGCGTCGGCGGCAATGACGCGCAGAAACTGATCGAGGCGCGCAACGCCGCGGTGCCGATGGGGCACATGGGCGATGGCTGGGACGTCGCGCACGCCGTGTTGTTTCTTGCCTCTGACGAGGCGCGATTCGTGACGGCGACAGAAATCATCGTCGATGGCGGCAGCACCGCCGCGATGCCGTGAACCATGACCCTGGAGATCCATGCCATGAGTGAAGCACGCTTTCCGACCCTGACACCGGAGACCATGACGGAAGAGCAGCGCAAGGTCGCCGAGGCGATCCAGTCCGGTCCGCGCGGTGCGGGCCTGCGCGGGCCGTTCAATGCGCTGTTGCGCAGCCCGGATCTGTGTGACCTGGTGCAACGGGTCGGCGCCTATGTGCGCTATGGCAGTTCGATCCCGGCGCCGCTGAACGAACTCGCGATCTGCATGGCCGGCCGCAAATGGTCCGCCCAGTACGAATTCTACGCCCATCGCCGGCTCGGCATCGAGGCCGGGCTGCCGCCGGCGGTCCTGGACGCGGTCGCGGACGGACGGCGTCCGGAGTCGCTGAGCACGGATGAAGCCCTGGTGTACAATTTCGCCACCGAACTGCTGAGCACCGGTGGGGTTTCGAATGCGAACTATCAACCGGTGATCGACCGGTTCGGCGAGCGTGGTGTAATGGATCTGGTCGGCGCGATCGGTTATTACAGTCTAGTATCGATGGTGCTGAACGTGGCGCAGGTGCAACTGCCGGAGGGTGTCACGCCGCCGCTGAAGCCGCTGTAGCACGCTTTGTGACCCTGACGGGACCACCCCTGGGAATCAGCATAGCGGTGCGGCCGAAGAAAGACAGTCTCCCCCTCCCCTTGCGGGAGGGGGTTGGGGGGAGGTTGCCTGTGGCGTCGGAGCTTCTCCTGGCGGAGCCCCCTCCCCCTAACCCCCTCCCGCAAGGGGAGGGGGTTAGGGGGAGGGGGAAAGAACTTTCGAGGCGCGACCGCTATCCCGACGGCTTATGGGGTCAAGGCCAGCCCTGACGAACCGGCACGACGTTCCAGCCCCGATGCAAACGCGCTAGCCCCGTTCCGCCTCGGCGGCCGCCGTGTCGATCGCGGCGGCAATGGCGCGGATCCGGTCATCGGGGATCGGTCCGCTGGCCAGGCGCAGGCGCAGCGCCGTCTTCAGGTTCTCGATCGCGCGAATGATCTGTGGCGCCGGGACGTGGCTGCGCTGTTCCGCCACCGCGTCGATGCGGGCCTGGATCGCCTCCACGGTGCCTTGGTTGGCGAGCAGGAACGCGGCGCCCTCGGCTGTCGCTTCGTAGAATTTCTTGCCGCCCTCGGCCTTGACGGCGGCGAAGCCTTGCTCCTCCAGCATGGTCAGGGTGGGGTAGATCACGCCCGGGCTGGGGCTGTAGCCGCCACCCATGCGTTCCTCCAGCGCCTTGATCAGGTCGTAACCGTGCGCCGGCTTGTCGGCGATCATCCGCAACAGGATGAAGCGCAGGTCGCCATGGTCGAACAGGCGCCGCCGCCCGCCGCCGTGGTGGTGCCGGCCGCCGCGGTCCCCGTTGTCGAGCGGGTCGCGGGCGAAGCGGCGGCCATGGCGCCCGCCGTGATGGTCGGTGTCGTGGCCGAACCGGCCGGTTTTATGATGAGGCATCGTGTTCAGGTTTCCTTTGACCGCCGGGCCTGAATGGCGCCGGCAGCCACGACATAGTGACGATATATCTTGATGTCAAGATATATTTTGACCGGCTCGTACGCGGCGCCGCTCACGCGCTGAAGGTGAACCGGCTGCCGGTCGTGCACAGGACCAGCTTGTCCGGCATCTCGCGTTTGGCCACCTCCAGGAAGTTGCTGCCGCTGCAATGCATCGGCACCAGGTGGTCGATGTCGAAGGTTTTCAGTTCGGCTACGATCCTGTCCAGATAGTCCTGCGGCGCCGGCGCCAGGTGGAAGCCGCCCATCAAGGCATGGATCTTCGTGATCCCGGTCACCTCGCGGGCGCGCCGCAACGTGTTGATGATGCCGCCATGCCCGCACGAAGTGATCACCACCAGCCCGCGGTCGCCAACCTGAAAGCAGGTCGCATGCTCGTGCCAGTGCTGATCCGGCACCGGCTTGCCCGCCAGCTCTTCGGCGGTGAAATGATGGTCGCCATAATTGACCGTATTGCAGCCGACGCCATCCTGTTCGCCGTACACCACGAAGGTGTTCGGCAGCACATGCTCGTCGCTGACACGCGGCACGATCCCGGTGGTGAAGGCATGATCGGCGATGACCACGGGGGTCTCCGACAGCACCGGCGTGACCCGAACCGCCTTGAGGTCGTGGCGGTCCAGCACGCCGTAGGGGGCGAAACTGCCATCGGGGTTCTGCTGCACCCGGTGGCAGAAGGCGTCCTCGCCACCGACATGCAGCGCCAGGTCGGGGCGCATGCGGTCGCGGTGGGCCTGAAGAAAGCCGATCAGACCGCCCAGGTGGTCGAGATGCCCATGGCTCAGGATCAGCGCATCGAGCCCGGCGGGATCGATCTTCAGCAGCGCGAGGTTGTTGTTCAGCACGTCCGGGGTGAAGCCGAAATCCAGCAGATATTGCCGGGTCTCGCGGCCCTTCGCGGACACCAGATGCAGCGACAAACCCCATTGCGCTTCCAGGGTGCGGCCGTTGAAGGCGGCGGGGGCGCGCACCCGCTCGATCCCGACACCGGGCACCTGCGCGCCGGAGATGAAGATGTCGTGCTGCGTGTCCACGACGGCCTGGACCGTCAGCTTGTCCACCACCGGTGGGCTGATCCGCACCGGCGCCGCCCGAGCCCGGTCGATCACGCTGGCACAGGCGAGGAAGGATCCGGTGGCCGCGGCGGACTGCATGAACCAGCGGCGTCCGGTTGGGGATTGGGTCATGGGAATCTCCTGTGATATCGCGGGTTCGGCTTCACCCCGCAGCCGGGGTGATCTCGATCCGCAGCACATCGAGCGGCAGCAGGCTGCCGTCGCGTTCGAAATGCCAGAAGGTCCAGCCGTTGCAGGACGGCGCGTTCTGCGCCGCGGCGCCCACCTTGTGGATCGACCCCGATACGCCCCCCGAGACGACCGTGCCGTCAGCCGCCACCGTCGCGCTGACCCGGCGCTGGCGGTCGAACAGCCTTGTGCCGGGGGCGATCAGACCGCGCTCGATCAGGGAGCCGAAGGGGATCCGCGGCGCCTCCCGCTTGGTTGGCGCCGTCGCCAGGCCGTCGCCGTGCATCGGCTTGGTGTGGCGGACGCGGCCGATTGCGGCCTCGGCGTAGGCAGGGTGGCGTTCGATGCCGATGAAGTGCCGGTGCAGGCGCTTGGCGACGCTGGCGGTGGTGCCGGTGCCGGCGAAGGGGTCCAGCACGATGTCGCCCGGTGAGGTGCTGGACAGCAGCACCCGGTGCAGCAGCGCCTCGGGTTTTTGCGTCGGGTGCAGCTTCAGGCCGTGCTGATTGCGCAGGCGTTCGGGGCCGGTGCACAGCGGAATGAACCAGTCGCTGCGCATCTGGATGTCGTCGTTCAGCGCCTTCATCGCCTGGTAGTTGAACTTGTAGCGGGAATCGCGGCCGCGGGCGGCCCAGATCAGCGTTTCATGCGCGTTGGTGAAGCGCCGGCCGCGGAAGTTCGGCATCGGGTTGGACTTGCGCCAGATCACGTCGTTCAGCACCCAGAAGCCCAGATCCTGCAGGATCGCGCCGATGCGGAAAATGTTGTGGTAGGCGCCGATCACCCACAAGGTGCCGTCCTTGCGCAGCAGCCGGCGGCATTCGGTCAGCCATTCCCGGGTGAAGGCATCATAGGCGGCGAAATCGGCGAACTGGTCCCAGTCGTCGTCCACCCCGTCCACCAGGCTGTCGTCCGGCCGCCGCAACTCGCCCCGCAGTTGCAGGTTGTACGGCGGATCGGCGAAGACGCAGTGGACCGAGGCCGGGGGCAGCATGCGCATATGCGTCACGCAGTCGCCCAGCAGGATCTGATCCAGCGGCAGTTCTCGGGAAATTTCCAAACAGGCTCCGGGTGGCGACGGTCGCCCTATCGTGACGGGTCGCCCGAAGCCGCGTCAATCCCGGTGACGGCGGGTTTCGCGCCGACCCTCATCCGAGATCGAGTCTCAGCTGGGCCACGCAGCCGAATGTCGGGCGGTGGTGCGGGGTTGCGCCCAGGCGTGACAGCCCGTCGCGGTGCAGGCTGGTGGCGTAGCCGGCATTCGCCTCCCACCCATAACCGGGATAGCGCAGCGCCAGGCGCGCCATGGTTCGGTCGCGGATGACCTTGGCGACGATGGAGGCGGCGGCGATCGACAGGCTGGCGGCGTCGCCGCCGACCACACATTGCACCGGGCAAAGCAGGTTCGGCGGGTAATTGCCATCGACCAGGGCCAGGTCCGGCAGATGCGGCAGGCGGGCCACGGCGCGCCGCATGGCGAGCATTGCGGCGTGCAGGATGTTCAGCCGTGTGATCTCGGCGATCGAGGCGGCGCCGACGCCGATCTGGGCTCGGCGGGATGTCCGGAGTTCGGTGTAGGCGTGCGTGCGCTGGGCGGCGGTAAGTTTCTTCGAATCATCCAGCAGGGCGGCGAGCGCGCGCGGCACGCCGGTGGGAAAGACGACCGCGGCGGCGACCACGGGGCCGGCGAGGGGGCCGCGGCCCGCCTCATCCACGCCGGCGACACGGCCTCCTGCGGCTTTTTCGAGCGCGAAATTTGGCACCGGCGTTGGGTAGCAGACGGGGGCGGGTTGGGCGAGGGGGGATTGGGGAGGTGGCGCGCTGATCATGTGCCGGGCGGCGCTGCTGCCGGCCTGTGCGAGCGAACGCGTGAATGACGATACGGTGCACATTTCCAGCGGGGATCCGCCGGCCCCCTGTTGACGGCGGCGCCACCCGCAATCTTGCAGTCGGTGGGCGCCAGACATCCGACCGGGGACAGGCCTATGGGCGAGACCGCTCCCGTTGCCGAGGTGAAGAGGGATTTCGAGTTGTATCAGGACCGGGCGCTGCATGGGCCGGTCACTGTGACCAGGCATGGCCACCCCTCCGTGGTGAGCCTGGCAGCAGATGAATACAACCGCCTGCGAACCGGGCAACTCAGGCTGACGCCGCGATCTGAGTAGGACCATTGCAGCACAGCTGGTTTCAACGCCATGTTCCGCGAACTGCAAGCGCCCGAAAACCGCATCGCTGTGCCGGGGTTTTACCTGCTCGTTGAGGGGGCCGGTTCCGACAAACGATAGTACTCGGTAATCTGGATGGGTCGAACTGGACAACAAATACCCGGAACCGATCGGGTAGAATGGGCGGCTCCACTAGTCAGGCCTTGGGGGATGAAACTGCCCCTTCCCGCATCGCTTGCCACACCCGCTCCGCCGTCGCCGGCCCGTCAAACGCCGTCACGCCCACCCCCGCCAGCGCATCCACTATCGCATTCCCGATCGCCGGGAACAGCGCCACCGCGCCTGCCTCGCCGCAACCCTTCACCCCCAGCGGGTTGGTGGTGCAGGGCGATGGGTTGAAGCTCAGGTCAAACGGCGGAAAATCGTCGGCCCGCGGCATGGCGTAGTCCATGAACGACGCCGCCGGTTGGCCGGTCTCCGGGTCATACACCGCGCATTCCAGCAACGCCTGGCCGGCGCCCTGGGCGATGGCGCCGTGCACCTGGCCCGCGGCGACCATCGGGTTTACCAGCACACCGTAATCGTCCACCGCGGTATGGCGCACCAGCGCGACCCGGCCGGTCTCGCGGTCGATCTCGACTTCCACCACATGGGTGCCGTTGGGGAAGGTCATCGCCTCGCGGGTCCAGGCGTGGTAGGTGTCCAGTGGTTCGCCATCGTCCCGAGCGATATCGGCCAGGGTCAGCAGTCCGATGGAGCGGTCGGTGCCGGCGACGACGAAGTGCCCATCCTCGAACAGGATATCGGTCTCGGCGGCTTCCAGCACGCGCGAGGCGATCCGCCGCCCCTTCGCCACGATTTCGGCCGCCGCCCTGAAAATCGCCGTGCCCCCCATGTAGGTCGCGCGCGAGCTGCCATGGCCGCCGCCGATCGGCGTCAGGTCGGTGTCGCCCTGTCGCAAATGGATGATTGCATTCGGCAGCCCCAGCCGATCGGCCAGGATCTGGGGAAAGGTCGTTTCGTGCCCCTGGCCGATCGTTTGTGTGCCGGTGATCAGCGCGACCTGGCCGTTGGGTTCGAAGCGGATATCGACGTTCTCCGACGGTGATCCGCCGGTGCCTTTGATGTGATAGGCGAAGCCGAGGCCGCGGAAGCAGCCGCGTGTCGCGCTCTCGCGGCGGCGGTCGGGGAAGCCGGGCAGGTCGGCGCGCGCCAGAGCGCGGTCGAAGGTTTCACGGAAACGGCCGCTGTCCACCACGAAGCCCAGCGCATTGGTCATCGGCGTGGCAGTGAACAGGTTGCGCCGGCGCAACGCAGCTCGATCGAAGCCGCATTGCCGCGCGGCGGCATCGATCAGCCGCTCCATGATGTTGTTGGACTCGGCAAACCCGGGTGCGCGCGTGACGCCGATGGGCGTGGTGTTGGTCAGCACCGCGGCGACCTGAAGCTCGATCGCGGGAATATCGTAGACGGTGCCTTGGAGATGAAAATACTGAAACGACTGCACCGCGCCTGAGCCGCCGGCCATATAGGCGCCCAGATTGGCTACGCTTGCGACCCGCAGCGCCAGGAATTTTCCGTCCGTATCCAGTGCCAGGCTGGCCTCGGCGTGATGGTCGCGCGCCTGGTGGTCGCTGACGAAACCCTCCGATCGGGTGGCGATCCACTTCACCGGCCGGCCGGTGCGCCGTGCCGCCCATAGCAGCAGAGCCTGTTCGGCGTAGGTGAAATTCTTGGCGCCGAAGCCGCCGCCGACATCGGGAGCGATGAAGCGCACCTGCGCCGGCGGCACGCCCAGCCAGCGCGCCGCGGCGTCGCGGTTGCCGTGCAGGCTCTGGCTGGAGACGTGCAAAGTGTAGCGTTGGGAGTCCGGATCATAGCGGCCCACCGCGCCCCGCGGCTCCATCGGATTGGTCACGATCCGATGATTGTGTAACGATACGGTCACAGTATGGGCGGCGGCGGCAAACGCGGCTTTCGTGTCGCCGACATGCCAGTCGAAGCACAGATTGCCGGGCACGGCCGGCGACAACTGCGGCGCCCCTTGTGCGCGAGCGGCGTGTGCGGTCGTGACCGCGGGCAGGGCGGTGTAGTCGATGACGATGCGTTCGGCGGCATCCAGCGCCAGGGCTCGGGTTGTGGCGATCACCAGCACGACCGGTTCGCCGACAAATCGGACGGTCTTGGACGCCAGCAGCGGTTGTGGCGCAAAGCGGAACGGTTCGCCGGTCTGGGCGTTCGCCTCTACTGTCGGGCGCATCGGGTTGAGGCCGTCGGCGGCGGCATCGGCGGCCGTCAGCACCGCCAGCACACCCGGGGCGGCGCGTGCGGCGCTGGCGTCGATCCTGTCGATCCGGCCGTGCGCGTGTGGGGAGCGCAGGAAGACCGCGTGCACGACATCGGCGAACACCAGGTCGTCCAGATAGTTGCCCTGGCCGGTGATGAAGCGTGCATCTTCCCGCCGCTTGGGGGCATCACCGATCACGTCCCGGTCGTTCGGCATGGCAACGTCTCCTGGTGTGGTCAGTACCCGCCGGGCAGCGCAACGACGGTTGGCCGGTCTGGCAGGGTTGTGCGCGAGACCTGCCACACGGGCGTGTCGTGCAGTTCGATCATGTAAGTTTCGCGCGCGAGATTGAGGAAACGGGCCAGAATTTGCGGATTGAAGTAGTGCATCGGCAGCACGACCCGCGGTTGGATTTGTTCCAGCACCGCCATCATATCGGGCAGGCTCATGGTATAGCCGCCGTCCACCGGTGCCATCACCACGTCGATGTGGCCCAGAGCGGCGAGGTCCGCCGGTTCCAGCAGATGGTGCAGGTGGCTCAGATGCGCGACGCAGAGACCGGCGCTTTCGAACACGAAGATCGAGTTGCCGTATGCCTCGGTGTCGCCGTTCCAGTCGCGGATATTGGTGGGCAGGTTGGTCACATGCAGATCGCGCAGCACGAGATCGAAGGCCGGCACCACGCCGTTTTCTTGCCAGCCGTGCAGCACGTAGCGAATCCGCGGATCGGGATGCAGCGTGTAGTGCGTGGCATGGGCGTGATTCATGGTGGCGATGTCGGGCGGGTCGGCGGGAATATTGAAGCCGTTGTAGTCGGTCACGGCGCGTACGCCGGCGGGGGTTTCGATCTCAAAACTCGCGTGCCCCAGAAAGGTGATGGTCAACGTGTCGTCACTGGCGGCGGCGCGCCAGACATGCGGCGGATCGAATGCGACCGGCGCGCAACCGGCCAGCGCCTGGCGCGGCAACAGTAGCAGCAGCACCAGAACAAGCAGGCGCATCAGCCGGAACGCCGCTTTGGCGCGATCAGGCCTTGGGCTTCCAGCATCGGCAGCACGCCGCCGCTCAGCATCATATCCAGCAGCATTTTCGGCACCGGTGTGACCGCGAGGGTCTGGCCGGTGCGGGTGTTGGTGGCTGTCCAATCCTCGATCGACAGTTCCGCGCGGTCGCCTTCTTCGAACGCCGTGGTGATGCCGGGGCATTCGAAGGCTCTGAAGCCGTGGTTGACGGCATTGCGGAAGAACAATCCGTTGATAGTTTCCGCCAGCAGGAATCCAACGCCACAGTTTCGCAACGACCGAGCGGCCGGGCGGGACGAACCCATGCCGTAGTTGAAGCCACCGATGATGACGTCGCCGTTTTGCATCTGTGCCAGGAATTCG
>Ga0302202_10004175_pt1 | contig 15440 bp, 15 predicted proteins | sample II_Bog_N3_3_FD_194579 | JGI IMG/M metagenome (GOLD analysis project Ga0302202, IMG submission 194579) | Peat permafrost microbial communities from Stordalen Mire near Abisko, Sweden - II_Bog_N3_3 | ecosystem: Environmental > Terrestrial > Soil > Wetlands > Peat | place: Sweden: Abisko...
TCGTGGAGTTCGTCGACCGGATCCCGGTGAACGCCACCGGCAAGGTGATGAAGGACGACCTGCGCCGGAAGGCTGCCCACCGCGCCTCGGGGGCGGTGCCGTGAGCACCGAGCCCGACCGGGGTGCTGGGCCCGATGACGAGCCCGGCTCCGGGCTCAGTGCCCTGGCCGGTCTCCGGGTGGTCGAGATGGGTGTGTGGGTGGTGGCGCCGTCGGCGGCGGCGCTGCTGGCCGACTGGGGTGCCGACGTCATCAAGGTCGAGTCACCCTCGGGCGACCCCATGCGGCAGGTGTTCGGCTCCCTCGGCATCGAGAGCGACATGCCGAACCCCGCCTTCGCTCTCGACAACCGGGGCAAGCGCAGCATCACGCTCGACCTGCGGGACGACGGGGGACGTCGGCACCTCGAGGACCTGCTGGCCACGGCCGACGTCTTCATCACCAACCTCCGGCCCGACTCGCTGGACGGGCTCGGCCTGGAGGCCGCGGCCACCGTGGCGCGTCATCCGCGGCTCGTCTACTGCAGCATCAGCGGCTACGGCCTCCGGGGCGACGAGCGGGACCGGCCGACCTATGACATCGGGGCGTTCTGGGCCCGTTCCGGTCTGTCGGTGCAGATGGCCGACTCCGACGGCAACCCCCTCAACGCCCGCGGGGGCATCGGCGACCACATCACCGGACTGGCCGCCCTGGCCGGCCTCCTGGCCGCCGTGCTCGAACAGCGGGCCACGGGACGGGGCCGGGTCGTCGAGGTGTCCCTGCTGCGCACCGGGACCTACGTGCTGGGCTGGGACCTCGGCCTGCAGATGACCCTGGGCAAGGTGGCCCGGGCCGAGGCCCGCCACACCAACCAGGCACCGCTGATGAACCCCTACCGTGCCGCCGACGGGCGCTGGTTCTTCTTCACCGGCCTCGAGGCGGCGCGCCACATCCCCGCCGTGTGCCGGGCCCTCGGCCATCCCGAGCTGCTCGACGACCCCCGCTTCGCCGACGCCTCGGCCATCCGCCGGAACCGCCGCGAGGTCATCGCCGTCCTGGACGGCATCCTGGCCGAGCACCCCCTCGACGTCTGGGCCCGGCGGTTCGACGAGGAAGGGGTGTGGTGGGCCCCGGCCCAGACACCGGCCGAGGTCGTCACCGATCCCCAGGTGCTGGTGAACGACGGGATCGCCGAGATCGACGGGGGTGGCACCGGTGCGGTGCAACGGTCGGTGAACGGGCCGGTCAGCTTCTCCGACGTGGCGGTGCACCCCTATGGCCCGGTGCCGGCCCTGGGCCAGCACACCGCCGAGGTCTTCGGCGAGCTGGCCGACGGGCCAGGGGACGCGCTGCCGCCCCGGCCGCCACCGGCGCCGCCGGCGACAGCCGGGGGTTAGGCCGAGGGGAACTGGGTGGGGGTGGCCTCGAAGACGCGGAACTCCGAGGCCAGGACGGCGACGGGGGAGGGGTCCGGGGCGGCCGCCCTCAGGGTGGCCAGGTGGGCCCGGAGGTCGGCCATGGACTCCCACAGTTCGAAGAGCCGCACCCGTCCGGCGTGCACGTCGTCGGCGGAGAAGGCGTACTCGAGGCAGCCGGTCTCGGTCAGGGTGTGGGCCGCTTGCGGGGCCTTGGAGTCCAGGTAGGCCCGGCGGTCCTGCTCGGCGACATCGACGTGTCCGGCGACGACGATCACGGTGGTCTCCCTCCCGGCCAGTGGAGTGCGGTCTCCCTCGTCTGGCACGACCCTGGATACTAGGGACCGCCGGGGCCGGTCCGCCGGCACCCGGCGCGCTACGGCGAGGTGCGGGCCCGGGCCAGCAGGCCTCGGGCGATCACCAGCCGTTGGATCTCGTTGGTGCCCTCGCCGATCACCATGAGGGGGGCGTCGCGGTAGTAGCGCTCGACGGGGAGGTCGGTGGTGTAGCCGACGCCACCGTGGATGCGCATGGCCTCGGTGGCCAGGTCCAGCGCGGTCTCGCTGGCGAAGAGCTTGGCCATGCCGGCCTCCACGTCGCAGCGCAGCCCGGCCATCTTCCGCTCGGCGGCGTTGCGGGTGAGGAGCCGCGCCGCCTCCAGGCGCGTGGCCATGTCGGCCAGCTTCAACTGGATGGCCTGGTGCTCGGCGATGGGCTTCCCGAACGTGGTCCGCTGCTGGGCGTAGGTGAGGGCGGCGTCGAAGGCGGCCCGGGCCACACCCACCGCCCGCGCTGCGATGTTGATCCGGCCGACCTCGAGCACGCCGAGGATCTGGGGGAGGCCCCGGCCCGGCTCGCCGATGAGGTTGGCCGCCGGGACCCGGTGGTCGGTGTAGGCCATCTCGACGGTCTCGACCCCCCGGTACCCGAGCTTGCCCACGTCCCGGACGACCGAGATCCCCCCCGAGCGGGCCCCGGGCTCCTTGTCGACGATGAAGGCGGAGATGCCCTCCTCGGTGCGGGCGGCCAGAGCCACCACACCGGCCCGCTCCCCGTTGGTGACCCAGGCCTTGGTGCCGTTGAGGACGTACTCGTCACCGTCCCGCCGGGCCGTGCAGGCGATGTTCCGCGTGTCGCTGCCGGCGTCCGGCTCGGACAGCGAGAGGGCCCCCCGCGGCGCGCCGGTGGCCATGGCCGGCAACCAGCGCTGCTTCTGCTCCTCGCTGCCGTGGGCCAGGAGGAGGGTGGCCGCCATGGTGTGGGTGTTGATCACCCCGGTCAGGCTCATCCACCCGTAGGCCAGCTCCTCGATCACGCCGATGTAGGTCAACAGATCGAGGCCCAGCCCCCCGTAGGCCTCGGGAATGGTGATGCCGAACAGTCCCAGCGACTGCATCTGCCCCACGATGGCGTCGGGGTAGCGGTCCTCGTGCTCGAGCGCCGAGGCCACCGGAACGACCTCGCGGGCCACGAAGGATCGGACGGTATCGATGATGGCCTCCCGCACGTCCTCGCTGGTGATGGGGTCGGGATCCGGGGTCGGCACGGCTGGGAAGTCTAGCTCTGATATTTGTTGACGGTCGATCTCAAAATAGAGAAGAATGTTTCCGATGGCAGCGGCCCGGATGCACGACGCCCTGCAGCAGGCCGCGCTCCGATTCGGGGATCGTGAGGCGGTGCGCAGCGGGGACGAGCACTGGTCGTTCGTCGATCTGGAGGGCCTCCGCAACGCCTGTGCCCGCCACCTGGCCGGCGTCGGGGTGGGCCCGGGTGACCGGGTGGCCGTGATGACGGCCAACCGGGTCGAGTTCCTCGTCGTCGTGGAGGCCGTCAGCACCCTCGGGGCGGCGGCCGTCCTCATCAGCCCGGCGTGGAAGCGGACCGAGGTCGCCCACGCCCTCGAGCTGACCGGCCCGGTGCACGCCGTGGGCGACGCCGACACCTCAGGGCTCCTGGCCGACTGCCTGGGCGGTCACGCAGTCACCGACCTCGACGACGCCGACACCGACCCGTTCGCCCACAGCCGCGAGCCGACCGGGACCATAGCCACCGGCCACGGCGACGAAGCGGTCCTGGTGTTCAGCTCGGGCACCACCGGCCTCCCCAAGGCCGTCCGACACACCCACGCCTCCATCGGGCTGGCCACCGACCACTGGGTCACGGTGCTGGGCCTCGGCGAGCACGACCGCTTCCAGGTGGCCACGCCCCCCTCGCACATCCTCGGACTGTTGAACCTGCTGGCGGCGGTGGCGGCCGGGGCCACCGTGCGGCTGCACCGGCGCTTCGACCTCGACGAGATCCTCGAGCGGATCAGCAACGAGCGGATGACCCTGGAGATGGCCGTGGCCCCGATCGCGCTGGCCCTGGCCAACCACCCCCGTCTCGAGGACCACGACCTCTCGTCCCTGCGGTACATCATGTGGGGGGCGACACCCGTCACCGAGAGCGTCGCCGAGGTGGTGACCGCGCGCACCGGCGTGCGTTGGCTGCCGGCCTACGGTGCCAGCGAGGTCCCGGTCATCGCCGCCAATCCCGTGGACCGGCCCGAACAGTGGCGGCTGGACTCGGCCGGCCTGCCCCCGGCCGGCATCGAACTGCGGATCGCCGATCTCGAGACCGGCGAGGTCCTGCCCCCGGGGGCGACCGGGGAGATCCAGGTCCTGAGCGCCTCGGTGATGGCCGGGTACCTCCCCGAGGCGGCCTCGGGGGAGGCCTTCGCCGACGGCTGGTACCGGACGGGCGACGTCGGGTGGCTCGAGCCGGAGGGCTGGGTCCACCTGACCGACCGGTCGAAGGAGATGATCAAGGTGAACGGGTTCCAGGTGGCACCGGCCGAGGTGGAGGCGGTCCTGCTGCGTCACCCGGCGGTGCTCGACTGCGCCGTGTTCGGCGTGAACGACGAGCGTGCCGGCGAGGTGCCGGCCGCCGCCGTGGCCCTCGACCCCGACCTCGCGGTGCGGGACGGCGAGCTGGAGCAGCTGGTGGCCGACTCGCTCGCCACCTACAAGCGACTGCACTACCTGGTCGTCGTGGACACCATCCCGCGCCTGCCGTCGGGCAAGGTCCTGCGCCGGACCCTGCGTGACGACTGGTCGGCGCCGCTCCGGGCACGCCGGGGCGAGGTCGGGACGGGCAGAGACTGATGGACGTCCGGCTCTCGCCCGAGCAGCAGGCCCTGCGGGACTCGGCGGTGCGGCTGGTCGACCAGCTGGGCCCCCACGCCGTGGGTGACCTCGACGATCCCGGGCGTGCCGCCGCGCTCGACGCCGCCGTGGCTGCGGCGGGCTGGCGCGAGCTCCGCGCCGCGGCCGACGGCGACGCCCCGCTGGCCTCGGGGGTGGAGGTCGGCATCGTGGCCGAGGAGCTGGGTCGCGGACTGGCCGACGCGTCGTTCCTCGGTCCGACGCTGGCCGCCGAGCTGCGCCGGCTGGCGGGCGCGCCGGCGGCCTCCGCCCCCGAGACGGTGGCCCTGACGCCCGACCTGTCCTCGATGGTCCACGTCGCCGCCGGCGCGCCGCCCGTCGGTGTGGCCGTCGACGTGCGGGGTGCGTCGACGGCCCTGGTGCTGGTCGGACGGGACGACGGCCATCACCTGGCCCAGGTCGGATTGGATGGGCCGCCGGCGCGCGTCGACCTCACCCGGCCGTCGGCCCCCCTCGCCCCCTCGGCCGACGTGGCTCCGGTGGCCGGCGCCGCCCGGCCGCTCACGGACGGGGACCTGGTCCGGTGGACCGCTCTCGGCCTCTCGCTGGCCTGTGCCGACCTGGTCGGTGCCATGGAGGGGGCGGTGCGCCTGGCCACCGCGTACGCCACCGACCGTCGTCAGTACGGTGTGCCCATCGGCTCCTTCCAGGCCGTCCAACACCTGCTGGCCGACGCCTTCGTGGCGACCGAGGGAGCCCGCAGCGCCACCCTCTACGCGGCCTGGGCCGTGGACGAGCTCCCCGACGGCGACGCGCTGGCCGCCGCCGCGGTGGCCAAGGCCTACTGCGCCCGGGCGGCGCGTGACGTGTGCGAGACGGCCATCCAGGTGCACGGTGGGATCGGCAACACGTGGGAGTGCCTGGCCCACGTCTACCTCCGTCGGTGCCTCCTGTCGGGTGACGTCCTGGGCGGTGCCGCCGCCAGCCTGGCCCGGGTGCTCTCGCACCACGGTATCGGGGGTGGCCATGGACTTCCGTGACTCGGCCGACGAGGCGGCCTTCCGGCTGCGGCTGCGGGAGTGGCTGCCGGCCCACAACCCCGGCCTGCCGCCGTCCTCGACCGACGACGCCTACTGGGCGGGCATGGCCGGATGGCACCGGGCGCTCTACGACGGTGGCTTCTTCGGCATGTCCTGGCCCACGGCCATCGGTGGCCAGGGGCTGCCCCCCGTCTACGAGGTGCTGGTCGACGAGGAGCTGGCGGCCGCCGGCGCGCCGCCGCGGCCCAGCCTGGGCTACCTGGTCCAGGGTCTCCTCGAGCACGGGAGCGATCGGATCCACCGTCGCTTCCTCCCCGGCATCGTCAACGGCCGGGACCGGTGGTGCCAGGGGTTCAGCGAGCCCGATGCCGGGTCGGACCTGGCCTCGCTCCGGACCCGGGCCGACCGGGAGGGCGACGACTACGTCGTGACCGGCCACAAGGTGTGGACGAGCTACTCGGACGACGCCGAGTGGTGCCTGCTCCTGGCCCGCACCGATCACGACGTGCCCATCCACCGCGGCATCTCGGCGTTCGCCGTACCCATGGGCCAGCCCGGCATCCGGCAGCGACCGCTCCGGATGATCAACGGCGTCACCAAGGAGTTCGGCGAGGTGCACTTCGACGGCGCCCGCGTGCCGGCGTCCAACATGGTGGGCGGGCCGGGCGAGGGGTGGGCCCTGGCCATGACGGTGGTCAGCCACGAGAGGGAACCGGGCGAGCTGGGCTATGTGGCCCGGTACGGCAAGGTGGTCAACGACCTGACGGCGCGGGTGCGGAGCCACCCCGACGGTGTGACGGCGGAGCAGGTCCGCGAGCTCGGGTGGGCCCTAGTCGAGGTGGAGATGCTGCGGCTCCACGTGCGACGCCGTCTGTCCGACCGGCTCGACGGGGTCACGCACGGCCCGCAGGGATCGGTCGACAAGCTGCTCATGACCTGGACGGAGCAGACCGTGGGCCATGCCTCGCTGGCCGTCGCCGGCATCGATCACGGCCATGGGGACCACACCCCGTTGCGCACCTACCTCTACAGCCGGGCCCAGAGCGTGATGGGCGGCACGTCCCAGATCCAGCGCAACCTGGTGGCGCGCCGGATCCTCGGGCTGCCCGGGTCCTGAGCGGGCTCCCGTCTCGGGGGCACCACATCGGAAGGGGCCCGGACTGCCCCGGGTGGGACCCGGACTGCTCCGGATGGGACTCGGCACACCCGGAAACACCATTCTGAAATGAGAAGATCGATGCTATCGTGACGTCGCCGGCGAACCGGGAGGATGACCATGCAGCTGTGGCCGCAAGGAGATGAGCCGGTGGCGCGCCCCGGGAATGGCGAGCCGGCCCCGTGACGGCCTACGACCTCCCCGAGGAGCTCGAGGTCGAGTCCGACGGCCCGGTCCGCGTGATCAGGCTGAACCGGCCGGACCAGCTCAACGCCACCAACCATGCCCTCCACCGCGGCCTGGCCGGGCTGTTCCCGCAGATCGACGCCGATGATGACGCACGGGCCGTGGTGCTGACGGGGAACGGCAGGGCGTTTTCGGCCGGGGGCGACTTCACCTACCTCGACGAGCTGTCCCGGGACACCGACCTCCGGCGCGAGACCCTGGCCCACGGGCGCCAACTCGTCACCGGCATGGTCGGGTGCCGGGTGCCGATCGTGGCCGCGGTGAACGGGCCCGCCGTGGGGCTCGGCTGCAGCCTGGTCGCCCTCTCCGACATCGTGTTCATGGCCGAGGGCGCCCACCTGGCCGATCCCCACGTGCTCATGGGGCTGGTGGCCGCCGACGGCGGACCGGTCACGTGGCCGCTCATGATCAGCCTGCAGCTGGCCAAGGAGTACGCGCTGACCGGCGACCGCATCCCGGCCCGGCGGGCGGCGGAGATCGGCCTGGTCAACCACGTCTGCCCCGACGGTGAGGTGGAGCGGGACGCGGTGGCCTGCGCCCACCGCATCGCCAGGCTGCCCCGGGGGGCGGTCGAGGACACCAAGCGGATCCTCAACCTCCATCTCGAGCGGGCCGTGGTCGCCACCCTGGACTTCGCGCTGAGTGCCGAGGACCGGTCTTTCACCTCGCCCGAGTTCCGGGCCAACCTCGACCGGCTCCTCCCCGAGCGCGCCCACCCGAGCTGACCCCACCCGACCCGACCTGAGCGGGGTGGGCGCGTGGCGCACCAGGGACCCCGGCGCTCGGGTAGAACCCCGTTCTTCTGAATGGGAGCATGGGTCACCCCGCTGGGAGATTCACCGTGTACCCGCTGATCAGGTAGGATTTCCCTGGTGACAAAGCAGGAGACAGCGTCCGACCCGCTGGAGCCGGACAGCCTCAGCTGGCGAGAGCAGGCGGTGGCGCGGTCGCTGGACTCGGCCCGACTGCGTGCCGAAACCCGTGTCCAGCGCTTCCTCGACGCCGCCATCGAGCTCTTCAACGCCGGCTCGGGCAAGGACTTCACCGTCCAGGAGGTGGTGGACCGGTCCGGCCAGTCGCTGCGGAGCTTCTACCAGTACTTCGGCGGGAAGCACGAGCTCCTCCTGGCCCTCTTCGAGGAGTCGGTGCGCTCGACCACCGAGTACCTCGAGGACCAGATCGCCCGGGTGGACGATCCGCTCGAGCGCCTCCATACCTTCGTGGTCGAGTACTACCGGCTGTGCCGGCCGACCCGGCGGGACGAGCCCGGGGCCGTGGGCCGCGCCCCGTTCATGGCCGAGTTCGCCCAGCAGCTGCTCACCGAGTACCCGAAGGAAGCGGCGCGCGTCTTCTCGCCCCTGGTCGCCCTGTTCGAGCAGGTCCTCGACGGGGCGGCGTCGGCCGGCGTCGTCCGCACCGGTCCCCGACGCGGACCGATCGTCGGCGTGGTGCTGGAGGCGATCATGTTCAACTCCTTCTCCTCGACGATCGGTGGCATGTCCATCCGCTCGCACGGGGACGGGACGGCCGAGGACCTGTGGGACCTGATCTTCCATGGGATCGGCACCGACGCCACCCACTGAGCGGCCGGCACTCGTGACCGACCTGTGGGTGCCGGGGCGCCCCCGGTGAGGGCACAGCGACGGTCACGGCGCATCGCCATGACCGTCGAGGAGCGCGACGCCTTCCTGTCCGGCCAGCGGACCTGTCGGGTCGCCACCTCGGGCAGCCAGGGCCCCCACCTGACCGCGCTGTGGTTCGTCTGGGACGGTGACGCCCTGTGGCTCAACTCGATCGTGGACAGCCAGCGGTGGGCCGACCTCCAGAGCGACCCGCGCATCAGCGTCCTCGTCGATACCGGCCAGGAGTTCGGCGAGCTGCAGGGCGTCGAGATCAGGGGTCGGGCCGTGCCGGTCGGTGACGTTCCCCGGACGGGCCAGCCGAACCCCGAACTCGTCGACCCCGAGCGCCGCTTCGGCGAGAAGTACGCCGGCGGTTCCTTCACCCACGACGGCCGCCACGCCTGGCTCCGCGTCGAGCCCGACAAGATCGTCAGCTGGGACTTCACCAAGATGGTCCTGGCCTGAGCCCCAGCCGACCGGGCCGCACCGGGCCGGGCCGAGCCGACCTACACGAAGGCGGGGCGCACCCGGTCCTCGAACAGTCGGAGGCTCGACCAGGCCAGGTCGATGGGCATCCCTCCGCACAGGGGATGGAAGAAGGCGAACGGGAAGGGCGCGGCCCGAAGCTCCTCGACGAACTCCTCGGGCGTGAGCACCCGGTACTGCCCGCCGGCCCGCAGCTCGCCCACGTCGGCGACGGTGCGGTACGGGCTGGCCACGTCGTCCTGGGCCTGCCAGGCACCATAGGCATTGGTCTCGTGGAGGAAGTACGGCCCCATCCGCTCCCACCCCTCGTCCGGGTCCGTGGCCAGCGCCACCACCTGGTTGTCGCCGACCGGGCAGGGCCCGGGATCCGGCCGGCCCAGCCGCAGCACCTCGTCCCGGTAGTAGGTCCATACCTCCGGCGTGGAGGGGAGGAAGCCGTCGGCGATCCGGGCGGCCCGCTCGGCGGCCGGCCGGCTGCTCCCACCGAGCGAGATCGACGGGCCGCCGGGCCGGAAGGGTGCGGGGGTCAGTCGAACGGTCCTGCCGTGGTAGTCGAAGGGCTCGCCGGCGAAGGCCGACCGCAGCACCGCCACCGTCTCGGTGACCCGGGCGCCACGTTCGCGCATGGGCACGTCGAACAGGTCGAACTCCTCGTGGACGTAGCCGCCGGCGACGATGAGGTCGACCCGTCCCCGGCTCAGGATGTCCAGCACGATCAGGTCCTCGGCCAGGCGCAGCGGCTCGTGGAAGGGGGCGATCAGTGCGGCGACCATGAAGCGCACATCGGTGGTGCGGGCGGCCATGGCCGCCAGCATGGGGACCGGGCTGGGCAGGTAGCCGTCGGGGGAGCCGTGGTGCTCGGACACGGCGATGCTGACACAGCCCAGGCGGTCAGCCCACTCGGCCATGTCCAGGGCAGCGGCGTAGCGGTCGGCCATGGTGGTGTCGGCCATGGGCGGATTGCGGAAGTCGAAGCGAAGCCCGAAGAGCATGGCGGGATCCTAACGGGGCGACCCGTCGGCCTCCCGGGCCGCTACACCTGCAGCGGAGCGATCTCTGCGTCGACGCGGGGCTGACGCGCCACGTCGAACTGCGCCTCGAGGTCCTCCTCGAACTGGTCGGCACCCGTCTGATGGGTCAGCTTCGCCGTCCACTTCTCCTCGATGTGCCCGTACTTCCAGATCATCAGGGCCCCTACCCACGTCGCCACGAACAGCCCCACGATGATGAACCCCGCGGTGTTGATGTTGAAGTTGGCCATGAAGCTCCAGAAACCGCCATGGAGGTGCAGCTCCGTGGGCAGCAGCCCGAGCACCTCGATGGTGCCGATGAAGAAGCAGATGAACACCGACAGGCCGGTGATGGCCAGGTTGTAATAGACCTTCCGGACCGGATTGAAGAAGGCCCAGCCGTAGGCCACGTTCATGAACACCCCGTCCAACGTGTCCATCAGGGTCATCCCGGCCATGAAGAGGATGGGAAGGCACATGATCGAGTACCAGGGCAGGGACCGGGTGGCCAGCAGGGCGGTGGTGGCCAGGAGGGCCACCTCGGTGGCGGTGTCGAAGCCCAGGCCGAACACCACCCCGACCGGGTACATCTGCCATTCCTTGGTGATCGACCTCATCCACCTGCCGAAGATCCGGAACATCAGGCCCCGGTTCTCCAGCTGCCTCTCGAGCTCCGCCTCGTCGAATTCGCCGCGCCGCATCCTCCGGAACACGGCGAAGATGCCGGCCAGGATCACGACGTTCAAGAAGGCGATCAGATAGAGGAAGCTGGCGGACACGATGGTCCCGAAGATGCCACCGAACTGCTCCAGACCCGAGCTGTTGTTGGACACCGCGCCGTAGACCGCCTTTTCGGCGATCACGATGCCGGCGCCGATGGCGATCACGATGGTGGAGTGGCCCAACGAGAAGAAATAGCCCACGCTGACCGGCTTCTTCCCTTCGTTCATCAACTTCCGTGTGGTGTTGTCGATGGCGGAGATGTGGTCGGCGTCGAAGGCGTGACGCAGCCCGAGGGTGTAGGCCAGCACCGACACCCCGATGCCCAGGCCCTTGTAGTGGGCCGGCACCACGAAGACGATGAATACGCCGAACCCGATGACGTGCAGCACCAGAATGGAGAGGAACATCAGCTTGGTCTGCAGCCACTGCGCGGGGGCCATCGACCGCCGGAACTCCCGGATCTTGTCCAGGGGCCCTGCCTGGGTCGTGCTGGCCATGGCTCGTCCTCCGCGGGTCTCGGACCGGCTGTCGATCGTGGTGGAACAGTAGGCCAGATGCGAAGGAGTTGCAAGAGCGGTCGATACGGATGTGTGGGGCCTTCGCACATCCCGAGCCCGTCGATCGGGGGGGCCGACCGGTAGCATGGACGGCGTGACGAAGTCGACGGCAGCCCTGGACGGCGTGGCCGGGCAGCCTTTGACCCTCGAGGGTGCCCTGGCCCTGCTCCGCCAGCACGGCGACAGGATCACGTCGTCGCGGCGGTTCCTCCTCGAGGCCATCTTCGAGTCCCGGGGGCACAGTACGGTCGAGGAGCTGGCGGCCCGGGTGCAGGCCAAGGCGCCCGACGTCCACATGTCGACGATCTACCGCAACGTGGAGGAGTTGGAGAAGCTGGGCGTCCTCGTCCACTCCCACCTCGGCCACGGGGCCGCCACCTACCACCTGGCCGAGGGCGCCCACTCCCATTTCGTGTGCGAGGAGTGCGGCACGGCCTTCGAGGCGCCCGACGCGCTGTTCGCCGGGCTCTCGGCGAGTGCCCGGGAGCAGTTCGGATTCGAGATCAACCCCCACCACTTCGCCGTGTACGGGCGGTGCAAGGACTGCCACTGAGGACGGGGGCCGTGGTCGGACCCCGGTCCGCTCCGGACCGGATCGCCTAGGCGCTGCGCTCGAGCGCCGACGCCTTGCCCAGCGACCGGCGGAGGATGGCCGCCTCGGTGGGGGAGAGGCTCTCGGCGAACCGCTGCAGCGCCGACTCGGGATCACTGTCATCACTGAGGAGCGTGCGCATGAGGACCGCGGTGTGGGCCCCCTTGCTCCCGACGGTGGTGAAGCGGATGGAGCGGCCGTCCATCCGGCGGGTCAGCAGTCCCTTGTGGACCAGGCGGTCGAGGACGGTGGCCACCGTCGTGTAGGCGTACTCGTCGAGGACGTTGGCCACGTCCCGGACCGACACCTCGTGGCTCTCCGACGCCCAGAGGATCTCCATGACCCGGCGCTCGAGGTCGCCCAGCTTGGCCACACCGCACCGGCAGTCCGAGCAACCGCACGGGTCGCAGGAACACATGGGATTGGAGCATGTGGTCATCGTGCGCTCATCCTCCTCCGGTCGGTCTGGCTCGGGGTCTGTCGGTCGGTTCTGTCGGTCGGGTCTGGTGCATCCAGGCTAGCCAACGCCCCTACAGCATGAGGATGAGCATGAACCCCATCCCGATGCACATGACCACGTGGCTGGCGTCCTCGAGCCAGGGCGCAGTGACGGCGGCCTCGACGGCACCGACGGACCGGGTCCCACTGCCCGTCGTGGCGTCGGCCGGTCCGGCCCCGGGGGCACCGCTCATGACCAGTTGACGGATGTGGCTCCCGTGGTGGGATACCCCTTTGACCGGGTTGGCCAGGGTGAAGATGGCCGAGGCGAAGAATGCCACCGCCAACAGCAGGCCCAGGCCCGGGTCGAGTTTGGCGGCCGATGACGATGCCGACATCGACATGGACGAACCGGCCGATGCACCCATCGGGTACCAGTACATGAGGAGCATGGCGAAGCTCATGGCCGCGTGGATGGCCTCGTGGGGGACGTGGAGCCCGAAGCGCTGGATGGACTGGAGGCTGCGCACCACGAACCAGACCAGCAGGATGGAAAAGACCAGCTCCCAGAAGCCGTTGGCCCCGAACGCCCAGTCGGCCACGAACATGCCGGCCATCGAGGTTCCCATGAAGATGTGGGCCACGTCGACATCCCGACCCGACACTTGGCGCATCGGCACCGACACGGCCAGCAGCACGGCACCGTAGGCGGCGACGGCCAGCATCAGGACGGCGAACAGGTAGTACAGCCACGACGGCGTTCCCATGCCCATCAGCCTCCTTGTGCCACGAGCTGGCCCGGCCGCATCCGGACGCCCGTTCCGGACCGTGCGTCGGTCAACGGCCAGTAGGTCAGGGCGAGGATGACGACCAGCAGACCGGAGTTCGGGTCGGTGGCCCCACCGGCCAGGATGCCCCCGACGTTCTGGACCGCCACCCAGATGACGGCGAAGACGGCGATGGCCAGGACCAGGGTCACCTGGGTGGCCCGGGGGGGCAGGAAGACGCCGGCGGCGGCGACCACGCAGACCACCGCCAGCAGGACCGCCGCCGTGGTCCCGTGGTGGAGGAGGAAGGAGGCGCTGACACGGTCGATGTGGGCCAGCCACCCCGGCTGCCCGGTGTTCAGGCCGGTGACCAGGCTCTGGAGGGCCTGGGGCGACCGTCCCGATCCCACCAGCGCCAGCACGGCCAGCACCCCCCACACCACGACCCAGATGGCCTTGGCCGCGGTGATCCCGACGGTGCGGGCGGCGACGAAGGGCCGGTCGGACGTGCCGCCCGGCCACAGCAGGACGGCGAGGATGGCATAGAAGAGGACACCACCGGGGCCGCCCCCGAACGGGGTGGCCCCGCCGAGGAACACCCCACCGGCGGCCTCACCGAACCACCAGACCCCGAGTGCCCACACGATGGACGCACCCAGGGCGGCCTTGGTGGTGCGGTTCCACACGATGCCGAAGGCGATCAGGAACTGGATGCCGGCGAACACTGTGTTTGTGAGTATGGGCTGGTGGTAGACGAGCGACGCGTTCCATGTGACCGGTCCGTGGACCACGACGGGGTTTCCCGAGGCCAATCCGTTGAGCATGCCGCTGAAACCGTTCGAGCCCTTGGTGAACATGAAGGGCTGGATCTGGAGCACCGCATCGAGCAGCCACACCGTGGCGAGGACCAGTTGGAACGTGCGCTGGCAGCTCCGCGGGGCAACGGCGGCGTCGTCGGCGGCCACGTCCAGCTCCGACACCACGACGTCCCGACGCCCTACTCCGACTGTCGTCACCACCCGCGGCCTCCCGTTCGTCGTCACTACTACAGGCTGTCGTAATTACTACCAGTGGTAGTACGGGGCGGCAACTGCCGGCGGATGACCTTGTCGACGGAAAAGACCACGCCTCGAGCGCGGGCCCCGGAGCGGGCTCAGGCCACCCCGGGAACCGCACATCGGATCCCCATGCGACCGGCGGCCCCCCGGAGGCGCTCGTCGTGGGCCACGATCCACTCGAGGGACTCGGCCTCGACCGACTCGACCCGTTGGGCGGTCACGCCGGCTGGACCGGGCCGGTCACCCATGGCTGGCCCGGTAGGACCGCTCCTGCAGCCCCACATCACGCAGCAGGTTCCCGAGGGCCAGGTTGATGTCGTCGAGGTGGTAGCCCCAGGTCGGCCCGAGGGTCTCGGTGACCACCGGCCGGGCGTCGTGGGGCCCGCCCACGTCGGTGACCTGCAGCCAGGTGGCGCCACCGGCACTCGAGCAGGTGGCGGAGTACAGCCCGGGATAGGTGACCCACGGGGTGGCGACCGCCGGAGCAGGTGGCGGCATCGTGACCGTGAGGAATCGCGGCTGGAGGGCCCCGGTGCCACCGCCCAGCGCGGCCGGGTTGGTGCAGGCCACATGGACGCCGGACCGGGCCGTCTGCCCGGACTGGAGGCTCACCCCCTGACCCGGTCGTCCGAAGAGGCTGTCGACCGGGGGGCGCCGGGGGAAGCTGGAGTAGGCGATGACGCACGAGGTCTGGCCGGCGGCTGTGCACAGGGGCAGGTGGGCGAAGGTCGACCCCTCCTCCTTCCCGTCAGGGACGGCCACGTTCCCCCCGGCGATGATGGCCGAGACCATCCGGCCACGGAGCTGCTTGTTGGGATCGACCTGGCTCGAGAGCAGGCGGATCAGCATGGCCGCCCCCTGTGAGTGGCCGATGAAGACCACCGGACGGCCGTGGTTGAAGTGGGCGAGGTAGTCCTTCCACGAGGCCAGGACGCTGTCGTAGGCGACGGCATCGGCAGTGGGGTCGTCACCCAGTCCCTTGGCCAGTGACGCCTCGGTCCGCTGCCGGTACATCGGGGCCCAGACCCGGCACAGCGTGGAGAAGGGCGAGGCCTGGGCGACGGCCTCGCCGATCTCAGCCGGCTGAACCGTGAGGTCGGAGTTGTCCGTGGGCTGGTTGCTGACCGTCGGATAGAGGTAGAAGCAGTCGAAGGCCGGGTCGGCCGCCGGGGTCGGTGTGGTGACGGCTCGGGGCCCGGCCGCCGGCAC
>Ga0302202_10004179_pt1 | contig 15433 bp, 10 predicted proteins | sample II_Bog_N3_3_FD_194579 | JGI IMG/M metagenome (GOLD analysis project Ga0302202, IMG submission 194579) | Peat permafrost microbial communities from Stordalen Mire near Abisko, Sweden - II_Bog_N3_3 | ecosystem: Environmental > Terrestrial > Soil > Wetlands > Peat | place: Sweden: Abisko...
CGGTGAAGAAAGTGAACATGAAGAACGACAGCCAGTCCGGCGTGCGTTCGTTGAACGCGCCCAGCATGCGTGGGCTGTCCTGATCGCCGGAGCGGCGCTGCAGCAGCTCCTCGGCTTCCTCACGCCCGTCGCGGCCGAAATATTTCTGCAACAGATAGACCATCGCCCACAGATGGCGGCCTTCCTCGACGTTCACCTGGAACAGGTTACGAAGGTCATATAATGACGGCGCCGTCGCGCCCAGATGCCGCTGCTGCTCCACCGAGGCGGGTTCGGTATCGCCCTGGATCACCAGCAACCGCCGCAGCATGGCGCGATATTCGCCGGGCACTTCCTGCCAGGCCGGTTCACCCTTATGGGCGCCGAAGGGAATGGTGCGGCCCTCGATCGCGGGGGCCAGCAGCACGCCCCAGCGATAGTCCGGCATGCGCACGAAATCGAATTTCGCCCAACCCTCGCTGCCGACACCGACGGCCGTGCGGAGATAGACCGGACTGTTCTGGAACCCTTCGGGTCCCATCTTTTTCCACCAGTCCACATAGCCGGGGTGCCAGGTCTCCAGCGCCTTGCGGACGCGCAAATCCGTAGCCAGGCCGACATTGTTGGGGATCAAACCGTTGTAGTCGATCTGCGAACCATCAGGCATGGTGACATGTTTCCCTGTCAAACGCGTTCGGTGGAAAAGTCCGGCCGAACGCCGGTGCCATAGCGTTTCAGCGATCCCGCCTCGCCGACCGCGTTGGGGCGCTGGAAAATCCAGTTCTGCCACGCGGTCAGGCGGCCGAAGATACGGGTCTCCATCGTTTCGGGGCCAGCGAAACGCAGATTGGCCTCCAGGCCGGTCAGGGCATCAGCGGAGAACGAGACCCGTTCTTCCAGCAACAACCGGACCTCGTCGTCCCAGTCCACCTGATCATAGGCGAAGGTGACCAAACCAAGTTCTTCGGCCGTATCGGCATCCAGGGCCGCGCCAATCCGTTCGCGCGCGGCCTCGATGCTGGCGGGTTCGCCCAGGAAGCGGGTGGCAAGCCGGGTGAGGCCGTTGCCCATGGGATAGGCGCCGAAATTCAGCGCCGACAGAACCAGCGAGGCCGCATGATTGCCGCCGGCGAACATCATCGCCCTGTCAGCGGCAAACACCAGTTCCGCGATTGTTCCGGCAAAGCAACTGCCAGGCTCGATCAGGGTCACGAGGCTGCGCGCGGTCATGTCCACCCGCTTGAAGACCCGTTTCAACAGCAGGCGGATTTCCCGCACCAGCCAGTCATCCGCGTGCGCTTCCAGCAGCGCATCGGCGGCCAGCACGGCAGCGGGATCGCCGGCGCTGCGGAACACGATCAGTCCCAGGTCGGGTTCGTTCAGCCGCAGATGCAGCAGCGCATCGTCCAGTTCACGCGCCAGCGCCAGGGGCCAGAACGCCGCACCCTGCGCATGAATGCCAGCCAGATCGGCCGGCAGCGCCGTCGGGCCCCGCACCGTGATCGTGGCGCGGCGGGCTTCCCGGTGCAGCGCAACATGCACGTGCGGGTAGCCCACGTCGTGATCCGCGATGACGCGGTCCAAAGCGGTCAACACGATCCCCGCCGCGGCCGGCCGGTCGCTGAGCATCGCCATGGCACGCGCCCGTTCCGCGACTTTCGCGTCCCACGCCGAGGGCGGCACCACCTCGTCCACCAGCCGCCATTGCACGGCGCGTTGCCCGCGCACACCTTCCTCGGTGGTGCAGAACACGTCTGCCAGGTCCCGTCGCACCTTGCGCTTGTCGGTCAGGCGGGTGAGGCCGCCCGTGCCAGGCAGCACCGCCAGCAGCGGCAATTCCGGTAAAGAAACGGATGACCGGCGGTCGTCGATCAGCATGATCCAGTCCGCCGTCACCGCCAGCTCATACCCGCCACCCGCCGCACTGCCGCTGACCGCGGCCAGATAGCGCTGGCCGGAATTCTCGCTGGCGTCTTCGATGGCCAATCGCGTTTCGTTGGTGAACTTGCAGAAATTCACCTTGTGACCGTGGCTTGCCTTGCCCAGCATCCGGATGTTGGCGCCGGCACAGAACACGTTCGGCTTCGCGGAGCGCAGAATCACCGATCCCACCTCGGGGTGTTCGAAGCGCAGACGCTGCACCGCATCGGCCAGTTCGATATCGACACCCAGATCGTAGGAGTTCAGTTTCAATTCATACCCGCCAAGCAGGCCGCCGGCCGGATCGACATCCAGCGACAAGGTCGCGACCGGCCCGTCGAACGACAGCGACCAGTGCCGGTAGCGGCCTGGATCGGTCCGGAAATCAATCATGCCATGATGTCCTGTTGCGCGTTATGCCCGGTCAGCAATGTCCCCACAAACCCGCCAATGGCCGCCAGCGTTTCGGTTTTCGCTTCAAGGTGCGGTGAATGGCGCGCGCCGGGGATCATCCGGGTTTCAAGCGGCGCGCGTGCCAGCCGTTCCAGCACCCGCAACTGCGCGTCGGTGCCATAGGGATCGTCCGAGCCCTGCAACGCCAGCATTGGCACGGTGATGCCGGGCAGCAACGGGCGCAGATCGAAATCCCTGAAGCGCGCATCGAGCCACGCATCGTTCCAGCCATAAAACGCCACATCCACCGCCCGGTGATACCGAACCAGCCGCGGCCGCAGGTCGCCGTGTTCGAACGTCTGCCGGATGGCCGCGATGCTTGCGATGCTCAGCTCTTCCACGAAGAAATGCGCGGCAATCATCACCACGCCCACCAGCCGCGGATCGGCCACCGTTCCCGCATAAGCCGCCGCGATCGAGCCGCCATCGGAATGCCCGACCAGGATCGCCTGGCGTATGCCGGCCGCGTCCATAACCCGCGGCAGCACATCACGAGCCTCGTCTTGCATATAGGTCATGGGGCGGGGCAGGGGCGCCGGGTCGGACTGACCGTATCCAAAACGAGAATACGCGAACACGCCGCATCCGGTCGCCGCCGCCAAAGCCGCCGGCACGTCGCGCCACAGTGCGACGCTGCCCAGGCCTTCGTGCAGCAGCACCAGGGTCGGGGCGGTCTCTGGACCCGGTCCCCACCACGCGGTTTCCAGACACCGGCCATCCAGCGACAGCATTACACGTCCCGCAGACGAAAGCGCTGGATCTTGCCGGTCGCGGTTTTCGGCAGCGTGTCGACGAATTCGATCCAGCGCGGGTATTTCCACACGCCGATCCGCTCCTTGACATGCGCCTTCAGTGACTCCGCCAGGGTGTCGGGGACCGGCTCGCCCGCGGCATCGCGCCGGACGACGAAGGCTTTCGGCTTCACCAGGCCATCGCGATCCTGCTGCCCGATGACCGCGGCCTCCAGCACCGCCGGATGGGAAATCAGCGCTTCCTCCACCTCGAACGGCGAGACCCAGATGCCGCTGACTTTCAGCATCTCATCGCTGCGGCCACAGAAACGATAATACCCATCGGCATCGCGGGTGTAGGTGTCGCCGGTATAGGTCCACTCGCCACGGAACGTCTTGCGGGTTTTCTCCCGCTGGTTCCAGTAGCCATCGGCCGCGGTCGGGCCGGAGACGATCAGCTCACCATTCTCCCCATGCGGCACGTGGGAGCCGCGCTCACTGACGATGCGCGCTTCGTAACCCGGCACGGGCTTGCCGGATGTGCCGTACCTGACGTCGCCGATCCGGTTGCTGATGAAAATATGCAGCATCTCGGTCGAGCCGATGCCGTCGAGGATGTCCACGCCCACCAGCGCGCTCCAGCGCTTGCCGATATCCTCGGGCAGCGCCTCGCCCGCCGAGATGCAGCGGCGCAGCCGGTCCGATCCGGCATTCGGCCTAATATAGGGATTGGCGAGCAACGACGCGTACAAGGTCGGCACGCCGCCGAATATGGTCGGCTGCCATCGCGCCATCGCGTCCAGGACCGCATCGGCGGTCGGCCGGTCCGGCCACATAACCGCTTGCGCGCCCACCGACATCGGGAAGGTCATGGTATTGCCGAGACCATAGGCGTGGAACGCCTTCGCCGCGGAGAACATGACGTCATCCGGTTCGATCCGCAGCACCCCGGCGCCATAGGTCTCGGCGCTGGCGCGGAGCGCGCTGTGCACGTGCCGCACACCCTTCGGCGCGCCGGTCGAACCCGACGAGTAGAGCCAGAATGCCACTTCATCGCCGGAGACTTCAACCGTCGGTGCGTCCGGATTGCCGCTGGCGAGGAAATCCTGAAGCCCGACCCCGCGCGCATCATCGGTTGCCGCCGGCACACCGCCATCGGGTTCCGATACGATAATCCGCCGCAGTGCCGGCAGGTCGCGCAACACCGGCATCAACCCCGCCAGCAGCGGCGCCGATATCACCACCGCCTCGGCTCTGCTGTCGGCCAGGATATAGCGCACCATGTCCGGGGTCAGCAGCGTATTGACCGGCACCGGCAGCACGCCGCCCCGCAGCGCGCCCCAGAAGGCAATGGGAAAATCCACGGTATCGAGCAGCAGCAGCGCGATCCGCCGTTCCCGCCCGATGCCTGCCAGGCGAAGCGCATCGGCAAACCGGTGCGAGTCGCGTGCCAGATCGGCGTAGGTCTGCGACCGCCAGGGATCGGTGAAGGCCGGCCGGTCGCCGCCACCCGAACGGATGTGGCGGTCGATGAACCAATCGACGGCGTTTCCGGGTTCCTGGTGCATCGCGTTCCTCGTGGCTCCCCCGCGGCGCACTGTGTCCGGCGCTCTCGGTAACATGCAATATAATGCATGTTCACGCGGGTGGGAAGTGGCAAATGACTCGGGGTGGGGTTGCTTGACAGAAGGTCACCTCCGGCGGACGTTTGCTCACGGCCACACACTCGGAGATGCTCGATGTCCACACCCGTGATGCGTGCCTTTCTCGGATTCATCGCTGCTGCGATCTCGGTGCTGACCTTTCATCAGGCCATGTGGGAGCTGTTGCACGTGCTGAACCTGCCCGGCCTGGGCATGCCGCCGCCTTATCCGATGCGGGGCGTACCGCCCTGGGGCGTGCCGCTGATCGTCAGCCTGTGCTTCTGGGGCGGCCTCTATGGCGCTGTCTTCGGCCTGGTGCTGCCGCGGCTGACCGCGCCATTATGGCTGTGCGGGCTGGTGCTGGGGATTATCGCGGCTTTGGTCGGGTTGTTCGTGGTGCCGGCGATCAAGGGCCTGCCGATCGCCGGCGGCTGGGTGCTGCTGAACTGGGTGCGGTCGTTCCTGATCAATGGATTCTGGGGGATCGGCGTCGGGCTGATCCTGCCGCTGCTTGTGGTCCGAAGGTCGCGGCTGGCGTGACCTTCAGCCAATAAAGGGGGGCGGGACAGTACCCGATCATTGCCGAACGCCGTCGTGCCGGGTCGCAACGCGGGCGGCCGTGGTTTGGTGCCCCTGAGCGGCTTGATCTCGTGTCCGGTCCCACCCTGGCGATGCACCGAGCGCACCGCCCATTCGCCAGCCGGTCCGAACGTGATGTTGCCGGCCGCGGTATGGACGCTTTTGCTGCGTCGGCGGACCGGTCGGATCATGGACGATTTCCGGTCACGGTGAAAATGCTTTAGACAATTCCGATGCCTCTCGTCCCCAACGCCGCAGGCGCCACCCCCGCGATGGCGCAATGGTTCGCCGTCAAGGCCGAACACCCGGACGCACTGCTGTTCTTCCGCATGGGCGATTTTTACGAGCTGTTCTTCGCCGACGCCGAAGCCGCCGCCGCCGCGCTTGACATCGCGCTCAGCCATCGGGGCGAGCATGCCGGCGCACCGGTCCCCATGTGCGGCGTCCCCCATCACGCCGCGGAGACCTACCTTGCGCGTCTCATCCGCCGCGGCTTCCGCGTTGCCGTCGTGGAACAGACCGAGGATCCCAAGACCCGCCCCGCCGGCAGCAAGGGGCCCATCAAGCGGGAGGTCGTTCGCCTGGTCACCCCCGGCACGATCACCGAGGAAGCCCTGCTCGAAGCCGGCCGCCCCAACCTGCTGCTGGCGCTGGCGCAGCTCCGCGACGATATCGGCGCCGCCTGGCTCGACGTCTCCACCGGCCTGTTCGAAACCGCCGCCACGACCGAAGCCGAGCTCCCGGCGCTGCTTGGCAGGCTGGAGCCGGCGGAAATCCTGGCGCCCGCGAACCTGCCGCTGGGCGACTGGGCCGGCAAGCGCGCGCCGGACGAAAGCGCGGTCCCGCCGCTGGTGGCCCGCCGCCGCCTGGCGAACAACTGGGGTATCGCCGACATCGAGGCGTTCGGCAGCTTCACCGATGCCGAAGCCATCGCCGCCGCCCTGGCGCTGGCCTATGTGACCCGCACCCAGGGCGGCAAGACCCCCCGCCTCGACCCTCTCGAACCGCAGGGGCAGAAGGGCGTGCTGCTGATGGACGCGGCGACGCGGAGCAGCCTGGAAATCCAGCGCTCCCGCGACGGCGGGCTGCAGCACAGCCTGCTGGGCGCGGTGCAGCGCACCCTGACCCCGGCCGGGGCCCGGCTGCTGGCGGGCTGGCTGGCCGCGCCGCTGACCGATCCGGCGGCGATCGCCGCACGCCAGGATGCCTGGTCCTGGCTGCTGGCGAACCGCGACGCCGCCACCCGTCTGCGCACCGCGCTCCGCGCCGCCCCCGACATTGCTCGGGCGCTGGCGCGTTTGTCGCTGAACCGGGGCGGCCCGCGCGATCTGGCGGCGCTGCGCAACGGGATGGCCGCCGCCACCGCCGCCGAAGCCGCGTTGGACGGGCCACTGCCGGTGTTGCTGGCACAAATGCGGGCGGCATTGGCAGCCGATCCGGACCTCGCGGCGCAGTTGACGGCCGCGCTGAACGACCCTGCGCCGCCACGGTTGGACGATGGCAACGCGATCCGTTCGGGCTTCGACCCTGAACTGGACGCGCACCGGTCATTGCGCGACGACAGCCGCCGGGTGCTCGCGCAGATGCAGCTCGACTACGCCCAGCGCTACGGGGTCGCCAGCCTCAAGATCAAGCACCACGCCCAGATCGGCTATGTGATCGAGGCGCCGTCCGCCGCGGTGGAAAAGCTGCGCGAGCACCCCGAACTGACCTTGCGCCAGGGCATGGCCAACGGCGCGCGCTTCACCACGCCCGATCTGTCCGACCTCGACCGCAAGATCGCCGAGGCCGGGGAACGTGCCGCAGCCCGCGAACGCGCCGTCTTCACCCATCTGGCGCAGGCCGCGCTGGCGAAAGCCGATCGCCTGGCCGCCTGCGCCGACGCGCTGGCCTTGCTGGACGTCGCGCAGTCCGCCGCGAAACTCGCCGAACCCGGCACCTGGTGCCGTCCCGTCGTCAACGCCAGCGAGGCGTTCGGGGTCAAATCCGGCCGCCATCCGGTGGTCGAGGCCGCCATCGCCGGCCAGGACCCCTACATCCCCAATCATTGCGACCTCTCACCCGACCGGCGCGTGCTGCTGCTGACGGGGCCGAACATGGCGGGAAAATCGACCTTCCTGCGGCAGAACGCGCTGATCGCGGTGCTCGCGCAGGCCGGGCTGCCGGTCCCGGCCGAGGCCGCGGAAGTGGGTGTCGTTGATCGGCTGTTCAGCCGGGTGGGCGCGGCCGACGATCTGGCGCGCGGGCGCTCCACCTTCATGGTGGAGATGACGGAGACCGCCGCGATCCTGCACCAGGCCGGCCCGCGGTCGCTGGTGGTGGTGGATGAAATCGGCCGCGGCACCGCCACCCTGGACGGTCTCGCCATCGCCTGGGCGGTGCTGGAGGCATTGCACTCCGCCACCCGATGCCGCACCATTTTCGCCACGCATTTTCATGAGCTGGCGGAGCTTGCCGATCGCCTTCCGCGGCTCCGGCCGCATACGATGCGGGTGAAGGAGTACAAGGGCAACGTGGTGTTCCTGCATGAAGTGGCCGAGGGGGCCGCGGGCCGGTCCTGGGGCGTGCATGTCGCGGAACTCGCCGGTGTGCCCGCGCCGGTGGTGAAGCGAGCGGCGTCATTGCTGGCGGCCTTGGAAAAGCATGGCGGCCCGTTGCGCACAGGCTCGCCCCTTGGCGCCCTGCCGTTGTTCGCGGCCGCCGCCCCACCACCTGGGGTTGCCGAACCGGACGATCCCCACCCGCTGGAAGCAGCGCTGACTGGCATCGATCCCGACCGGTTGACCCCGCGGGAGGCATTGGATGCGCTATATCGGCTCAAATCGCTCTTAGCTGTTCCCGTCACCGGCCTGACATAGTACGGTTCCCAGAATGCTCACTCCCATCCCCCTGCCGAAAGCGCCCGAAGCCGCCGCCACCATCCTGTCGGATGCGCTGCGCGCGCTGAAGCAGGAACAAGGCTCGATCCAGCGCGATGCGGCGATCGGCATCTTTCGCCGCCACCTCGCGCGCATTCAGACTTATGTGCAGAATGCCTTCGAGCATGAACAAATCTCCGGCCTGCAGGCCGCGCGCCTGCTGGGCTCGCTGGTCGATGGGGTGATCGGCGCGCTGTTCGACCATGCCGTCAACGACACCGGCCTTGGCGCGCCCGGCCGGCTCGCCATCGCCGCCACCGGCGGTTACGGGCGCGGCGTTCTGGCGCCCTTCAGCGACATCGACCTGCTGTTCCTGACCGGTGAGGACCCGGCGCCCGAGACGTTGCGCATGGTCGAATACATGCTGTATTTCCTGTGGGACCTGGGGCTGAAGGTCGGCCACGCCACGCGATCGATCGAGGATTGCCTGGTCGAGGGCGCCAAGGACACCACGATCCGCACGGCGTTGCTGGATGCGCGCTTCCTGACCGGCGACGCCAAGCTGTTCGGCGAATTCCACCGACGCTTCCGGGCGGCGTGCAAGGAAGCGGGCGCGGCGGAGTATATCGCGGCGAAGCAGGCCGAACGCGCGGTGCGGCACCGCCGCTACGGCGAAAGCCCCTTCGTGGTGGAGCCGAACATCAAGGAGGGGCGCGGCGGGCTGCGCGACCTGCAAACCCTTTACTGGATCGCGCGTTATGTGTTCGACACCCAGACGATGGGCGAACTCGCGGACCTGGGCGGCATCCTGACCCAGCAGGAGGCCCGGCACGGCCGCCGCGCCTGGGAATTCCTGTGGACCGTTCGCTTCCACATGCATTACGTCGCCGGACGCGCCGAGGAACGGTTGACCTTCGACATGCAACCGGTGATCGGCGCCCGCATGGGCTACACGCGTCACGGCAAGCAGGACGGGGTGGAGCGCTTCATGCGCCACTACTTCCTGACCGCGCGCGAGATCGCCCGCCTGACCCGCATCCTGGAACCGGCGATCCTGCGCACCGCGCTGGGGCCGCCGGCGCTGGAAGCCGAGACCGACATGGCTCTGGTCGATCAGGGGTTCCTGCTGGCCGACGGCAAGCTGTTGCCGATCACCGGCCGCGATTTCGACGCCGAACCCATCCAGATGCTGCGGATCCTGCAGGTGGCGCGTGACCGGGGGCTGGAGCTGCATCCGCTGGCGCTGCGATCGTTCATTCAGAACGAACGCCGGGCGATCGCGCTGCGCGGGGATCTGAAGGCGGCGGCGATTTTCATGGACCTGCTATGCGGCAAGGAAGCCGACCGGCACCGCCCCAACAACACCAATCCCGATGGCGCCAAGTGGCTGGGCATCCTGAACGAGACCGGCTTTTTCGGCCGCTTCATGCCCGACTGGGCCCGCATCGTCGGGCAGATGCAGTTCGATACCTACCACATCTACACTGTCGATGAGCACACGATCGAAGCCGTCAAGGTGCTCAATGCGATGGAGCGCGGCGAGCTGTCGGAAATCGCCCCCGTCGCCAGCCAGTTGATCGAGCATATCCAGTCGCGCCGAGCGCTGTATGTGGCGATGATCATGCACGATATCTGCAAGGGGCGGGGCGGCGACCATTCGGTTCTCGGCGCCGATCTGGCCATGGAGATCGGGCCGGCGCTGGGCCTGTCGGCGGAGGAGACCGAAACCGTTTCGTGGCTGGTGCTGCATCATCTGCTCATGAGCCAGACCGCCTTCAAGCGCGATATCGACGATCCCAAGACCATCCTGGACCTGGCCGACACCATCCAGTCGCCCGAACGGCTGCGCCTTTTGCTGGTGCTGACGGTGGCCGACATGCGCGCGGTTTCGGCTCGCGTCTGGAACGGCTGGAAGGCGACCCTGCTGCGCGAGCTCTATGCCCGCGTGGCCGAGGTACTGGCGGGCGGGCTGTCCACCACCGAACGCGATGTGCGGGTGCAGCGCGCCAAACAGGCGGCTGGGCTCCTGTTGTCGGAATGGACGCCGGAGGAGCTGGAGCACTTCACCGACCTCGGCTATCCCGGTTACTGGCTGTCCTTCGACCCGGAAACCCACGCCCGCCACGCTCGGCTCATGCGTGACGCGGAGCACCGCAAGGCGCCGCTGACCGTCGATACCCAGCCCTTGCCGGCGCGTGCGGTGACCGAGGTGACGGTGTACAGCGCCGATCATGCCGGGCTGTTCAGCCAGATCTCGGGGGCGCTGGCGATCGCCGGGGCCTCGATCGTCGATGCGCGCATCCACACCATGACCAACGGCATGGCGCTGGACACGTTCTGGGTGCAGGACGCCGCCGGCGGCACCTTCGATGCCCCGCATCGGCTGGCGCGGCTGTCGGTGCTGATCGAGCAGGCGCTGTCGGGGCGTGTGCGCATGGCGACCGAGATCCGCAAGGCGTCGAAGATCGTGCTGGGGCATCGGATGCGGGCAATCCATGTGCCGCCGCGGGTGGTGATCGACAATCACGCGTCAAACACTCACACGGTGCTGGAGGTGAACGGTCGCGACCGGCCCGGCCTGCTGCACGACGTAACCGCGGCGATCAGCGAGCAGGGGCTGCAGATCGCCTCGGCGCATGTCACCACCTACGGGGTGCGGGCGGTGGACGTGTTCTATGTGAAGGACGTGTTCGGGCTGAAGGTCGAGAACGAGCGCCGGCTGACATTGTTGCGGGAGGCGTTGCTGGCGGCGCTCGCGAACCCCGATGAGGACGTGCCGGAGGCGCCGGTCGCCACGCCACGCAAGCGCCGCCGGGCGGCTGGGGAATAATCGTTTCGGATTGGTGGGATCCGGGGTTGATCATGCAACGACGGCGCTTCCTGGTTCGCGGCACTCGCGGCACTCGCGGCACTCGCGGCACTCGCGGCACTCGCGGCCAATACAACCATGAACATACCTGGCATGTGTGCCAATTTCGCACCGGTGTTTGACCGCATGGTCCTATGCGACAAGGTGTGCCAGAACGCTGAAGCTCTCCGACAGGTCAGGGAGCTTACGTTGGCAGACGCCAGAAAGGCGGTGGTTCCCGTGTGCTGCATGGATGATGGCTTCGGCGACGATATCGTTCGCGCGTTTCCAGACGGCCGCCGCGCGCGCATCGGCCGAGGGGAACAAGGTGCCATCACGCCAATCAGCGCCCGGCAATAACCCATCTGGAGTCGGAGCGGTTTGAACCGTTCCGTCGTCGGCGAAGCCCGCGACCTATTAATGTTCCCAAAACGGACACCATTCGGTTTCATGATAACATGGCAAAATGCGTTCGGCACAGGTGGATGTCAGAACATCAGAAAGAAAGATTCGCCACAGAGTTAGCCAACGGCCGGGGCCGCACCGCGACGGAAGAAAATGGCAGCGCAAGCCTTGCGATGACGGTGACGGGCCAGTCGATGGTCACCCGCATAACGTTGCCGGCCCTGTGGATGACAGGGACGCATAGCCGGCAAAGCCGGTGCCGGCAAATTCAGCCTGGAAACGCCCGTGGCGCGCTCTGTGGAACTCCGTGCCAACTCTGTGGAACTCCGTGTCCCCTTCGTTTCTGATTTGGTTGTGCGAGGCCAGAGGTTCGGGGTTCGGTGGTCGTCGCGGGCCACACGGGTCATGCCGTACCGCCTGGCCGGTCCGTATTGAAGTGGACACGGAGTATCACTGAGTTGGCACGGAGTTCCACAGAGTTGGCGCTTGGCCCTGGGCGCGACCAGCGCGGACAGGTCGACGGCTCTATTCTCATGGTCGCCACAGAGCGCACAGGGAACAAAATAACCTGGACCACTGAGAAATCGCTTTGTGCTCTTTGGTGAATCTTTATTCGTTGAAATTGTATGAAACCGCAATTTTGCAGCGCGATTGCTGGTCAGATCGGCACCGCAGGTTGAGTGTTATCTGTTTCGCCAAGGTTAATAAGGCGGCACGGGCTTTTCCAAGCAGCGAAACTTAAATTCCGTAATACGATCGCGGTCCGACCTTGTCCTGCACCCGCTTCCAGTGCAGCTCGGACCGCGCGAGATGGTCACCCCGCGGAACGGTCCGAACCCCGATCGGCGATCGTCCCACCCCCGCCGTCACGCGACCGTCGCGGGACTGCCATTCCCTTGTCATGCCAGGCGCCGTATCAACCGCCGGGATGACGCAGCGGAGCAGACCGACAACCCCACGCCCCCCCGGGCGCATCGCGGTCCGGGCGAGGCCGGCCTTGGTGGCCTATGGGCTGCTGGCGCCGTCCGGCCTGTTCCTGCTCGCCTTCACCTATTGGCCGGTGATCCGGGTCACCATCACCTCGGTGTCGGAGCATGATTTCGGTGGAGCATCGCGCTGGGGCCCCGGCAACTACGCCCGCCTGTTCGCCGACCCGCATTTCGGGCGAGCGGTCTGGAACAATGTGGTGTTTGCCGGGGGCACCATCGTGCCAAGCCTGGTGATGGCGCTGGGCTTCGCGCTGGGGCTCAGCGAGACGACCCGCCTGACCGCCACACTGCGCACCGTCATTGCGCTGCCACTGCTGATCCCGCTGGTCGCCGCGGCGTCGCTGTTCATTTTCATCTTTCTGCCGGGAGCCGGCCTCCTCGACTACTACCTCGGCCGGTTCGGCCTCAGCGAGACCAACTGGCTCGGCGATCCATCCCTGGCGCTCGGCTCGATCATCGCCATTACGGTGTGGAAGAACACGGGCTATTACATGCTGTTCTTCCTCGCCGGTCTGGCCGGCATTCCGCAGGATTTGCTGGATGCGGCGAAGATCGACGGCGCCGGACCGGTGCAGCGCTTTCGCCACATCACCCTGCCGTTGCTGGCGCCGACTGTGGCCTTCGTGCTGGTGATCGCGTTGCTGAACGTGTTGACGCAGGTGGACCACGTCATCGTCATGACGCAAGGCGGCCCGTCCGATTCGACCGCGTTGCTGCTGTTCTACATCTATCAGCAGGCGCATCAGAACTACGATATCGGGCTGGCCTCGGCCGCCACCGTGGTCAGCGTTGCATTCCTGTTTGCGGTATCGGCGATGTCGTTGCGCCGGCTGGAGCGGGGCATCCATTATGAAACTTAAACATTGGTCGCTGTTGCTGCTTAGCGCCCTGGCGCTGCTCTGGGCGATTCCCTTCGCCTGGATGGCGGTCGCGAGCCTGCGTCCCGGCGATGCCGGCGCCATGGACATCGCCTCGCTGTTTCCGTCCGGGCCCTTCAGCCTGGCAAACTTCACCGAGGCCTGGCAGTCCGGCCATTTCCCGCTGTGGTACCTCAACACCGTGCTGCTGTGCGGCGGCATTCTGGCGGTGCAATGCGTCACCATCAGCCTCGCCGGCTACGCCTTCGCGCGCCTGCGCTTTCCCGGGCGAGACCTGCTGTTTTATGGGTTCCTGCTGCAACTGATGCTGGTGCCGCCGATCCTGATCGTGCCGAACATGCAAACCCTGGTCGCACTGCATTTGTACGACACGCTGGCCGGGGTGGCCGCGCCATACTGCGCCTCGGCGTTCGGCGTGTTCCTGATGCGGCAGACCTTCCGCACCATTCCACGCGAGTATGAGGAAGCGGCGCTGGTCGATGGCGCCTCGCCGCTGCGCATCATCGTCAGCGTGCTGCTGCCGCTGGCGCGTCCCGGACTGGCGGCCTTCGCGATCGTATCGGTCACCTCGCACTGGAACGAGTTCCTGTGGCCGCTGATGGCGACATCCTCCCCGCGCAACCAGGTGCTGACGGTGGGGCTTGCGTCTTTCACCTCCGGCGCCGAGGCGGGATCGGAATGGGGTGTCATCGCCGCCGGCACCTTCTTCGTTGCGGCACCGCTGCTGGTGGGTTTCATGCTGTTCCAGCGGCACTTCGTGTCGTCCTTCACGTTCTCGGGCATCAAATAAGGGGAAATGCCATGCGATTGCTTCACACCGCCGCGCTGGTCCTGGCGCTGGGCATCGGTTCCGCTCAGGCTGCGACCGAACTGGATCTGTTCTTTCCGGTGCCCGTGCAGGGCAAGCTGGCGACCGAAATGACCCGGCTGGTCGAGCAGTTCGACGCGACCCATCCCGACATCGCGGTCACCGCAGTCTATACCGGCAGCTACGACGACACCAACCTGAAGACCCGCGCCGCGATCCAGGCCGGGCGGCCGCCGGGTGCGGTGATCATGAGCGCCAATTTCGTGCGCGAATACGCCATCAACAACGATGCCATTCCCCTGGACGAGATCATCGCGCATGACGGCCAGACTCCCGCGCAATACATGGACCAGTTCTGGCCGGCGCTGCGGCTGAACGCGATGGAGCAGGGTCATGTCTATGGCGTGCCGTTCCAGAACTCCACCCCGCTGCTATATTACAGTGTCGATGCCTTCAAGGAGGCGGGGCTGGACCCCGACCATCCGCCGGCCACCTGGCAGGACTGGGTCGATACCTTGCGCAAACTGGCCAAGCGTGACGGCGACAAGACGACCCGCTGGGGCGTGATGTGGCCGGGGACCTACGACTACCTGGGCTGGATCACCAGCGCCTTCGCCATGTCAAACGGCGGCGAGTATTACAATCCCGGCTATGGCGGGGAGGTCTATTACAACACGCCGACGACCATCGGCGCGGTCAGGCTGATCGATGCGCTGGTGCATAAATGGCGGGTGATGCCGGAAGGCGTGACCGACGCCAACGCGGTCACCACTGCGTTCTTCCAGGGCCGCACCGCGATGATGATCCTGTCCACCGGGTCGCTGTCCTTCGTCCGCGACAACATGAAGACGCCCTACAAAGTCGCGTTCCTGCCGCGCAAGTTCGTCAATGCCGCGCCGATCGGCGGCGCCAGCCTGATCATTCCGCGCGGCAATTCGCCGGAACGCCAGGCCGCCGCCTGGACCTTGATCAACTGGCTGGTGAGCCCCGAGGTCGCCGGTGGCTGGAGCCGTTTCACGGGGTACTTCGCGCCGCGGATTGCGGCGTACGATCTGCCCGAGATGAAGGCCTATCTGACCGATCACCCCGACGCGAAGGTGGCACTGGACCAGTTGGCGTATGCCCGCGGCTGGTTCGCCACCTATAACGTGGTGGGCGTGCGCAAGGCGCTGGAGGATGGGGTGCAGGCGGTGCTGTCCGGCAAGGCCACGCCGGATGCCGCGATGGCCGCGGCACAGAAGGAAGCCGATGCGCTGATGCTGCCCTATGTGGAGCAGACAGCCCTGAAGCTGCCGGAGTAGGAAGGGCCCCCACAAAGACTCCCCCCTCCCCTTGCGGGAGG
>Ga0302202_10004184_pt1 | contig 15423 bp, 12 predicted proteins | sample II_Bog_N3_3_FD_194579 | JGI IMG/M metagenome (GOLD analysis project Ga0302202, IMG submission 194579) | Peat permafrost microbial communities from Stordalen Mire near Abisko, Sweden - II_Bog_N3_3 | ecosystem: Environmental > Terrestrial > Soil > Wetlands > Peat | place: Sweden: Abisko...
GAAGGGCGTGAAGCCGCCGATATGGGAGCCGAGTTTGCGGCCGTTGAGGTAGACCTCGGTCTCGTAATTGGCCCCTCCGAAATGGAGAAACTGCCGGTGGCCCGGCCCGGCGTGCGGCCGGTTGAAGGTCCGGCGGTACCAGACGGTCCCCTCGTAGTAGAAGAGCTTTTCATCCTGCGTGTTCCAGTCGCCGGGCACCTGGAGCACCTGGCTAGTGTCGAAGTCGTACTCGACCAGGTCGCTCGGGTCCGAGGGATGGCGGTCGAGGAAATATCCGCCGGTCGGTTTTTCCTGGGCATCGTAGGGCTGGAGCCGGTAGTCGAGGTATCCGTTGTCGTAGGGGTCGACGATCGCCCGCCAGTCGCCGTTGAGGGAGACGGATGCCCGCGCGGTGACATTGGTGATCGCCGGCGCGGCGCGCAGGGCGGGACAGGCGAGGGAGCCGGCGATCAGGGCGGAGGCGAGCAGCGGTTTCACAAGGGGATCTCCGGCGGGCCCGAGGCGGAGTGGGTGTGGCATCGAATCCAGGGGAGCGACACCACTCTCAAATCCAATGCCGGGCCAACGCGAGACGAATCCGGCCGACCTCCGTGGAAGGGGTCCCGCGGAGGCGTTTCAAGTTGCCTTCCGCGCGGCGCGGGAGGGAGATTCCAAACCCCGTGAGAATCGCCGCCATCACCGTCTGTGCCGTGGGCTTCATCGGCGGGGCCGTGGCCGCGCTGCTGGCGTCCGGCTGCGCCTCCTCGGACCTGTCGAAGGACATCGACATCACCCGCGAGGTTGTCGATTGCCTGCCGACGGACACCCCCGCCCCCACGCTCGTGGCCCGGGCCATCTGGTACCCGAATGCGAGCAGCTTTGGCTCCACCGACGAGTCGGCCCTGGGCCACGTGAGCGGCGTGCTGGCCCTGGCGGACGACAAGCTGTGGTTCATGGAGTGGAACGGGCCGGAAGGGCACTTCGACATCCTTCATGTGATCGCCGTGCAGCAGGCGCAGGCCTTCAAGGTGGCCCGCCTGGGGAATTCCGCGATGCTGGTCGTTGAGTCCGGCAACGAATCCTTCGACTCCTTCGAGCTCATGAACGGGGGCCAGTTCGGCTCCGACCCCAAGGCGACGCAGTCCCTCTGCGACAAGCTCAGGGCGATCCGGGCCAGGGACGCCCAGCCCGGACCGTGACCGGCTGCGGTTGGAATTGTTGTCACATTCTCCGCCGGGTTCGCCACTGACAGGGCATATGAAGCTCTTTGGATACACTCCCCCTGAAAAACTCTCCGACGCGGACCTTGTCAGCCGGTCGCTCTCCGGCAACCGCGACGCCTTCGCCGCCATCGTGGGCCGCTACCAGTCGCTCGTGTGCTCCGTCGCCTACAGCGCGACAGGCAGCCTTGGGCGCAGCGAGGACGTGGCGCAGGAGACCTTTATTGCGGCGTGGAGGCGCCTGTCGGGGCTTCGCGAACCGGCCAAGCTCCGGGCGTGGCTCTGCGCGATCGCCCGGAACCTGGTCAACAATTCCAACAGGAGCGAGCACAGCCAGCCGACGCATGCGGCCGCGAGCCTGGAGGATATCCCTGAAGTCCAGTCACCCGAGCCGCTTCCCTCCGACAGCGCGGTCAGCGCCGACGAGGCCGAATTGCTCTGGCACGCCCTTGAGGGCATTCCCGAGCTTTACCGCGAGCCTCTGGTCCTGTTCTACCGCCAGCACCGTTCTGTCGAGGAGGTTGCGGCCGCGCTGGACCTGAGCGGGGACGCCGTGAGGCAGCGCCTGGCGCGCGGCCGCCATATGCTTCACGGGGAGATCGCCTCGCTTGTCGAGCGCACGCTGGTGCGGACGGCGCCGACCGCGGCATTCACGAGCGCGGTGATGGGGGCGCTGCCCCTGGCGGTGCTCTCGGGGACGGCCGCGGGCGCAGGGGCGGTCGCCAAGGGGGGGGCGCTGGCCAAGGTCGCCCTGGCGATCGCGGGATCGGGCTTTCTGCTCGGGCCGCTCATCGGTGTCTTCAACGGCTACCTCGGGTACCGCTCGGGAACCCTCCTCGCCGGGAAGGAGGAGAAGCGTTTGATCCGCGGGTTCATGCTCAGGACCCTGGCGCCCTTCGCCCTGTTCGCCCTCGTTGTCTTCGCGGCCGTCGAGTGGGCCGTGCACACCGCACACCTCAATGCCTACCTCTTCGCGGTGTCCGTGGCCGGCGCCGCCTTCCTGGCCGTGGCGTGGTACGCTGCCGAGTGCCTGAGGATCCGCCGCCTCCTGACGGCGAATGTGTTCCTTTTGAATCCGCCGGCGCGCCTGGCGGTCATCGAGTTCCGCAGCCGGGCGGTATTCCTGGGTCTTCCCCTGGTCCATGTGCGCTTCGGCGGATTTGAAATGGGCCGCCAGCCGGCGGTTCGGGCCTGGATAGCCGTGGGGGACATGGCCCAGGGCGGACTGTTCGCCTTTGGGGCGTTCGCCATCGCTCCGGTCGCGTTCGGAGGCCTCTCGGTTGGGATCTTCTCGATTGGGGGCATGGCCCTGGGTGCCTGGGCCCTCGGGGGCCTGGCGGTGGGCGGCGGCGCGCTCGGCGGGGTCGCGCTTGGCTGGTTCTCGTCGGGAAGCGTCGCCATCGCGGTGAAGGCGGCAACCGGGCAATTTGCCTTCGCACGCCTCTATGCCCAGGGAGCGAGCGCCCACGCGGCCCATGCCAACGACGCGGCGGCCGCGGCCTTTGTCCAGGGTCAGGCGTTCTTCCAGGACATCCTAGCTTTCGCCCGGGTGTTCGTGATCGGGATCTCCGCCCTGTCCTGTGTGTTCAGCGCCTGGTTTTATTCCAGGGCGCGGAAGGCGGCGGCAAAGGCAGCCTGAGCACCCGTCAGGTCGTGCGGGTTACCACAAGGATCGGCAGGACGCCCATCCCGGGCCCTGTTAGGCCGTGGCCAGCCCGACCGGATTTTCCCTGCGCTCAAGTTCTTCCCAGAATTCGACAAGAATCCGGGGCGAGTCGGGCATCCGGCGGAACAACTGGTAGACGTGGGGTACCGTGAGGCGGTTGAGCAACGCCTCCAGGTGCTGCTTTGGGCAGGCCTTGATCCTCGCGTCGAACTCCTTCAGCAGGTCTATACGGCGCTCCTTGGCCACGGCGAAAAGCCAGACGGTCGTGCGCAGCATGTTGTCGAACTGGTCCTTGTCCGAGAAGCGGCGCTGGTCCTGCCCCGGGTGGGCGCGGATGAAGACGCTCGGGATCGGGCGGTAGACAACCCTTCCCTTCAGGACCAGGCCAACGGAGACCATCCGGTCGTTGTCGAAGGCGTTGCCCGTGTCGAGGATGTGGGCGCACTCCCGGAAGGCCCCTGCCCGGGCCACGAGAGTCGAAAAACGGCCGGGCGTCCCCAGAATATTGGCCACCAGCATCGACGCCAGGTTCATTGTCCAATTCCGGTCGAGCGACTGATACCCGCTTGCTAACGCGAACATAAGGCTGCCGTCGAAGAGCGTGGGGGGGTTGCCGGGGTGGATGTCGCAGGAAGCCGAGTAGCATGCGACCGCATTGCGTTTCTCCAAGGCCTCGAGTGAGGAGCCGAGATGCCGTGGAGCCCACCAGTCATCGTCGTGGAGGATGGCGACGTGCCGGCATGGGTAGGCTTCCCCCATGATGAGCCGCCCGTGTTCCAGAGGGCTTACCGCCGGGTTCCGATAGGCGTAGCTGACGGGCAGGAGGCCGGCGAACTGGGAACAGACCTCCTCCGAGCGGTGATCGCCCCCGTTTTCCATGACCCGCACCTGCTTGATGCGCCCAAGGCTGTCCTGGGCCGCAACGGATTCGAGCGCCTCCCTGAGGAAATGCGGGCGGTTCGCCGTCGGGATAAGGACAAAGGTGTCGGCCTCGGGCATGCCTCTCGCCTTTAGCAGTTCGCATGCCCGCTGTTCAATTATGCATTCAAGATATTGCCAAACAATGTGTTAAATCATTGTTAGCAACCGAACCCACACCGTCAGGCGTGGGGGGCCGGATGCGGGCTACGGTTTGGGCAGAAACTGCCGCGGTCGCTGCGAAGGCCGCCTGACCGCCCGTCAGATCGTGCGGGTCACCACCAGGATCAGAAGTACGATAAACACAAAACCGAAGCCGCCGCTGGGATAGTATCCCCAGTTGCGGCTGTGCGGCCAGGTGGGCAGCGCGGCGACGACGAACATGAAAAACAGGACTACGAGGATCAATCCTAGCATGGCTTTCCTTTTTTTTGTTTCAGGATCCGCCCGGGCGGAGGCCGCCTCAGGCTTCCCGACAGGCTCTATCCTGCCTGTCCGGGCGGTCTGCCGCTATGGGGTGTTACCCGCCGGAACGGGCATCGCGAGGATCCGCGGGCGGAAGACAAAGCAGTCGGTTACGACAAAGATGCCCATCGCAAGGAGCATCGCCACCAGGGCCACCCAGAAAAAAGGGGAGTGGTGCATCCGTTTCCAATAGGGTCCCTGGGGCGGGCGCCCCTCAAGGTGCGGTCCCCCGTGGTGCTGCCGGATTCGTTCGGCGTCGTTCATGGGCCTCCGGGGTTCGTTGGGATCACATGCTGTGGACAGCGCGGGTGGGACAAAGTCCCCCGTCCGGGTAACACCCCATACCGGCGCGGAGTCGCCTTCGCTATCGTCGGGAGGCAACCCCAATAAAAGGAATCAAATGCCCCTTGTAACCGTTGTCCTGACCCTGATCGTCGTCGGAGTGTTGCTCTGGCTGATCAACACGTATATTCCGATGCAATCGGCCATAAAATCGATCATCAACGCGGTCGTCGTGATCGCAGTGGTCCTGTGGCTGCTTTACGGCTTCGGCGTCATCTCCCACTCGGGCACCATCAACCTGCCGGCCGTCAAGTAGCGGGTCACAAAAGCACGGCCTCGAGGGCGGAGGGGAGCTCGGTGAGCTTGTCGTCCTCGTTGAAATGGCCCTTGCCGTGCTCGACCATGATCCGGGCCCCCAGGCTCGCTGGGAAGCTCGACTTCGCCTTTTCAAAGGGGATGTAGGGGTCGTTGTCGGAGAGGATCACCGTGCACCTTCCGGCCGCACGTCCGGCCATTTCAGGGTCCACGGCCGAGACAAGCCATGGCTGCAGGATCCGGTCGCCCCGGCTGACGACCCTCGCCTCGCGCGGGGACATGCCGGTGGGGAACCTGCCTGCCACGAGGACCGTCCTGCCGACCGACTTGCCCCCCTTCCCCAGGGTTTCAAGGTATCGCAGCACGGCCTGGCAGCCGAGGCTGTGGCCGATCAAAACCGTACCCTCGTCGGGCTCGCCGACGAGGTTGGAGATGAAGGGAATCCACGCGCCGATGGTGGGTCGGTCAGGATTCGGCATCGCGGGCAGCCATACCGTGTAGCCGCGTTTCTCGAGTTCGGCCTTGAGCCAGGGAAGCCACGCTTCCTCCGGAAAACTCTGGTAGCCGTGGATGATGAAGGCGCGTTTGACGGGAACGGACATGGTTTGCGCCCATCCTAAAACACGATTCCCCGGGCCCGATCAAGACCCGGCCAAGGCGAAGAACACCTCCAAACCGTTTTCGCACGAAGGCGCGAAGCGCACGAAGCTATCCAATACGGCGAAACGATGACGGACGCTTCGCCCGCCTTCGTCCCGCTGCGCGGCACTACGGCGCGGCGAGCGTCCCTCATCGTTTCGCCACTTTGGCACGGAGGAATACAGGGAGCGGATGGCGGGGCGACGCCCAAAAGCGTTTGATTCGCCCCCGGGGGAGGCGCACGTTGGTCGCGTGACCGCCCTGCCCACGCTTTCGGAAATCGAATCGATTGCGCCCGCCATCGATGCGGTGGCGCCGGCGACGCCCCAGTATTCCTGGCCGCTCCTCAACGCGCGGGCGGGATGCGAACTCTGGGTGAAGCACGAGAACCACACGGCGATCGGGTCTTTCAAGATCAGGGGCTCGCTCAACTACATCAACCAGCTGGTCGCGCGGGAGCCCGGGGTGCGGGGCGTGATCGCCGCCACGCGCGGCAACTACGGGCAGGCGGTGGCGTTTGCCGCCCACAGGCACGGGCTGCCGGCAACGATCCTGGTGCCGCACGGCAACAGCGCGGGAAAGAATCGCGCCATGCGCGCCCTTGGCGCCGAATTGATCGAGCACGGGGACGACTTCCAGGCGGCGCTCGTCTATTCCGAGACGCTGGCGGCCGAGAGGGGCCTGCACTGGATGGGCGCCTACCACCGCGATCTCGCCTGGGGCAATGCCGTGTCGATGCTCAACTTCCTCAGGAGAACCCCTCCGCTCGAGGCCGTCTACATCTCGACCGGCATGGGATCGGGGATCTGCGCGCTCATCGCCGCGAGGGACGCCCTCCGCCTCCCCACCAGGATCGTCGGTGTCGTTTCCGGCGGGGCTCCAGCGCTGTCGCTCTCCTTCGAGGCGGGCCGCCCCGTGCAGCACGCCGTGACGACGCGGATTGCCGACGGGCTGGCCTGCTCCACGCCCAACGCCGAGGCCCTCGGACATATCCTGCGAGGTGCCGAGCGGGTGGTGCGCTCCACGGACGACGAGGTCGAGGCGGCCATGCGGGCCTGCTTCTCGGACACGCACAATGTCGCCGAGGGGGCGGCGGGCGCGGCGCTGGCCGCTATCCTGCGCGAGCGCGAGGCCGTCGCGGGAAGGCGCATCGGGTTCGTCCTTTCCGGCGGCAACGTGGATACGGGCACGTTCGCCAGGGTGCTGGCCGAGTCGGCGCCCTGAGGATTTCCCCGGGGCCGGGGGTTCGTCCGGTCGGGCCTGTGCATAAATTGCAATCGACAAACGCCCGCGGGGCCAAAACATCGGGCTCCCCATGGGACAGCTCGACCACCTATTCGTCCAGAATCGAGCCTGGGCCGAAGGCATCCTCGCCCGCGATCCGGGCTTCTTCCTGAAGCTCTCGAAGCAGCAGACGCCGGATTACCTCTGGATCGGGTGTTCCGACAGCCGGGTCCCCGCCAACGAGATCGTCAACCTGCTGCCGGGCGAGCTCTTTGTTCACAGGAACATCGCAAATGTGGTGGTGCACACCGACTTGAACTGCCTCTCCGTGCTCCAGTTTGCGGTCGATGTCCTCAAGGTCGGGCATGTGATCGTCTGCGGCCACTACGGCTGCAGCGGCGTTCGGGCCGCGCTGCGCTGCGACAAGATCGGGCTGGCCGACAACTGGCTCAGGCATGTGCAGGATGTCCGCGAGAAGCATTGCGGCTGCGTCAACGCCGCGACCGGCGAGCAGGCGCAGGTCGACGTACTCTGCGAGTTCAACGTGATCGAGCAGGTGTCCAATGTCTGCCAGACGACGATCGTGCGCGAGGCCTGGGACAGGGGGCAGCCCCTGACCGTGCACGGCTGGATCTATGGCATAAGCGACGGCCTCCTAAGGGACCTCGGCATGAGCATCTCGTCCCGGGCGGAATTCGAAACGCGGTACAAGGCCGCGGTCGCGGCCGCCAGGTCGGACGATGATCCCGTTTGAACACGCCCTGGTTCTCCTGCTGATCACCGCGGCGCTCAGCGTGCTCGGCCGCTGGCTGCCCTGGCCGCGGCCCATCACCTACGCCGCCGGGGGCCTCGGCTTCGCGCTGATCCCGGGTTTTCCCAGGGTGGCCCTGGACCCCGGGTTCTTCTTCGTGTGCTTCCTTCCCCCGCTGCTCTTCTCCGACGGCTGGCTCATGCCCCTCAGGGAATTCGCAAAGTTCAAACGGTCGATCACGCTTCTCGCGACGGGGCTCGTCCTTTTCACCACGATCGCCGTTGGGTACGCGGCGCATGCCCTGATTCACGGGCTGCCCCTGTCGATGGCCTTTGCCCTCGGGGCGGTGATCTCCCCGACGGACGCCGTCGCGGTGAGTTCGATCACCGAGAGGCTGAAGGTCCCGACAAGGCTGAGGACGATCCTCACCGGCGAAAGCCTGATGAACGACGCGACCGGCCTCGTCGCATTCAAGGCCGCGCTGGCGGCCGCCGCCGTCGGGGCATTCTCGCTCCGGGCCGCCACCCTCCAATTCCTCCTGATCGCCGCGGGCGGACTCGCCCTTGGGCTGGCCGCAGGCTATGCGGCCGGGCGCCTGCGCGATCTCCTCCGTTCGGTGCGCGGCAGCGATGCCTTCATCGAGGTCACCCTGTCGCTGCTCACGCCGTACGCGGCGTACCTCGCGGCCGAGGCTCTCGGGCTGTCGGGGGTGCTGGCGGTCGTGGCGGCGGGGCTGTACTCGGGCTGGCGGGATCCCCTCAGGATGGACGTCGAGTCCCGCCAGACAGCGTGGACGGTCTGGTCGGTGGTCCTCTTCTGGCTGAACGGACTCGCCTTCGTCCTCCTTGGAATCCAGTTCCCCCATCTGCTCGCCGGGGTGCGCAGCGAGGCCACGGTCCCCCAGCTGCTTGGCTATGTGGGGATAGTGGCCTCGGTCGCCATGGCCGCCCGCCTGGTGTGGTTTTTCCCAGGCGCCTACCTGCCCTTCCTCCTCTCCGCGCGGGTGCGCAGGAATGAGCAGCGGCCCACCTGGCAGGCGGTCCTCGTGGGAGGTTGGGCGGGGATGCGCGGCGTGGTCACTCTGGCGGCGGCGCTGTCGATCCCCGAGCTGCTTCCCGACGGCTCGCCCTTCCCTGGCCGCAACCTGGTCATCTTCATCTCATTCGGCGTCATCGCCGCGACGCTTCTCATCCAGGGGACGACGACCGAGTGGCTCATCTGCAGCCTCAGGCTGCAGGAGGACCCGACCCGCCAGCAGGAGGAGCACCTGGCCCGCACCACCGCGGTCGACGCGGGGTTGGCGGCGCTGCGGGCGTTCGAGGCCGGGCTCGAGGCCGCGGAGGAACAGGCGGCGCTTGGGCACGTGGTCGCCGAGTATGAGCACCGCCTGGCATCCCTGGGCGCTGCGGGCGAGACCCGCACCCATGCGCGCCTCCGCAGGGCCGCCGAGAAGCGGTTCCGTTCCGCGGCCCTGGACGCCGAGCGTGCCGCCGTCGACGACCTGTGGCGGCGAAATGTCATCGCCGACGAGGTGCACAGGCCCCTGCAGCAGCTCCTCGACCACGAGGAGTCGATGCTCCGCTCGGCCCCGTCCCACGAGAAGTAGCAATAATCGGCGGCGGTTTGGATCGAATGGATTCGTCGCAGCCTGCCTGCCCGCCCCGGGGTCAGGGCAGCTGCACGGTGGTCATGTTCCAGACCGCGCCGAGCGCCTGGCCGGCGGCGATTGCGCCGTCGTTGGGCGGCAGTTCGCGCGGCACGAGCACCTCGAACCCGGCCCGTTCGAGGGCGGCCGCCGTGAGGTCGAGCAGCAGGGCGTTTTGGAAACAGCCCCCACCGAGCGCAATGGTGCCGGCGCCCGCCTGGCTCGCCACGGCCGCGATCCCCCGGGCGAGGGCGCGGTGGAAGGCGGCCGCCAGCACGGCGGGATCGCCCCCGGAGAGGCGGCCCGCCTCAAGCGCCGCCACGAGCGGCTCCCAGTCCAGCTCCGCCTTGGCCCCGGCGCCGTCCCTCACCGGGCGAAGCGGAAAGGGCAGGGAGGGAGCGGACTCCATGTGGTCGATGGCCGCGGATTCGAGGGCGAGGGGGATCTGACCCGCAAAGGAGTTGCGGTTCGCGACCCCCAGGATCGCCCCCACGGCGTCGAAGAGGCGCCCCGCGCTCGAGCAGACCGGCGAATTTACGCCCCTCGCGAGCATCGTCTCGAAAAGGCTGACGTCGTTGTCGGTGAACCCGAGCCGCCGGCCAAGCTGCCCTAGTCCACGCTCGCCGGCGGCATGGGCCAGGCCGAGTGCAGTCCGGCGCCCGTCCCGCGCGGCAGACTCGCCCCCGGGAAGGCGGAACTGGCGCAGCCGCGCATAGCGCAGGGCCTTGCCGTCCCGCAGCAGGATGAATTCGCCGCCCCAGACCGTGCCGTCCGTCCCGTAGCCCGAGCCGTCCCAGGCCACGCCCAGCACCCCGTCGGGCTTCCTCCGGTGCTCGAGAAGGCAGGCCAGGATGTGCGCCAGGTGATGCTGGACGGGGACGCAGGGCAGGCCCATCGCTGCGGCAAACTGCGTCGAGACATAGTCGGGGTGCCTGTCGCAGACCACGCGTGTGTAATTGGATCCATGGATCTCGCCGAGCATCTGCGCCGTGCGCTGGAACGCCTTCTGCGTCGGGGCCGCGTCCAAGTCGCCGATGTGCGGGCTGAGCACGAGCTGGTCCCGGACGGCCACCGCGACCGTGCTCTTCATCTGGGCCCCCACGCAGAGCCAGCTGCCCTCGATCAGGCCGGGAAGCTTCAGCGGGTAGGGGGCGTAGCCCCGGGCCCGGCGCAGCCTGATCGGCCCGCCCCGGCTCATCCGCACGATGGAGTCGTCCACGGGATGCGCTATGGGACGGTCGTGGTCCAGGAAGGCGTCGGCGATGCCCTCAAGCTTCAGCTTCGCGTCCTCCGGATCGGTGCAGAGCGGTTCCTCCGCCAGGTTGCCGCTTGCGGCGACCACCGGCCGCCCCAACGCCGAAAGAAGGAGGATATGGAGGGGGGAATAAGGCAGGAAGGCGCCGATCCACGGGTTCCGGGGGGCCACGGCGGGGGAGAGGGCGGCTCCGGGCCGGCGCCGGAGCATCACGATGGGGGCGGCCGGGGATTTCAGGAGACGTTCCTCCTCGGCCGAAACGTCGGCGGCCAGCCGCACGGATGCCATGTCCGGAAACATCACCGCGAACGGCTTCTCGTCGCGGTGTTTTCGCCTTCTGAGCTCGGCGACCGTCCCGTCATTGGCGGCGTCGGCGACCAGATGGTAGCCGCCGATCCCCTTCACCGCGAGGATCCCGCCGAGCTGAACGGTTTCAACCGCCGCGGACAGCGCGGCCTCGCCCAGGGATGCCGCGCGTCCCGCGCCGCGGAACCTGATCCCGGGACCGCAGGAGGGACAGGCGTTGGGCTGGGCATGGAAGCGGCGGTTCGTCGGATCGGCATATTCAGCAGCGCAGGACGGGCACATCCGGAAGGCCTTCATCGTCGTGTTGGGGCGGTCGTATGGGAGCCGTTCCAGGATCGAGTATCTCGGCCCGCATTGCGTGCAGTTGATGAAGGGATACCTGTGCCGGCGGTCCCGGGGATCGACCAGTTCGCGCCTGCAGGCCTCGCAGAGCGCCGCGTCGATCGGAAGGGCGGTCGAGAAGGGCCCTCCGCCCGGTGCGCTCGGGGCGATGACGAACGAGCTGGCGGGACCCTGGAACGCCTCGTCTGTGGGCCGCACCTCCACGCCGTCAACCCTGGACGGGGCAGGGGCCTCCTCCTTGATCGTGCGGACCAGCGCGGTGACCGCGGATTCGGGCCCCACGGCCCGGATCAGGATGCCCTCGGAGTCGTTCAGCACCCAGCCGCGCAGGCCCAGTCGGAGGGCGACTCCGTGGACGAAGGGCCGAAACCCCACGCCCTGGACGGCGCCGCGCACGCGCAGCAGGACGTCGGAAACAGCGGGTCGTCCGGGGGTCACTGGAAAACGGGCGGCCATGGGGTCATCGCCCTCTGGCTAAGCAAGTGCAGGCAGGGAGGCCTCCCGCGGCGACTGGCCGAAGGTGGCGGTTTCAATGCCTGAGCCCATGGCGCAGCCTACCACCGCCGGGACCCGCGGGCTGCGCATGGATTGTGCATTACTGCGCGGTTCTTGGACAGCGGTGGACGCTCGGCAGAGGAGGTTTGGAAGACCCGGTACTGGAGTGATTTCCCACCGGCAATATACACGTCGCGATTGGCAATATATGCGTAGAGGGGGCCTGCCTTAGGTGGCATCATGGGATATATGGCAAAGTCCCCCCCGGTTTCCGAATACGCCACGCTGGATGCAAACGAGGCCGTGGCGTCGGTTGCCTATCGGCTCAACGAGCTCATAGCCATCTTCCCCATCACCCCCTCCTCGCCAATGGCGGAGTTCTGCGACGAATGGGCGGCAGCCGGCAAACCGAATCTCTGGGGGCAGGTTCCCAGGATCGTCGAGATGCAATCCGAGGGAGGGGTGGCGGGCGCCGTGCACGGCGGACTGCTGGGCGGCGCCCTCACGACCACCTTCACGGCCTCCCAGGGGCTGCTGCTGATGATCCCGAACCTCTACAAGATCGCCGGGGAGCTGCTTCCCCTGACGATCCACGTGAGCGCGCGGGCGCTCGCGGCCCAGGGGCTCTCGATCTTCGGCGACCACCAGGATGTCATGGCCTGCCGGGCCACCGGGTGCGCGCTGCTGTGCAGCAATTCCGGGCAGGAGGCCCACGACCTGGCCCTGATTGCGCATGCCGCCAGCTACCGATCACGGGTGCCGTTCATCCATTTCTTCGACGGCTTCCGCACCTCGCACGAGGTCTCCAAGCTGGCCCTGCTCCCCGACGAGGCCCTCCGCGCCGTCATCAGCGAGGCCGACATCGCGGACTTCCGCTCGCGGGCCATGACGCCCGACCGCCCCAGCCTGAGGGGCACGGCCCAGAACCCCGACGTCTATTTCCAGGGCCGCGAGGCGGTCAACCGGTTCTACGAGGTGCTTCCCCGGATAGTGCAGGACACCATGGACAAGTTCGCGACCGTCACGGGCCGGTCCTACCGGCTCTTCGACTACCACGGGCATCCCGAGGCGGAGCGCGTCGTGGTCGCGATGGGCAGCGCCGTCGAGACGATCATCGAGACCGTCGACTGGCTTGTCGCCCGCGGCGAAAAGGTGGGCGTCCTGTCCGTGCGGCTCTTCCTGCCCTTCTGCACGAAGGCCTTCCTGGGGGCCCTCCCGTCCACCGTCAGGTCCATCGCCGCCCTGGACCGCACGAAGGAGCCCGGCTCGCTCGGCGAACCGCTCTACCTCAACGTCATCGCCGCGCTCGCCGAGGGCCGGCTTGGCGACGCTGCCCACCCGAGGGTCTGCGGCGGGCGCTTCGGCCTCGGCTCCAAGGAGTTCACGCCCGGCATGGCCCGGGCTGTGTTCGCGCACCTTTCCAATCCGTCCGGGAGGAACCACTTCACGGTCGGTATCTGCGACGACGTGACCGGGATCTCCCTGGACTACGACGCCGACTTCGACCTCGAGGCGCCGGAGGTCCGCCGCTGCGTGTTCGTCGGGCTGGGCTCGGACGGCACGGTGGGGGCCAACAAGAACTCGATCAAGATCATCGGGGAGCAGACGGAGAACTTCGCGCAAGGGTACTTCGTCTACGACTCGAAGAAGTCGGGCTCGATCACCGTCTCCCATCTGCGCTTCGGACCGAAGCCGATCCGGGCTCCGTACCTTATCCGCCAGGCCGATTTCGTCGCCTGCAGCCAGTTCGGCTTTGTCGGCAAGACGAACATCCTGGGCTATGCCGCGCCTGGGGGCACCGTGCTCCTCAACTCCCCGCATCCGGCCGCAGAAACCTGGGCCAGGCTTCCCCGGGAGTGGCAGGAGACGCTCATTGAAAAGAAGCTCAGGCTCTTCGTCATCGACGCGACCGGCGTGGCGCAGGCGGCCGGCATGGGCCGGCGCACGAACACCGTCCTGCAGACCTGCTTCTTCGCGCTCTCGGGCGTGCTGCCGCCCGACGAGGCCGTGGCGCAGATCAAGAGCGCGATCACCAAGACCTACGGGAAAAAGGGCGAGCAGATCGTCCGAATGAACTTCGCGGCCGTCGAGGCCGCGTTGAGTGGTTTGCAACAGGTCCTGATTCCGGGCGCCCCGGACGCGGCCGCCGTGGCAACGGTGCCTCCGTCCTGGTCCGGGGCCCCGGAATTTGTCCAGCGGGTGACCGTTCGCCTTCTGGCCGACCATGGGGATCTGATGCCCGTGAGCGCCCTCCCGGTGGACGGCTGCTGGCCCACCGGCACCTCGAGGTTCGAAAAGCGCAACATTGCGCTGGAGACCCCCGTGTGGGATCCGGCCGTCTGCATCCAGTGCAACAAGTGCGTGCTCGTCTGCCCGCACGCCGCGATCCGGGCCAAGTTCTATGCGCCCGAAGAGCTGGCAGGCGCCCCGGCCGGCTTTGCCTCCACACCCTTCAGGTCGAATGAGTTTCCCGGCCAGCGCTACACCCTGCAGGTGGCGCCCGAGGATTGCACGGGATGCTCGCTCTGCGTCCAGGTGTGCCCGGCCAAGGACCGCACCAATCCCCGGCACAAGGCGATCGACATGGTCTCCCAGCCGTCGCGGCTCGGGGCCGAGCGCGCCAACTGGGACTTTTTCCTGGGCCTTCCCGATCCGGACCGCACGAAGCTCGACGCCACCGTCAAGGGCGTGCAGTTCATGGCGCCGCTCATGGAATTCTCCGGGGCCTGCGCCGGCTGCGGCGAGACCCCGTACCTGAAGCTGCTCACCCAGCTCGTCGGCGACCGCCTGGTGATCGCCAATGCCACCGGGTGCTCCTCGATCTACGGCGGCAACCTGCCGACCACCCCCTACTGCTCGAACACCGACGGACGGGGTCCGGCCTGGGCGAACTCGCTCTTCGAGGACAACGCGGAATTCGGGCTCGGCCTGCACCTGGCGCTGGAGCAGCGCGCGCGCACGGCCAGGGACCTGCTCGCGAGGGTGCCGCTCCCCGTGACGGACACCGGTCTTCGCGAGGCGGTGCTCTCGGCCGACCAGGGCACGGAGGCCGGCATAGCCGCCCAGCGGGGGCGGGTCGTCGCGCTGCGCGAAATGCTGCGCGGTATCGAGGGCGGAGACGCCCGGAAGCTCGACGTCCTCGCCGACGACCTCGTCCGCAAGTCGCTGTGGATCGTGGGGGGCGACGGCTGGGCCTACGACATCGGCTACGGCGGCCTCGACCATGTGCTGGCCAGCGGGGCCAACGTCAAGGTGCTGGTGCTGGACACCGAGGTCTATTCCAACACCGGCGGCCAGTCCTCCAAGGCGACGCCCACCGGGGCGGTCGCCAAGTTTGCCGCTGGCGGCAAGAGCATGGCGAAGAAGGACCTCGCCCTGATGGCCATGCAATACGGCCACGTCTATGTGGCCCAGGTGGCCTTTGGAGCCAAGGACAGCCAGACGGTGGCCGCCTTCAGGGAGGCCGAGGCGTACCAGGGCCCGGCCCTGATCATCGCCTATTCCCACTGCATTGCGCACGGGTTCCCGCTCCACCTCGGGGTGGAGCAGCAGAAGCTCGCCGTCGACAGCGGCTACTGGCCGCTCTTCAGGTATGATCCGCGCCTGGCCGGCACGGGAGAGCCGCTCAAGCTCGACTCCGGGCCCCCCAAGGGGGACCTCGCCAGGTTCACCGCAAACGAAACCCGCTTCAGCATGCTCAAGCACGTTGCGCCGGCGCGGGCCGCCGAACTGGCGGTTGTCGCCCAGGACCAGGTGAGGCGCCGCTATGCGCTCTACCAGCGCCTGGCGGCCCGCACGGGCGGCAATGGGGCGGCTCCGGCCGCTCCGGCGGCGCCCACCCCGGCCGCCGCACCCGACACCGCAAAGCCAACCCCCGCACAGCCATGAACCTTTCGACCAACTACCTAGGGCTGAAACTGA
>Ga0302202_10004193_pt1 | contig 15389 bp, 3 predicted proteins | sample II_Bog_N3_3_FD_194579 | JGI IMG/M metagenome (GOLD analysis project Ga0302202, IMG submission 194579) | Peat permafrost microbial communities from Stordalen Mire near Abisko, Sweden - II_Bog_N3_3 | ecosystem: Environmental > Terrestrial > Soil > Wetlands > Peat | place: Sweden: Abisko, Stordalen...
TTGGCTGTCTTTTCGCCATAGCGGCTATCCCAAAAAGTGCCGCTGGCGTGACAACCTGCCCGTGGGTCCGTGATGGCAAGCCGATTGAGAATGCGGCTGTATTCGACGACCTCCCGGGCAAAGGATACCCGCAAGCTCCAGAAGGGAGCGGCTGGGCCATCGCTCGGATTCCTCCTGACTTATGGCATAAATTCCCCCCCTACTATCTTGTATGCACCTATCGAAACTTGCCGGAGCCACTATCAATCGAAATTCCGCGCAGCGTGACGAAGTGCGACGCGATACAAGGTCCGAATATCGTATGCCAATGATTGGCCACGCGTTCCGCGATCCCTCCTTGTCTCGGTAATCCCCCCATTTCTAATGGGGTGAACGGCGGCGATCGACGACCAGCGTATGCAGAAAGACGGTCGGCCGCACGCCCTGCCCGGGCAAAAAGTGGTGAACCGCCTTGAAACGCGTCCAACGACGGCTTCATTGCCACTCCGCACCTAAAACTACGAATCTGGGGGTTGGAGGTTCGAGTCCTTCCGGGTGCGCCACCTTTCTTGTTGATATTCAAAGACATGTCGGATGGTGTTGGCGCTTCAAATGGAAGGGCCGAGACAGCTTTTCGCCCTATCCCCACCCATGCCCAAAGTTGCCGTCCTGCACTCCCTGGGACGGCACATCATCCCTCAACGATCGCATGGGCGACATCCGTCAATGCCACCGCTGTTGCGAAGCTGGCCGCAAGCGAGCCAAGCGACAGGCCTGAGGCGGCACCGTCCGGATTCCAAGTGTCGATATCCCCATTTGCCGGCGCAGGCGATGGACGCAGGATCGGAGTGACCGAAAGGCGGTCGCTGCCCCGGTCATCCAGGGCGCGGATCGCCTTGACCAACTCCGCCGGATCGTCCGGCAGGCGTGAGGTGGCGATGCCCAGACGATCAGCCAGCAACTGGATACGGAAGCTGCGCACATCCTCAGGGCGGCCGTCGGTCAACCGCTCGTCGAACACTGCGGCGGCGAGCGAGCTGTCCCAGGTCAGGCCGCGACGCCATAGATGGGTGGTGCCGGTCAGCGCGAAGGCGTCGTCGATCACCACGGAGGTGGAGGCGAAGCGGATGGCCCGGCCTTCCCCGGCACCGGGGGAGAACAGGGCGAATCGGTCGGGCGCGGCGGCGCGAATGGCGTCCACCGCGTCCATCAGGCAGTGATCGCGCACCGCTTGCAGCATCTTTGGCGTGCCGGGCAGCAGCAGCGTCGGCACGCAGAGCACCACCCGCAAGCCCTTGCGCGTGTTCAGCCGCGCCAGCAGGTGTTGCCACAGGCTGACATTATCGCCGCTGGGGTCGATGGCCACCTGATCGATGGCGGGTGTTTCCAGATAGATCAGGTCCTGCGCACGGTCGATCGCCGCCAGCAACGCAAACAGCGTCTCGGCAGCACCATAGGCGGAGGCCATGATGCGGCGATCAAGCGCGCGCGAAATGCTGTCGGTCTGCGCGCCGATGGCGCTGCGGAGCAGCGTCCCCGCCGACCCGGTGCCGCCGACAATGCCGTCGAGCCAAGTGCTGAACTGCGACATCTGCTGGCTGAGTGGAAAGACGTTGGTCTGCGTCGCGGCGAGACCGATGCCCGAAATGCCCTCCATTCCCAGCGCGACGGTGCGCAGCACCGCGACCACCGGGCCGGCACCTGTGCCGTCGGTGATCGACGGCAACGCCGTAACCGCCTCGGCGGCGACCGCCAGCTCGCTCTGAATTGCGATGGAGCGCGCCGGATCTGTCAGCGTCTGCACGTAGCTGAAGCCAAGGCCCGCGGTGCGGTCGCGGACATATTCGGCCACCGCGACAGCCGGTGCGCCGGACAGCGACGAGCCCGCGCCATGCGTCTCGATCGACGCGGGCACGCCGGGATGGCCGTGGAAATAGTCGCCGCCCGGCTCCAACGCCCAAGGCACCGGCGCGGTGCTGCCGATCACCGCCGTGGCCGCGCTGGTCGTGTTGGTCGCGGCGGCGACTTCGAAGCGGTCGAGCAGCGTGTAGGGCACGGAACTGGCGACAACGCCGGTCAGTCCGGACCGGTCCAGCCGATGCAGACGGTTGCCCAGCTTGGTGCCGAGGCCGCCGGTGGCGTCGCCATTGGTCGACGGAACATGCGGTAGCGGGCGCCCGGTGACATCGGCGCGATCCGGCGTTGAACCGAAAGCTGGGGACGTCAGCGAGGCAATGTCGGTGGTTTGCAGCTTGTTGAGCAGCGTCGCAGCATCCCAGCTTGCCGCCGACAGACCCGTCCGGTCGACGATGGCGGGTGGCGAGGCGGTCAGCACCACATGCGCGCCGGGCGGCACCGCGCCTGAGGGTAGGCTGCCGCTGCCGGAGATTCCGGTTTCGCACACCACCCAGGCACCGCTCACTGAGGTCGGCGCAGAGCCGGACAACGGGGCGGGGCGATCAAAGCGGCAATCGCCGTAAGTGCGCTGCGGCGGCGTCGCGCCGGGAAGCAGCACGAGGATGTCCATGCCGAGCTTTCCGCCAGCATCAACCTTGCCGTTCGGCAGCGCCATCACCAGTTGGGCCAGTCCGGTGGCACTGGCCCGCCCTCCGCCGCCGGTCAGCTGGAAATGGACACCGGTTGCCAGGTCGAAGCCCTGAGGCCAGGCGCGCACCCAGGCACCGGACCCGGCACTGCCGAGATTAAGCTCGACGAACACCGTCTGATGGCTCTCGGCCAACGTGCCGCCCCCGGTCAGCGCCCGCACCCGATATTGCCCGATGCTCGGCACGGCGGCACCGGCATCGGCGAGCGTCAAAGGCAATGGACCAGTACCAGCGGTCGGCACCGACGCAGAGGACTGACCCCACGCCGTGTCGGCAATGCCCAAGACCAGGCGTGTCGGGTTCGACGTGTTGGGTAGCGCCAGCATGGCTGCGGCGACCAGCCCGCCATTGGCGAGCAGCACGCTGCTGGTGTTCGAGGTTCGCGCCACATTGATCCGGGTGCTCGGCCGGTTCTGTGCCGATTGCCGACGATCCGAGGCGTTCGCGACGGTCTGCTGGCTGTCGCGCCGGGCAATTCCGGTCAGCTGCCGCTCCTCGTCCACCACTGCGACCCGCACGAAGTCACGCGTCAAGGCGCTATGCACCGGTCCGCTCGGCCAGAGCGAGGCGGTGGTGCCGTAGCTCCCGATCGGCAGCACGGCGACCCGCGCCCGTGGTGCGGTGTCGAGCGTTGGATTGTCCACCGGTGGCGTCGAAGCAGGCGGTGACAGCGGTTGGAACGACAGTGACAGGGCCGTCGTACCGCTGGCGGTTACGAGATTGGCGGTCGCAGCGCTGCCGCCGCTTAGCAGTCGGCCGTTGATGAACGGGTCGCCGAGCGGGCCCTCATGCGCGTCAACCAGATGCAGGGTGCGCTGCGCATCGAACTTCACCACCACTGGCTGGCCGTTGTTCTGCGGATAATCGCTGTTGCTGAGCGAAGGAGCGAGCAACTGCAAATTTCCACCCGACGCGCCGACGGCACTGTTGAGCAGCCAGGACCACCAGCAGGCAACCGCGCCGGGATCGATGGCGCGCCCGCGCCGGTCGAACGCCCAGAGATCGACAGAGCCGGAGAGGTTCTGCAGCAGCATGTCGCGGTTGGAGCCACTGCCGCCAGGACGGCGCAGCCAGGTCATCGGCACGCTGGCATTGGTGGCGTTGCCGCCGGAGGTCGCCAGACCGATTGAGGCCATTTTCTCGGCATCGGTGCTGCCCAGCGCCACGCCGCTGCCCAACAGGTTCGCCACGTCGGCGGGGGCGAGCGATGTTCCTGTCGGCATGACCAGCGCGAAACTGCGCAGCTGCGGTCGACTCGGCGTGCCGATCGTTGTCGGCAGCGTGGTAATCGGACTGGCATCGCCGCCCGGCACCAGTCCCATGAACGCGTGCAGCCGCGCCTCGACCTCGGGCAGCAGGCGGAAGAAGACCACCAGCCGGTTGTCGGGGAAGGGAAAGTTGCCGTCGCTGTCCTGCAGCGCGTTGAGCGCGGCCGGTGGGCTGGCGGCACTGCTGATATAGAGGCTCATCAGCCCCGTCGCCGGCGGGAAGACATTGGTGCTGCCGGAAAGCGTCAGAGACAGGCCAAGCTTCTTCGCGCTGTCGGGAACCGGCAGCGTGATGTTGGCGTCGGAGAACCACGGCCCGATCACCGGGGCCATGATGCCCAGAGTGGAGACCGTCGGGTTGAGCGTGATCGCCATGGCGCCCTCAAATCTGGTTGGAGAGACAGGGATCGCTGCGTCGGCCGATCGGGTCGATGATTCGCAGCGAAACATAGGTTCCCGAAGGCGCGACCCCAGGGGCACTCCCCGTCCAGGTCGACCCGGGGCCACGGCTGAACGCGACGTCGATTTTGGCGGGTCGCTGTCCGGGCTCGCAGCGCCAGATCTCGAACACAAAGGCACCGAGCGTCGTGCTGATCAGCGTGTCGGCCCGCGAATGGGTGACGGTGATGTTCAGCGCCGTGGCTCCATTGGCGACCTGTACCTGGCTCGCCGCTTGCGGCCCACTCGGCGGGATCACCGCCAGACTGACAGGCACGCTCGCCACGCTCCATTCCCCCGCCGGGATCACGCCGACTGTCGGCGCGCCGGGCGGCAGATCGGCCTGCACCTCGACTGCGAAGCGATAGTGCCGCCAGGGCTTCAGCTGGGCGGTGGCGTCGAGTTCGAAGCTCTGGCTGACGCCATCGCTGGTCAGTGTCGGCACAATGCCGGTGGCGACGATATTCATCGCCAGCGGATCGCGCACCGGCACGCTCGCGCGGCGCAAACGCCAGGCTTTCGGCACGGCCCGGGCAATCGGCACCTTGACGCGCAGTCGCACGCCTTGCGTCGTCGGATCGAGCCCGGCGTTGATCAGCGCTGCCTGCGGTCGGGATGGGCCGCCGAGATTGGGCACCGCGAAGGGTGCCATGTCGGCCTCGGTCATGTCCGACAATTGGCCGGACGGGCCTTCGCTGAGCACGCGATAGATCGCCAGAACGGTGAGCGAGCCGGAGATCGTGTGCACGAAATGGGTGGTCGTGCCCGAGGCGATGACCGATTCTTTGGTCAAATTCTCGAAATGATCCCAGCCGAACAGCGCCTTGTAGCTCTTGAATGCCATCGCCCGCGGTGCCCCTGGCATGGCAGCACGAATATCTGCGGCGGCGGCTTGGGCGGTGGCGTTGCCGGCGTCCAGCGCTGCGAGCAGCGTGGTTTCGGAACTGGCATAGACCCGATAGCGTGTGCCGGGCGTCGTGGTAAAATCGAGATCGACCCGCGCCATTCCCTGCGCGTCGGGGCGTGAGGTGTAGCGCAGGTCGGTGATGACCGGCGGTGCCGGTGGCGGACGCGGATCGGTCAGGGTGCGCACCACCGGATCCGCATTGGCCGACACCAAGCTCAACACATCAATCCAGCGCGCCGTATAGGTCGCCTTGCTCTGTGCCGCCCGGGCCAGACCTGGGCCGGTGCGCGCGATGACCAGAATGTCGGGATCGGGCGCAATGTGGGTCTCGATGCTGGCGCTCGCCGGAAGGCTCGCCAGCGCATAGCTGGTCGTGGTGAGCGCACTGCCGACGAAAGTTTCGTCAAGGTCCAGCCGCACCAGCGCCGCCCCGCCCGGCGGCAGGTTCGCGGTGCCCGGAATCGGGATGCGCAGCGTGATGGACGGTGACAGCGGCGTGTCGGGGATCGGGCTCGGCACTGTCGCCGGCGTGACATAGACCTCAATCGTCGGCGGCATCGGTGCGGTGCGTGCCTTCGCGGGGGCGGTGATGGTCGTCCATGGCCCCCAACGGCCGAACCAGTCGCCCTGCGTGAGGCGGTAGAGGATTGCATCTTCCGGCGCATCGCGGTCTTCGAAGCGGCCCTCGCCGGGGCTGACCGCATCGATCGGACGGGAGACGATCACCGGCAATGGCGTGGCGGTCGGCGTGGGCTTAGGTTGGCCGGGCTGCAGGCGGCCGATTTTCGGATATGGGTTGAGTGTGCGGTCGCCGGAGGAATCGGTGGCTGCCAGCGACACAATGGCATGCGGGCGGAAGCCTGCGGCCTGTAGTCGCAACGCACGCCGCACATTCGGCGGCGGTGGCGAGGCGAGCCAACCTCGGTCGGTCATCGCTGTGAACGACGCCGCTGGCGGTGCGTCAGGTGGTACGCCGACAATGGCGACCGCGATGGCGGAGAGGTCGAGATACGCCCCGTCCTGCCTGGGGACGATGTTGTTCGCTTTCATCTCTGGGAACGCACCGACTGCGGCGGCAATGCTGGTCCGCAATGCCGGTGCCAGAGCCATCTGCTCGGCTTTCTTCCACAGTGTCGGGTTCCACGCCCAAAGAGCACGCGTGCGGTAGAAGATCAGCCCGCCCTTCTGTGCAGGCGGCTTGATGTCGCAATCGCCGAAGCCCAGGTAGTGCGCGGCATCCGGGTCAATCGCCCCGCCGATCAGGAAAGGCTGTATCGGCACTGAAACCGTGCCGCTCGGGCCGGTCATCGTCTGCGTGTCGACGAGGTCTGCCGGTGCGTGGCTCATATCCGTCAGCAGCGTGTGGACCCATGGGTCGATCTGCGTGCGCATCTCAGCCAGCCGCGTCTGCGCGTCGGCCGGTGTGGCGGCGGGGGCGGCAGATGGTCCGGCGGCGTCATAGGCGACATAGAGCGGCTGTTTCAGCACGGCTGCGCGCGCCAGTCGGGCGGCGGCGTCGGCCACCGCGCTGGCCGTCGGCGTGTAGCGCGGTGCCGGGGGAACCGGCAGGCTCCAGATCTCCCAGGCCGTTTCCGGCAATGTGTCGACCAGTCCGGTCAACTCGGCCCAGCGGATTCCGGTGACGTGCCCGGCACCCACCACACGCACTGCGGCGATGGCCACTCCGGCCAGTTCATAGGGCGCGGCACTGCGGCTCTGCACCGGTGCTGGACCCAGCACGGAATTGGCCAGCGCCTCGAAGCGCAGCGGTGCCTGGAAGCCGAGATGCAGTTTCAGTTGATCGGCGATTGATTGCAGGTTGGCGGCCAGCGCCGGATTGGCAGCCACTGCGCCGACCGGCCGCACGAACCGCGGCAGAGCCGGGATCGACAGTTGCTCGGGTGCGGCTGCCGGGATGTCCGGCGTGGGCGTGGGCGACGGGGTCAAAGCCGACGTCGCAGCCAGCGCGGTGCCGATGTTTGTCAAAACACCGGGGAGCGGTCTGAAGATGATATTTGTCGGTGTGGCTTCCAGCTGGGCGTAAAACACATCCTGTGCCGGGAAATAGCCGGTGACCGGATTGTCCGCCGTGACGTCGAAGGGCAGCGTCAGCGTCGCACCATGGCTGTCGATCCAGACCACGCCGTCGGTGCGGCTATAGCGCAGCACCATGTCGACATTGAGCACCGCGCGGGTGACGACCAGCGGTGTGGCAGGCAGACCCAGGGTCGCCGAGGGCAATGCGCGGATGTGCACACCGGCTGGCAGATGGGTGTCGCCCACGCCGTCAATGGCTTCGGCGACGAAGGCCCAGAGGGGAGCGCGGGGCGGGCTCATCGCGTCTCTCCCGTCACGGTGGCGTGGTTGCGCATCACTCGCCCTCCTGTGCGATCATCAACGGGCGGTCGAGCAGCGGCGCGCTGCCTTGGGTGCCGGGGCTGCCGTTCTCCCGCAGCTGCAGGGCGACGTCGTAAATCCGCCCGCCAGTCATCGCGATTGGTGTGGACGGCACGAACAGCGAGCGGGTGCCACCGCCGCTGCGCGCCACCTCGGTCAGCGTGCCCAGCGGATCGTGGCTGGTGACATGCGTGATCGTCGGATGGCCGCCGGGACCGCCTGGGTGGATCACGGTGTTCTCATAAGTGCGTGAGATCGTTATCGACATCACCTCCATCCGCGGCGGCGGTGTCGGCGCGCCGACTGCGCCGTTGGAGAAGCCGGGGCGCCAGACGGGTTCATCACCTTCGATCAGCACGCCTGCGATCTGCCAGGGTTGTCCGGCCGTGGCAGGACGTAACCAGATCACGCTCGTGCGCGGTGTCACCGGCAGCGGCCAGGGATCGAGGCCGAGAGTCGTCAGCGCGGCATCGATGGCGGTATCGCCGATCTGCAACGCCCCGGACGGCATCGCCGCAGTGGCGATGCCGTCTGTCGGCATGGTCAAGGCGATCGGCGTCGCGAAGCCGAGGTCGGCGAGCAAACCGGCCGGGTTGTGATAGCGCGAGGTGCGGAAATGGCTGCGGGCGATCACCACTTCGGGATTCGCCCCGACGGTGCTCGGTGCGGCGTTGATCAGCAGATCGTATTCCGAGCGCGGCACCAGATTGGCGGTGACCATAACGGCCGAGGACCCCACTGACGGTGCCTTGCCGATACAGGGTGCTGCAACGGCGGCCTGGATGAAGCGGTAGTCGGCCTGGGTCCAGGCATCGGTGGTCATGCTCCACGTTGCTGCCGTGGTGACGTCGAGGATGTGCTGCGAGCCCGCCACGTGCGGCGGCGCGTTGTAAAGCGAACCGGCGGGCGGGCGGGTCCGCAACACCTTCACTTGCAGGATGCGGCTGTATTTCTCGATCAGCTTTTCGAGGTGATCGACCATGAACCAGAAGCCGATCTCGTCGTCGAGGAAATGCGGCGCATCGAGCTGGGTCGGCGTGACGGCGGTGAGATAGCGGGCAATGCCGCGCGGGTCGAAAGTCCGCTCGTCGTAGCCCGGCCCACCCTGCGCCGGATCGACGTCCAGGCTGGTGTTCTGCACCGGCGCGGGCGCTGCGGCGAGGCCGAAATCGGCGGTGGCGAAACGGAACCGTTCCTCGGGCGCGTCGGTCCATTGGCCGGGGGCTGGCGGCGGAGGCTGAGCGCCCGGCTGCGCTGGTTGCCAGCCCTGCCATTGCCAAACGATCCGCACCTCATAGGTGCTGACGGGATCGAGATAGACGTCCTGTGTCGGGGTGTTGCTGGCCGCGTTCTGCGCCAGGCCGTTGAGCAGGCCCTGCAGGCCGGTGCGGAAATTGGTGTCCGCCGCTTGTGCCGCCGACGCCTCCATGGTGACGCCGCACAGCGAGACGAACGTGACGTTGCCGCGCAGCCAGGAGCCGACCTTCACGCTCGTCCAACCCTTGCCCGGCGGCAGCTTGTAGACCAGCTTCGGGCAACTCACGGCGATGGTGGTGGCGACCGGTGGCGAGGTGGTGGCTTGCAATTCCGGCAGCAACTGCACCGCAGCACCGGTCGCGTCGATCGCAGTGACCACGAGCGACTGGGGTGTGGCGAAGTCGAGATATTGCGCGATCCCCGGCGGCGTCGCTCCCCAGCAGATCCGGAAGACGACGGTCTTGCTGCCGCCCTTCAATATCAGACCGCTAATGCCTATTCCGCTCAGCACCACGGTCTGCCGACCGGAGCCGCTGGCGTTGGCGGTATCGATCTGCGCCGCGTTGGCACCGGTTGCGATCAATTCGATTGCATCGCCGGATGGATCGAGATCGATGCTGACCTCCGTCACGAAGCCCGGATAGGCAGCGGTCAGCTCCCCGCCGCCCAGTTGAACCGCAGGCACGCCGCCGACCGACATGGCGTTCATCGCACGGCCGATGTATTTTGCGCCGGAAGTGCCGGAGAAACTGTCGAGCGGACCGGTATTGGTCGGCATTGTGTCGCAGACCCGTTTGGGCGGCTGCCACGCGTCGCGGGGTGCGCAGACCTCCAGCATCAATTGGGCCGATAGCAGCGGCTTGGAGAAGGTCAGCACCATCGGCGCACTGGCGATCACTTGGCCCATCGTCGTCCAATAGGGGAGGCGCCAGCCGGTGGTGAGCGTCACGCCGTTCGCCGTGGCCGCGCCGTGCAGTGTGGCGACCGTGGCAGGTTGCCACGCCCAGCCGATATCGTTGCCCAGCGCCGCCGCAGTGCCGGAATCGAGACCATTGCCGAGATCGGCGGTGACGGTGAAGCGGCTGGGGAACGCCGATCCGGCGGGCGGCGTCGCCTTGAAGCCGCCCATCGTGCCAGCGAGGAAGAACCAGTCCCGGCCAAAGGCGCAAGACGGATCGGCCGGCGCGCTGGGGGTGCAGACATTGGCAACCGTGTTGGCGGGATCGCCCGGCTGGTTCTGCGACCCGTCGCCCAGCCAGCGCGACCAGGCGCGTGGATCGGTGGAGAACAGGCCAAGTTCACGGCCTTCCTCTGTGCTCGGGCCGGGAGCGCTGCCGCCCTCGATGATCGCGGCGCGATACGTGGGCAGCCACCAAGCGGCGTCGAACGGCCCGTGCACCTGTGTCCAACTCGCCGCCTGTGTCGGATCGCTGCCGGTGAGCTTGAACAGCGTCGTCGATTTGAGCTGGAAGGCGTATTTCAGAGCTGTCGTGCCCGCCCAGGGCGACAGCGGCGCGGGCGAGGGCAGCTTGCGGTCGAAATCGGCGGCGGAGCCGAGATTGTCGTTGATGAAGTGCTGGAAACGGACCACCGCGACGGTATCCGGCCAAACGGTCGGCAGCGGCGAGACCGGGCTGTTGGTCATTTTGCCCTTCACCGCAGCGAGGTGGTCGCACAAGTCGATCCCGGCGATCGGGCTGTCCGGCGCAGGAATGCTGCCGGTTGGATTGTCGCCAATATGGATGTCGACGCAGCCCGAGACCGAGAAGAAGAAGAAGTCGACGTGACCGCAGAAATGCCCGTCCACGTATTTCAGGCTCGGCGAGATGTGGGCATTGACCTGCCCGTCCACGCCGACCGAGACAATCACCAAGTCCAGCTCGCCCTTAACCCCGGCGGCACCGGCGAACAGCAGCGGCTTGGTGCCGACGCCGACCACCATGTAGGCGGAGATTTCCAGCTTGAACGGGCCTGCGGACCATTTCAGGTCGAACCCGGCACCGGCACCGATGGTGAATCCGTCGAAATCGAGCGGCTGGGCGAGGTCGAGTTGAATGACCCTGCCGCCGAGATTGAGCAATCCGCGCTCCTCGATCATCAAGAAGGTCCAGGCGGTGACGTCGAGGATGCCGGGCAGCACCGTGGCGGTCACCGGGCTGCCGGGGCGCGTGGTGTCGTTGTCGGTGCCGATGCGGATATACCAGGGATCGCCGCCGACAATCGGGAAATAGGCCGAGATCGGAATGGCCAGGCGCAGCACGTAGGGAATTTCGAAATTTGCCCGCACCGCCAGGGTGAGCGCGGCGTCGTCGATCAGCACCATGCCCAGAATGCGCATTGATGCCGTGTTGGGCGAGCCTTGTGCGGTGGCCTGATCCTGGCGTTGGGTGATCAGATGGGCGTCGATGCCGAAGACCACCGAGATGTCGGGGAAACCGATGGTCAACGAGCCGGCGGCGTTGAAGGTGAAGCCGCCATCCGGCAGCGTGCCGATGACCGCGCCGACGCCGAAGGCAAACTGGCCCGACAGACGCGTGTATTTGTTCTGCGGCGGCAGGTCGTACCAGTCGAGCTGTTTCTGCACCGGGTCGGCGTCGGTAATACCGGCGAGGTTGCGCGTGCCATTGGCGACGAAGCGCCCCATGAAGCCGAAAATGCCGAAGCCGGTATTGGCGAGCGGAATGCCAACCGGCAATTGCACGCCGACTTCGATGGAGACGAAATCCTGGTCGATGGCGATTGCACCATAGGCGCTGAGCTTGGCCGGGATCACCGACAATGCGAGCAACGCGCGCACGCTGCCGCCGTCGCCGACGGTCATCGAGCCTTTGCCAATCAGCGTGTCGGGGATGTTCACGCTCGCGGTCAGGCCGCGCAACTCAGCGGCGAACGGATCGAAGGCCAGCCGGATCGTCGCTCCTTCCAGCGTCACCACACCGAGATCGAGCGCGAATTGGAGATCGTACTCCATCCACTGCGAGCCATTGCCCATGCGCGAATTGGCAATCCGGATCAGATTGCCAAGCGGGCCGCCGAGGCTCCACTGGCCGGGATCGGCCACCTCGACGCTCAGCCCGTCGAAGGTGAAGCCCACGCCGCCGAAACCGCCATTGGGCGTGCCGTCGAAGCGCACGCCCACACCTTTGTAGCGCAGCTTCAGATGACCGACCACCGACCCGGCACCGGAGAGGCTGACGTTGACGCGGAGGTCAACCGTGTAGTCCAGCCCGGCCTTGCCGTGTGCGGCACCGTCCCATTTGTATTCGATCGAGAACGCGTTGATATCGACCGAACTGGTCTGCGTCCCGGTGTTGATCAGCGTGCCGATGGCGGCACCGACGGCGAACAATGCGGCAGCGGCGGCGAACTCGCCCAGTTCGTCCTTCACCGTGTCGGGCGGGGTGGGGGCAACCTTGGCAGCGAAGGCCGGGCCGAACGCCAGCGCACCGGCCAGCGCGTTGGACTGGAACGTCATGGTGCCGGAGGGCAGGCTGAGCGCGCCGGAGGCGTCGGTCTCGCCGGTGCGGCTGTCATAAGCCCAGTGCAACAGCAGTTGCCAGTAATCCTGCCCGGTCGGCGGCGGGTTCGGCCGTGGGATCGGCGGCGAACTGCCGGATGCGGTGGCCGGTAGTTCGACGACGGCGGATTTCCAGGCGATCAGCGCCTCAGCCTCACTCGGAATCGCGTCCGACAGGCTGACCACGGTGGGGCTGTCCCACTTCACGGTGAGCTGAACGCGATAGTCGGTGGGCGGCGCAGTGGCGGTGGTGGTGGCGATCGCGGGCGGCGGAGCGCCGTCGGCGCCGGGAACCAGAATGCGCACCGGCACGCCACCGGGTGGCGGCGGTGGCGAAGGCGGTGGGCTTCCGCCGGTGTCCACCACGTAGATCTCCGCGCTGCGATAGGGCGGGCGGCGGGTATCGTCCTTGGCGGTCTGGTGGGTGGCGGTGTCGCTGCCGTCCGGGTTCCAGCGCTGGTTCCAGACCGGCGTGGCGCCGGTGATCTGGGCGGTTGGCAAGGCGAGGCGGCCGACCTCGACGATCCGCGTCGGCGGGCTGCCTTCGGGGGTGGATGGGAAGGCAGCGCGCTCATGGCGCACGGTGATCGCGCTCGGGTCGGCACCTGCCTGCTGCAAAGCGGTTGAGGCCGCTGCGGCTCGGCTGGCGGCCAGCCCGTCATTATAGGTGTTGTTCTCGTCCAGCGTGCCGTTGAACTTGAGATCGTCGGTGCGGCCGACGATGTAATATTTGCGGCCGTTGGCTGGCCCGAGATCAGCCAGCCACTGGCGCAACTGGGAGACTGCGTCCGAGCCCGTCGGACGGGCGCGCGACGAAAGATCGCCGCTGGCCAGCGGGATCGCCTCCGGCTCGTTGTTCAGCGTATCCGCCCCCGAGGCTGCGGCATTGTCGGGGTAGACCACGCGTTGCGGGTCGGCCTCGTCCCAGTTGTAGAGCACCTGGGCGACGTTGGGCGTGGTGTTGCCGGGCGGTGTGACCACCGGCAGCGGGTCAGAGGGATTGGTCGGCACCTGAATCGAGACTTCGGCATCCGCGCCCTGCGGCACGGTGATCACCGTGCCGACAAAGCTCGCCGACTGGCTCGCCGCCTGCCGGTCCGCCGAGGCGTGGAAGGGTGCGGACAGGAAGCTGTCGGTGACATCGGTCGGCGCGGCGTCCCCGGTGCCGATCACCGTCACCGCCGCCGTGGTGGCACCGCCGCTGCTCTGGTGGCCGACGACGAGCGAGCCTTGCGCGGTGGGATCAATCCTCACCCGCCGGACGCCGTTGGTGTCGGTCACGGTCAGATCGATGCTCGGGCTGCCCTCGGGCAGCATAGGCAAGGTGAAGCTCGCGGTGTCCTGCGCCACGGTGGGGGCGCTGCCGACGCCAAGCTGCCAGGTGGCATGGCTGCCGCCGTGGGTGACAAGCTGGATACCGGCGAGGCTGGCGCGTGGGCCGCGCAGATGCAGCACGTTGTTGTAGAGCGTGCCGGTGATCGTGGCGTCGACCACCGGGCCGGTGCCGGTCGGGCTGCCTGCGGCGTGCGGGAATGTGACGGTGACTTCGGTCAGTTCAGTCTGACCGTCCGGTGCCGCACTCGGCGGGCTAGACGTGGCCACGGGTTGCGAGGGATCGGCGGTGCGCAGCCGATAGCGCATCTGTGCATCGGTCGGCGCGTCGAAATACGGCGTGACCGCGTCATTGCCCTCCCGCCCGTCGGGCAGCTTCCAGTAGACGCCGACCACCGCCACGTCGCTGTGGCCGGGGATGGTCTGGCTGATGCCAATATTGAATGTCGCGCGCACCCGCTGCGCGGCACCGCCGGTGCCAGCTGTGACCGGGAAGACCAGATTCGTGCCGGGCGGCGTGACAGCGTTCTGCGCCACTGGCGTATCCGTCCCGCTGCTGCTCTGCTGCCCGATGGTGATGCGGGTGTTGAACTGATCAGCGAAATCCTGGCCGAACTGAATCTGGAGAATGCCCTGCAACCCGCCGGGCGAGCCGACGATCACGTCGCGGGCGCTGATCGAGAGCGAATGGAACAGCGGTGTGTCGGGTGGCAGGTAGAAAGCGGTTTCGCGGAAGGACACGCCTTCCCAGGTCTCATCATGGCTGCGCGCTACGATCTCCGGCGGTGTGTAGGTCTTGGAGAGGTCGAGCACGAATTGGTCCAGCGTCATGCCGAAGCGGGACTCGCCGAACAGGAAATGCGGCGGGCGCGCGGTGAGCCGGATGACCGCACCGGTCGGTGCGCCGGGATCGAACGGATCGGGTGTGTCGACAACCTCCACCTGCGTGCCTGAGGAGCCGCCGCCACTCACCCTGACGACGCCACGCGCCACCAGGAAGACCTTGCGCGCCTGATCGCTGCCCTGGACGGGCTGAAGCGTCAGCGGCACGACGCCAGTGCCGCCGGTCGGTTGCGCCGCGCGCACGCCCGGGATCTCCACCTCGACGTCCCAGACCTCGATATCGAGCGTCCACAGCGTGGGTGCGGCTTCCTGGTTTGCACTCACCGTGCCGCGTTGAATCGCCAGACGGAACGGCAAACCTTCGGTCAGGCCGGGGATCTGGATCGCCCACGAGGCGGCGTTGACCCCGAGCGCGTCCGCCGCCGATTGCAACGTGCCCTCATGCAACACGAAGTCGGTGCTGGTGGTGGCGCGATGGTCGAGGATGGTGAGAACGCCAATCTGCTCGACAATGTCGTCGGGAACCTGCAGCGCCAATGAAGACGTCTGCGGGAGCAGATCCAACACGCTGATGCCCAGCCGAACGCTCATCGTTCCCCCACATGCGGTTGCGCTGTTTATGACCGCGACAGGCGGCCTAGCGTCGTTGGTCGGATCTAGGGTTCAGAATCGTATGCCGCCTCTCCGTGCTCATTAAGAAGCAACGAGCAAATATTGCGGTATTTCATTAGGCATCAATACGACATCTTTTAGGCGTATTATATCTCGGATCGGCAGGGAATTATTGCGATACAACGCCAGACATCTGCAAGTTATTACGACGAGCTGATCGTGTCCCTTGGATT
>Ga0302202_10004199_pt1 | contig 15381 bp, 10 predicted proteins | sample II_Bog_N3_3_FD_194579 | JGI IMG/M metagenome (GOLD analysis project Ga0302202, IMG submission 194579) | Peat permafrost microbial communities from Stordalen Mire near Abisko, Sweden - II_Bog_N3_3 | ecosystem: Environmental > Terrestrial > Soil > Wetlands > Peat | place: Sweden: Abisko...
CATGCACCGCGTGCCGCATACCCACCCCGACACCGCCCCGACCGACGCCCACGTGGCGGTGGCGCCGTGGTGATCCGGACCTACCCGCAGGGCAGTGCCGACGACTGGGACTCGGCCTCGGTGGGGTCCACCCGGGGCGACCCCGGGGCGCGCCCCCTGTCCGCCGTCGTGCTGGCGGCCGGGCACGGCACCCGCATGCGCTCCGCCCGGCCCAAGCCGCTGCACCGGCTGTGCGGGCGGCCCATGATCCTGCACGTGCTCGACGCCCTCGCCGAGCTCCCGGTGACCCGGGTGGTGGTGGTCGTCGGCCACCGTGCGGAATGGGTGACCAAGACCCTCATCGAGCACGCGCCGCCGGGCATGGCCATCGAATTCGTCGAGCAGGTCGAGCAGCGGGGGACCGGTGACGCCATGTCCGTGGCGCTGACCGGGCTCCCCGACGAGGAGGACGGCGAGGACGGTGACGTCGTCGTGCTCCCGGGCGACACGCCGCTGCTGCGACCGGGGACGCTGGCCCGCCTGGTCCGCGCCCACCGGGCCACCGACGCCGCCGCCACGCTGCTGACCGCCGTCCTCGACGACCCCACCGGGTACGGACGCGTGGTCCGGGGCCGCGACGACGCGGTGGCCCGCGTGGTCGAGGAGGCGGACGCCACCGACGAGGAGCGGGAGGTGGCCGAGGTCAACACCTCGATGTACTGCTTCAAGCGGAGCGTGCTGGCTCCCTCGTTGCGCCGGCTCAGCCCGTCGAACGCCCAGGGCGAGTACTACCTGACCGACGTGGTGGAGGTCCTCTACGAGGCGGGCCACCGCGTCGGCTCCGTCGTGGTCGAGGACACCATGGAGGTGGCCGGGGTCAACGACCGGGCCCAGCTGGCCGTGGCCGAGGCCGAGCTGCGCGACCGGATCAACGAGCGGTGGATGCGGCGGGGCGTGACCATGTGGGACCCGGTCACGACCTACATCGACGTCGACGTGACCCTGGCCACCGATGTCGTCCTGCTTCCGGGGGTGATCCTGCAGGGCGCCTGCGTGGTGGGGGAGCACGCCGAGCTCGGCCCCGACACCCGGCTGGTGGACACCACGGTGGGCGAGGGTGCGGTGGTCACCTCCAGCGTCTGCCGGCGATCGGTCATCGGGGCGGAGGCGCGGGTGGGACCCTTCGCCGTCCTTGGGGAGGGGACCGAGGTCCCCACCGGCGGCACGGTCGGCCCGGCGCCATCTGACCCCGGCACCGCGCCGCGGTAGCGTCAGGGCATGGAATTCACCCCTCGCCGCCGTCTCGACCTGGTGTCGGGCCGCTCCCATCCGGAGCTGGCCCAGGAGATCGCCGCCCAGCTCGGGGTCGAGCTGGGCGAGGCCAACCTGCGCGAGTTCGCCAACGGGGAGATCCACTGCCGCTTCGACAGCTCCATCCGGGGCAGCGACGTCTTCATCGTCCAGACCCACTGCGGGCCGGTGAACGACTCGCTCATGGAGCACCTGATCATGATCGACGCCGCCAAGCGCGCCTCGGCCAAGCGGATCACCGCGGTGTGCCCCTACTACGGGTACTCGCGCCAGGACCGCAAGGCGACCGGCCGCGAGCCGATCACGGCCAAGCTGGTGGCCGACATGCTGTCGGTGGCCGGGGCCGACCGGGTGATCAGCGTCGACCTGCACTCGGGGCAGATCCAGGGCTTCTTCGACATCCCCTTCGACCACCTGACGGCGGCCCCGGTGATGGTCGACTACATGCGCAAGCACCTGGGTGACGACCTGGTGGTGGTGGCGCCCGACGCCGGCCGGGTCAAGGTGGCCGAGCGGTTCAGCCAGCACCTGAGCGCCGACCTCGCCGTGGTGCACAAGCGCCGCCTGCGGGGGGTGGCCAACCAGGTGGAGGCCCTCCACGTGGTCGGTGACGTCGAGGGCCGCCAGTGCGTGCTCATCGACGACATGATCGACACCGGTGGCACCATCGTGGCCGCCGCCGACCTGCTGGCCGACCGGGGTGCCACCGAGGTCTGGTGCATGGCCACCCATGCCGTGCTGTCCGACCCGGCCATCGACCGGCTCAAGAACTCGGCCCTCACCAAGGTGGTGGTGACCAACACCCTGCCCATCCCCCAGGACCGGAGGTTCGACAAGCTCGAGGTCCTGTCGGTGGCCAACCTGATCAGCAGTGCCATCGACGCCGTCTTCGAGGACACGTCGGTCTCCGAGATCTTCGGCGGCGAAAACCTGGCCTAGTCCCTGGTCACCGGGCGTGTGGCCCGAGGTTCGGGGTTGCGTCTATCATGGTGGGCCGTCAGCAGCGGTCGTCCCCGACCCGTGCCCAGCGCACGTCCGGGGCCCGTTGACCCTGCGCCCACGTTCTGCACCTCCCGAGGAGTCCCGGCATGCCCGAAACCACGCTCACCGCCCACACCGGCCGCGACATCGGATCGAGTTCGACCCGTCGCCTGCGCACCGAGGGCAAGATCCCCGGCGTGGTCTACGGCCACGGCACCGACCCGATCCCGGTCGCCGTCGTCGCCCGCGAGTTCCAGGTGGCCATGTCGGGCGAGGCCGGCCTCAACACGCTGCTGTCGCTGAACGTGGACGGCACCGACCACCTCACCCTGGCCCGTGACATCCAGCACCACCCGGTCCGCAACACGGTGACCCATGTCGACTTCCTCATCGTCCGCCGCGACGAGCTGATCAGCGCCGAGGTGCCGATCAACCTGGTGGGCGAGGCCGTCGAGGTGGGCCACGGCGACGGCATCGTGGACCAGCAGCTCTTCACGCTGCACATCAAGGCCAAGCCGGCCGACATCCCGCCCTCGGTGGACATCGACATCACCTCCCTGACCATCGGCGGGGCCCTGCACGTGTCGGACATCGCCATCCCGGCGGGAGTGGAGCTCGAGACCGACCTGGACGCCACCGTCGTCGGCGGCAACCCGCCGCGGGTCCAGGCCGTGGCGGCCGAAGCCACCGAGGTCACCGAGGAGGCGGCCCCCGCCGCGTCCGACACCGACGAGGGCTAGGCACTGCTCCGCCGCCGCGACGGGGCGGGCGGTCCCCGCCGGGGGGCGACCATGGACCTGCTGGTGGTCGGGCTCGGGAACCCCGGGGCCGAGTACGAGGGCACCCGCCACAACATCGGGGCCACGGCTGTCGAGCTGCTGGTGGCCCGCCACCACGGTTCGCTCTCCACCGAGAAGGGGCTCCGGTCCCGGGTCGGCCGGATCCGGATCGACGACCACCCGGTCCTGTGCGCGGTGCCCCTCACCTACATGAACGAGTCGGGCCAGGCCGTCGCCCCACTGGTGCGCCGGGCCGGGATCGCCGAACCCGCCGAGGGCACCGCCGCCGGGTCGCGGCTGGTGGTCGTCCACGACGAACTCGACCTGCCCTCGGGCCGGGTCAAGGTGAAGGTGGGGGGAGGCACGGCCGGCAACAACGGCCTCAAGTCGATCCACGCCCACCTCCACACCGGTGACTACCTGCGGGTGCGCATCGGCATCGGCAAGCCCCCGGGGCGCCAGCCCGGCGCCGACTACGTGCTGAAGCGTCCGGGCAAGGACGAGCGTGACGTGCTGGCGGTGGCGGCCGAGGTGGCCGCCGACGCGGTCGAGCTCATCGCCACCCTGGGGGTCGAGGCGGCCATGAACCGGGTCAACACCACCGAGTAGGTTCACCCCGTGCCCCCCGATGCCGACGTCGCCATCTCCGTCCGGGGCCTGGCCAAGTCCTACGGGAGCTTCGAGGCCCTGCGGGGGATCGACCTGGAGGTGCGCCGGGGCGAGGTCCTGGCCCTGCTCGGCCCCAACGGTGCCGGCAAGACCACCGCGGTCGAGATCCTGGAGGGCTACCGGGCCCGGGACGCCGGTGAGGTGTCGGTCCTCGGGTACGACCCGGCATGGCGGGACCGCTCCCTGCGTTCCCGGGTGGGCATCGTGCTCCAGGAGTGCGCCGTCGACCCGTACCTGACCGTGTCCGAGGCGCTCACCCAGCGGTCCCACCTCTACGAGGCCCCCCGACCGGTCGACGAGGTGGTGGCCCTGGTCGGGCTGGAGGAGAAGGCGCGGTCGAGGGTCAAGGTCCTGTCCGGCGGCCAGCAACGCCGGCTCGACCTCGGACTGGCCCTGGTCGGCAACCCCGAACTGATCTTCCTCGACGAGCCGACCACGGGATTCGACCCGTCGGCCCGGCGCGAGGCTTGGGACGTGGTGCGCGACCTGTGCGCCGAGGGCCGCACGGTGGTGCTCACCACGCACTACATGGACGAGGCGCAGGCCCTGGCCGACGTCGTGGTGGTCCTGGCCGCCGGGCGGGTGGTGGCCACGGGGACGCCGGACACGATCGGGGGTCGGGACCACGGGGTGTCCACCGTGCGGTTCCAGCTGCCGGACGGGGTCACCGTCGCCGACCTGCCCCTGCCGGCCGGGGTCGCCCCCGAGGTGCGCGGCGGGGTCGTGGAGTTCGCCGTGGCCGAGCCGACCGCCGTCCTCCACGACCTGACCCGGTGGGCGCTCGACCGGGGCGAGGGCCTGGTCGGGCTGTCGGTCCTGCGTCCGTCACTCGAGGACGTCTACCTCTCGCTGACCGGGGGCGACGTGCCGTGAGCGCCGTCCGGATCGGCGATGCCCGACCGGGCGACCTGCGGGTGGCGCTCCATCAGGTCGGCTACGAGCAGAAGGCCTACTGGCGGAACCCGATGGCCGCCGTCTTCACCTTCGCCTTCCCGGTCATCTTCCTGGTCGTGGTGGGCACCTCGGCCGGCTCGTCGAAGGTGCCTGGCTACTCGCTGCGCTACGACCAGTACGTGGTAGTGGCCATGTTGACCTTCGGGTTGATCGCCGCCTGCTACACCAACCTGGCCATGGCCATCTGCACCCGGCGCGAGACCGGTGTGCTGAAGCGGATGCGGGGCACCCCGATCGCCATCGGGTCCTACATGGGCGGCCTCATCGGGTCGGTGCTCATCGTGGTGGCCATCCTGACCGTGGTGATGGTGGCCATCGGGATGGCCTTCTACCACCTGCACTTCCCCTTCCACCCCGCCGCCGTCCTGGTGACCCTGCTGGTCGGGATCGTGACGTTCTGCGCCCTCGGGCTGGCCGTCACCATCCTCGTGCCCAACGCGGACGCGGCACCGGCCGTCGTCAACGGGATCTACTTCCCGGTGGTCTTCATCTCCGGCGTCTTCTACCCGTTGGCCCAGGGGTCGGTCCTGGCCAGGATCGCCGACTGGTTCCCGATCTTCCACATGATCCGGGCCCTGGTGTCGGCCTTCGAGGGTGGTCCCGGGTCCGGGCTGCAGGTTCGCGACCTGGCCGTCATGGCGGTGTGGGCGGTGGCCGCGCTGTTCGTCACCGCCCGCCGGTTCCGGTGGGAGCCGCGCCGGCCGTCCTGAGGGTCGGTCCGTCTCCCACCCCGTCGGGTACGCAACGACGGCTCGAGATCACCCCCGCCGCCTCCGTCCGAACACGAGATCACCCCCGCCGCCTCCGTCCGAACAATGGTCCGCCCGCCTGACGGCCGGGACGTCCGCCGTCAGACGGGGCTAGCCTGCCCGTCGAGCCCGGTTGGCCGGTCGGTCCCGTCCGTCGGTCGGGATCCGGGCCGCCAACCAGTGGAGGGTCGATGCGGCTTCGCACGGTGTTCAGCGTCACCCGCCAGGAGCTGGCCACGGTGCGCGACGTGGTCCGTGCGCAGGGGACCCGGGTCGCCCTGGTGTCCCGGGTCCGCCACCACTTCGGCATCGACGACGAGGTCCGCCGCATCGCCGAACTCGAGGCACGGGTGGCGGCGCTCGAGGAGGCGGCCACCATCCACTCGGTGTCGACCGCCGAGCTGAGTACGGTCCTCGGCCATCACGGCAAGGCGATCGAGGACCGACGCCTGGACGCCGTGCGGGCCGAGGAGCGCGCCGACCGGTCCGAACAGCTGTTGCACGGCCGCCTGGATGCGCTCGTGGACCGGACGGCGGACGAGCTCCTGCGCCGGGACAACGAGCTCCTGCGCCGGAACGCGGTGGACGACCTGGCTGCGCGGATCGCACCGGTCACCACGTGGGTGCGGGCGGCCGAACTGGGCGAGGGGCCGCGGGTGTCGGTGGTGCTGCCCACCCGGGACCGCCCGGCACTGCTCGAGCGGGCCGTCACCTCTGTCCGGGCGCAGGAATACACGAACTGGGAGCTGGTGGTGGCCGTCGACGGTGGCTCGCCGGACACCCACCGGGTGCTGGACCGCATGGCCGCCGAGGACGAGCGGATCCGGGTGGTCCGGATCGAGCCGGGCGGCCAGGCCGTGGCGCGCAACGCGGCGCTCGACGCGGCCACCGGTGAACTGGTCTGCTACCTCGACGACGACAACACCATGGAGCCGCTGTGGCTGAAGGCGGTGGTGTGGGCCTTCGGGCGCGAACCGGACGCGACCGTGCTCTACGGCGCACGGGTGGCCGACGTCGATCCCGGGACCGGGCGGTCGGGCCTCCCCTACCTGCAGCTCGAGCCGTTCGACCGGGCCCACCTCGAGGTGGGGAACTACATCGACCTGGGTACGCTCGCCCACCGCAACGGCCTGCCCGGGGCCTGGTTCGACACCGGGCTCGAGGCCCTGGTCGACTGGGACCTGATCCTCCGCCTGACCGAGGAGTGCGAGCCGTCGGTGCTGCCGGTGGTGTCGACCGTCTACCGGACCGACGCCCCTGATCGGGTGTCCCACGCTCGGGACTACGGCGCGTCGGAGTCCGCGGTCCGGGTGCGGATGCTGCGACGTCGTCCGACACGGGTGCTGGCCTACAACGCGTTGTTCCCACTCGTCACCGAGACGTACATCCCCGACGAAATGCGTGCGCTGACCGACAACGGGATGACCCTGGCCTGGTGCACCATGCTCCTGTCGGACTCCCCCGTCGTGGTCGAGGAGCCGACCTACGAGGACCTCGACGAGGCGGTCCGCCGAGCCGACCCCGACGTGCTCGTCCTGTTCTGGGCCACGTTCGCCGTCGAGCAGCTCGCCGACCTCGAGCGCATCGGCCGTCCATTCGCCGTCCGGGTGCATTCGTTCGACTTCGACCGGTCGACGGTCGAGCGGCTGCGCGACCACCCCCTGTGCATCGGCGTGTGGGCGTACCCGCACCTGGCCGCCACCGTCGACGGGGTCCACCCGCTGGTGTCGCTCCTGACCACCGGTGGCCCCGCCCCCGGGCCCGGGCACGAGTGCACCGTGGTGCTGTCGGTGTCGGCCGGGCTGCCCAAGAAGGACTGGCCGGTGTTGGTGGGCGCGTTCGCCGAACTGGCGCGGTCCGGGGCGGACTGCCGGATCATCGTGGGGCGGACCTACCTGCACCACGACGAACCGGATGTGGTGCGCGAGCTCATCGCCGAGTCCGGCGCGCCGGTGTCACTGGTGGTCGACGTTCCCCACGACGAGGTGCTCGCCCAGCTGGCCGACACGGCGCTGGTCGTCTACAGCCACACACCGGGCGAGTATGCGTTCGGCATGCCCCGCTCGATCATCGAGGGCATGCACGCCGGCACGTCGGTGCTCCTCCCGGACCGGTCGGAGGCCGAGTTGGTCGCCGGCCCGGGGTGCCGGACCTACGTGGGTGTCGACGACATCGTGCGCCACGGCAAGGAGGTGCTGGCCGGCGGCCCGGCGATCGAGGGGGAGCGGGCGGCGAACCGCCGGTTCGCCGAGGAGCACTTCGCCGACCCGGCGCTGGCCACCCGGTTCGCCACCGACCTGGCCGGAGCGTTGGCCCGCTGGCGGGCCAACGGACACGACGGCAGCGGACGGTCGGCGGTCAGGGACCGGCCGACGGCCCATCGGGGCCCAGTGTGAGCAGCTGGACGGGCTCGAGGCCGTGCTGGCCCGTCGGCGTCGACAGCGTGCCGAACCGGAGGAGCTCGGTGACCATGGTCTGGCGTTCGGCGGTGTGCCAGTGGGAGAACACGACCCACACCCGACCAGCGGGCCGGGCCTGGGCCACCGCGTGGCGGACGGCGGCGACCTCGGCGGCGGTGGAGATGGTGGCGGCCACCACCACCCGATCGGCGGGCGGATAGTCGATGCGGAAGGTGTCGAGGCGGGCGAGGTGGGTCGGGAACCGCGGCTGGGCCGGCCAGTAGACACCGAGTCCGAACCCGGCGTCGACGTTGGCGACGACGACGTCACCGGGGCGCTCCTGGGCGCGGATCGTCTGGACCTGGCCGTGCACGTCCTCGAGCGGGGTGGTGGAGTCGGCGGCGGTACGCATGGCTCGGATGGTCGGTGTGGCCAGCGTCACCACCAGGATGGCCAGGACCACGCCCGAGGCGATGCGGGCCACCGCCACCCAGCGCCGGTCGGGGCCGCGGACACCGGACCGGACGATCCGGGCCAGTCCCGAGACCCCGATCATGGCCACCACGGCGAGCAGGACCGTGAACCAGGTGGAGGTCCGGTCGTTCCACAGCGGGTAGCGGTGGGCCGTGGCCGCCGCCACCTGTTCGATGGCCACCAGGGGGACGACCAGGGCGAGGGCGGCGAAGCCGGACCGGACCAGGACGACCAGTCCGAGGACGATCAGGGCGGCGGCGACCAACGATGGTCCGAGGCCGACGGCCTGCAGCTCGGCACCGGCCTGGAAGTGCAGGAAGTGGAGTGCGTCCGCCACCCCCGAGTGCAGGGGGACGTAGGAGCCGGCCCAGTAGGCGCGCAGTGCCGGGGTGTCGCCCGGCCGGTCGACGAGGACGAACACCAGGGCGTCGAACGCTACGATCCCCAGTCCGACGATCCCCAGCTGGCGCAGGCGTGGCCAGGACCGCCGCAGGGCCAGCGGGCCGGCCAGTCCGACCAGTACCGCGACCGCCAGGAACATCGAGGCGTTCGACAGGAGCGTGCTGGTGGCGAGCACCACGGCCAGTGCCACCAGCCGTCGGGTGGACCAGCAGCGTTCGAGCCGGGCGATCAGCCACGCCAGGACGAGGGTCGTGAACGTCTCGGCGGTGTACTGCTTCAGATCGTGTCGGGCCAGGAGCGCGGGAGCCAGCGCCACGGTGACGCCGAGCACCACCGCGGTAAGCCGGTGGCCCGGGTCGAGTTCGCGGCCGAGCAGCCAGGCCGGGATCACACAGGCCGCGGTGAACACGAGGGGCAGGATCCGTAGTCCGGCAGGGGATGAATGCGGTGTCACCCGCAGGAGCGCGGTGAACAGCACCGGGGTCGTCGACGTGAGTCGGAACACCTGGTCGATGGGGGCCCGCACGCTGACGGCCACCCAATTCTCGTCGCGCCACAGAGGCTGGGTGAGCATCCGGTGCGGGTCGTGGACGACGACCGACACCACCACCAGGGCGCAGACGAGGCCGGTGTCGACCAGGCGACCGGCCCGCCTCGACCGCCTCGAACGGGCTCGGGCGTCCTGGCGGGTGCGGGATGGAGGCGGATCGGCCCGGCCGCTGTCGGGTACTCCGAGCATCGCCGGAACGGTGTCCGTCGGGGTCGACACGGTGGGCAAGGCTAGTGGTCGAATCGGACCGTCGAGGTCGTGCCCCGGGGGCACCGGTCCCCGATCAGGATAGGAGTCCGGAGAGCGGAGCCCACGTGGACGCCCGTCCGGGACCCGACCCGGGCGCCGGTACCCTGACCGGGTGAGTCTTCGATCGCTCCCCGCCCTGCTGCGCGACGAGCCCGCCCTGGCCTCGGTCGTGGAGGCGCAGGGTGCCACCCTGGCCGTGTCCACACCGGCGCAGGCCTTCGTGCTCGCCGGGCTGGTCCGGCTGGGCTCCCGCAGGCCGGTCCTGGTCGTCACGCCCACCGGCGCCGCCGCCGCCCAGCTGGCCCACGACCTCGAGGCCTTCGCCACCGGGGAGTCCGACGGGCGGGCCGGGGACCGGTCCCCCGTGGTGGAGCTGTTCCCGGCCTGGGAGACGCTCCCGTTCGAGCGGATCAGTCCCGAGGTGCACACCATGGGGCGGCGCCTCCGCCTGCTGTGGGCGCTCGGGGGTGGGAGCGGTGCCCCGGTGCCCGACATCGTGGTGGCGCCGGTCAAGGCCGTCCTGCAGCGGCTCGGTCCGTGGCGCACCGCGGCCCGGCCCGTCGTGATCGCCCGGGGCGACCAGGTGGTGGTCGACGACCTGGTGGCCCAGCTGGTCGAGCTCGGCTACCGCCGCGAGTCGCTGGTCGAGCACCGCGGCGAGCTGGCCGTCCGCGGCGGCATCGTCGACGTGTTCCCGTCGACGGGCGACGAGCCGGTGCGCATCGACCTGTGGGGGGACGAGGTCGACCGCCTCACCCGGTTCGACGTGGCCGACCAGCGGTCCACCGACGACCTCGAGGTGGTCGAGCTGTTCGGCTGCCGGGAGCTCGTCACCGACGAGGCCATGCGCAAGCGTGCCGCCGACCTGGTGGCCACCGACCCGTGGGGCCGGCACCAGTGGGACCGCATCGCCCACGACGAGCAGTTCGACGGCATGGAGTCGTGGCTGCCCTGGCTGGTGGACGACGTCGAGCTCCTCCCCGACCTCCTGGGCGGTGATGCCCAGGTCGTCCTGGTCGAGCCCCGACGGGTCCGGGACCGGGCGGCCGAGCTGCTCGACGAGGAGTCCGCCCTGGCCGACGCCCTGGCCGGCACCTGGGGACTCGAGGCGGGCGGCGACGCCCCCCGTCTGCACGCGCCGTTCGACCGCCTGCTCACCGGCACCGAGGCGTCGGTGATCTCCCTCGTCCCCACGGCGGAGGGACCCGACGTCCCCCAGGTGGAGAGCCGGGGCTGGGAGCCCATCCTGGGCGACGGGTCCCGGATGGCCGGCCAGGTCCGCGCCCTCACCGAGTCGGGCTACGCCGTGGTGCTGTGCACCACCTCGGCCGGGGGCGCCGAGCGCCTGTCGGGCCTGCTGGCCGACGAGTCGCTGTTGGTGCCGGTGGCCGGTGACGACGAGGACCTCGCCGTCCCGGGCGCCCGGATCGTGGTGGCCGCCATCGACCGGGGGTTCGTACTGCCGGGCTGCCGGGTGGCGGTGCTGACCGAGTCCGACGTGACGGGCCGGATGCGGCCCCACCGCCAGGCCCGGACCCGGGCCCGTCCGGTCGACGGCTTCTTCGACGACCTGGCACCCGGCAGCTACGTCGTCCACCGCCAGCACGGGGTGGCCCGGTACGGCGGCATGGTGACCCGGACGATGGGTGGGGCCACCCGCGACTACCTCCTGCTCGAATACCGCGGCGGCGACCGGCTCTACCTGCCGACGGACCAGATCGAGCTGCTCACCCCGTACGCCGGGGGCGACTCGCCGACGGTCAGCCGGCTGGGCGGATCCGAGTGGCAGAAGGCCCGCTCGAAGGCCCGGGCCGCCGTCCACGAGATCGCCGAGGAGCTCGTCGCCCTGTACCGGAAGCGCCTCGAGGTCACGGGACACGCGTTCGGACCGGACACCCCGTGGCAATCGGAGCTCGAGTCCTCGTTCCCGTTCATCGAGACGTCGGACCAGCTGCGGACCATCGAGGAGGTCAAGGCCGACATGGAGCGCCCCCTCCCCATGGACCGTCTGGTCTGCGGCGACGTCGGCTTCGGTAAGACGGAGGTCGCCGTCCGTGCCGTGTTCAAGGCGGTGCAGGACGGGTTCCAGGCCGCGGTGCTGGTACCCACCACGCTGCTGGCCAGTCAGCACGCCCAGACCTTCGCCGACCGGTATGCGCCGTTCCCGGTGAAAGTGGCCCTGCTCAGCCGGTTCCTGACCAACGCCCAGGCGTCCGAGGTGCTGGCCGGCCTGGCCGACGGTTCGATCGACGTCGTCGTGGGGACCCACCGGCTGCTGGGCCAGGACGTGACCTTCAAGAAGCTCGGCCTCCTGGTGGTCGACGAGGAGCAGCGCTTCGGGGTCAGCCACAAGGAGTCGATCAAGGCCATGGCCGAGGGCGTCGACGTCCTGACCCTGACCGCCAGTCCGATCCCGCGGACGCTCGAGATGGCGCTGACCGGCATCCGCGACCTGTCGATGGTCAACACCCCGCCGGCGGCCCGGCGACCGATCCTGACCTATGTGGGCGAGTTCGAGGAGGCCGCGGCCTCCGAGGCCATCCGGCGCGAACTGCTGCGGGAGGGGCAGGTCTTCTACGTGCACAACCGGGTCCAGGACATCGAGGCCACCGCCCAGCGGGTGCGGGCCATGGCGCCCGAAGCCCGGGTGGCCGTGGCCCACGGCCAGATGGACGAGGGCTCGCTCGAGCAGGTGGTGCTCGACTTCTGGCAGGGCGCCTACGACGTGCTGGTGTGCACCACCATCGTCGAGTCGGGCATCGACATGCCCACGGTCAACACCCTGGTGGTCGACCGTGCGGACCTCCTGGGCCTGGGCCAGCTCCACCAGCTTCGGGGCCGGGTGGGCCGGGCGGGCATGCGGGCCTACGCCTACCTGTTCCACCCGACCGACCGGGTGCTGTCGGAGACGGCCTATGAACGCCTGCGCACCATCGGTGACCACACCGAGCTGGGCTCGGGGTTCAAGATCGCCCTGCGGGACCTGCAGATCCGGGGGGCGGGCAACCTGCTCGGGCGGGACCAGTCCGGCCACATCGCCGCCATCGGCTACGACCTGTACGTCCAGATGGTGTCCGAGGCGGTGTCCGAGCTGAAGGGGGAGCCCCGGCCCCAGCCGGTCGAGCTCTCGGTGGACCTGCCCGACGCCGCCCACCTTCCCCCGGACTACGTGGAGGCGGAGGACGTGCGCCTCGAGGCCTACCGCCGGCTGTCCGCGGTGCGGACCGTCGCCGAGGTCGAGGACGTGCGGGCGGAGTGGGAGGACCGGTTCGGTCCCCTGCCGGGGCCGGCGGCAGCCCTGCTCGACGTGGCCCTGCTGCGGGTCGAGTGCCTGCGGCTCGGCGTGGACGACCTGGCCGTGTCGGTGCCCCGGTTCACCGGCGACGGCGCCGGCCCCCGGGGCGGGCCCGGGGGCCGGGCGGTGGCCAAGCTGACCCCGATCCACCTGCCCGCGTCGGCCGAGGTCCGGTTGCGGCGGCTGGCTCCCGGGGGCGGCTACCAGCCCGAGGCGCAGCGCCTGACCGTGCCGGTGGCCCCGGACCCTGCGACCGGCTGCTACGCCTCGGTGCTGGTGGCCCTGCTGCGCGAACTTCTGCCTGTCGGATGACGGCCCCGCACCGGCACGGCCACCGGTGGGCGACCGCCCCTGATACCGGCCGACGGCGGCGCGGCCGGTAGCATCGCCGCCGTGAAGCGCATCCCCGCAGGTCTGGTCGCCGTCGTGTCCGTCATCGCCCTCGGTTTCCTGGCGTCCGCCTGCGACGTGACCCCCACGGCGGCCTCGGTCAACGGGGACACCATCTCGGTCGCCACCCTCAACGCCGACATGGGCGCCGTTTCCGGCTCTGCGGCCGGCCAGTGCCTGCTGGCGCTGCGCAGCGGCCAATCCGTCAGTGTCGACTCGGGGTCCGGGACCTACCCGATGGCCTTCGCCGGCTCGATCCTGAGCAGCGACGTCGGCAACCTGGTGGCCGCCCAGTTCGCCGCGGCCCACGGCATCCACCTCAGCGGGTCCGACCTGGCCACCGCCCGGAACAATTACGCATCGGCCCTCGACGGCGGGATCGCCTCGCTCGGCCAGCAGGCCTCGGCCGCCGGTGCCCTGTCGCCGTGCCAGAAGGCCGACGGGTCGACCTTCACCGGACAGCAGCTGCTGGCCACGCTCCCGGCCTCCGTGCGGAACACGGAGGTGGCGAACCAGGCGGTCGACAACAAGCTGCTCGCCCGCGGGGCCGACCTGTCGAACGCCGCCGTGCTCAACTACTACGCCGCCAACCAACCGTTGTTCACCGTGGACTGCGTGAGCGACATCGCCGTCGCCACCCAGGCCGAGGCCGACCAGATCGTGGCCAAGCTCAAGGCCGGACAGTCCTTCGCCACCCTGGCCACGGCGTCGTCGATCGACCCCCAGACGGCGTCCTCGGGCGGTCAGCTCGGATGCAATTTCACCGAGTCCCGGGTGCTGTCGGCCCTCCAGGTGCCGTCGGTCACGCCGGGCCAGCCGGTCACGCCCCTGCAGACCTCGAGCGGACAGTGGGTCATCTACGAGGTCACCAGTCAGACCGTGATCCCGGTCGGGCAGGCGGCGCCGGTCATCCGCGACGACCTGCTGCACGCCACCACCAACACCCAGCGGGTGACCGTGGAGCTGCTGGTGTACGTCCACCATTCCTCGATCGACGTGAACCCCCAGTACGGCCACTGGTCCGGCGTGAGCATCACCCCGCCGGCGACGCCCCCGGTGCGCTTCCTCCAGCCGTCCTACGTGCTGTCCGCCGGGACGGGCACCACCGGCTCGGGCGCATCGACGGCCACCGGAGGCTGAGCCACCCGTGACCGGCGGCCCCCGGGTCGACGTGGTCGGCCTCGGGCCCGCCGGACCCGATCTGCTGACGTCGGCCACGCGCGCGCTGCTGGACGGACCGGCACCGGTCTTCCTGCGCACGACCCGCCACCCGGCAGCCGTCGTCGCCGAAGGTGCACGGTCGTTCGACCACCACTACGAGGCGGCCGAGACGTTCGACGACGTCTACCGGGCCATCGTGGCCGATCTGGTGGCGGCGGCCGTCGCCTCCGGTCCGGTCGTATACGCCGTGCCCGGATCACCCTCGGTGGCCGAGCGCACCGTCCTCCTGCTGGCCGAGCATCCCCGGGTGGTCTCGGGCGAGGTGGCCCTCGAGGTCCACGCGTCGGTCTCCTTCCTGGACCTGGCCTTCGCCCGCCTCGGGGTCGACCCGGTGGCGTCGGGGGTGCGCCTGGTGGATGCCGAGCAGTTCGCGGTCGACGCGGCGGGGGAGCGGGGGCCGTTGCTGGTCGCCCAGTGCTGGAGCCGACAGGTGCTCTCGGACGTCAAGCTTTCGGTCGAGGTGCCCCCGGAAGCGGACGTGGTCGTCCTCCACCACCTGGGACTTCCCGACGAGCGGGTGGTGGAGGTGGCCTGGGCGGACCTCGACCGGACCATCGAGCCGGATCACCTCACCTCGCTGTGGGTCCCGCGCCTGGCCGAGCCGGTGGCCGCCGAGCTGGTGGCACTCGCCGAGCTGGTCCGCACCCTGCGTGAGCGCTGCCCGTGGGACCGCCGCCAGACCCATGCCTCGCTCGGCCGCCACCTGCTGGAGGAGTCCTACGAGGTCCTGGAGGCGATCGACGCGCTGGCCGCGGTGGACGCCGGGCGCGGGAGCGGTACCCAGGCGGTGGAACGGGAGGCGTCCGCCGTCGCCGACCTCGAGGCGTCCGCCGTCGCCGACCTCGAGGCGTCCGCCGTCGCCGACCTCGAGGAGGAGCTCGGCGACCTCCTGTTCCAGGTCTACTTCCACGCCACGCTGGCCGCCGAGGAGGGCCGCTTCACGCTGGCCGACGTGGCCCGGGGTGTGCACGACAAGCTG
>Ga0302202_10004205_pt1 | contig 15373 bp, 10 predicted proteins | sample II_Bog_N3_3_FD_194579 | JGI IMG/M metagenome (GOLD analysis project Ga0302202, IMG submission 194579) | Peat permafrost microbial communities from Stordalen Mire near Abisko, Sweden - II_Bog_N3_3 | ecosystem: Environmental > Terrestrial > Soil > Wetlands > Peat | place: Sweden: Abisko...
CCATGTAGGCGGCGCCGCGGTAGCTGGCGACGGAGACGACAAGAAGGTTAATGATTGTGGCCACCAGGACGATATCCAATCCATGGCGGAACATTCGATCGTTGAGGTCGATCTTGGGGAACTCGGCAGGGATCTGCCCGGCCTTCTGGAGGGTTCTGCGGCGCAGCAAGACGCCGACGGGGATGAGGATCAGACCGCCGATGAACATTGCCGGCAGGAGCAGGAAGAAGATGATGCCGAGGTAGGGATTGTCATTGGGGCGGCCGAGCATCTCCACCAGCCAATAGCCGATCATGGTGACGCCGGAAGCGCTGGTGACTGCGCCGCCCGCGAGACTGATGGGATTATTGCCGAAGAACAGCGCGGGCCTTACCCAGCCTTCGCGAAATTTTTGAAACAAGCTCACATTGCCCCCCAAAAGGTTTTAATTTCTCGCCAGAAGGAGCGAAACCTCGATTGGAATGCTCCGCACGAGCCTGAACGCGGGAGTGATTTCGCAGGGAAATCCTCCGCTCCAAGCCCGGCATGCGGTCACGCCGATCACAGTTTCGCCCTGGACGAGTCTGGTTTTGTTTTTGTGCCGGTGGTTCTGACTACTTGAGACCCTTGTAGTAGGTTGCGACAGCCTTGATGTCTGCATCGGACAGGCCGGCGATCGGCTTCATCTTGCCTTTTCCGGTGGTGATGGTGGTGCTGATCTGGGCTACGGTGAGAGCCTGGATGGCCGGATCGGATGCGGGCTTGATACCCATCATCTTGGCCATACCCGCGCTCGGGGTGCCGGTGGCGCCATGGCAGCCGGCGCACTTTGCTTTGTAGGTTGCATCGCCGGATTGGGCGAAGCCTGCGGCACTGGTCATTGCGAAAACCACGGCCAGAACCACCTTGGAACGAGTTGACTTTGTCATTGTGAAACTCCTTTGCGTTCTTGGGGGAGCCGCGATGCACGGTGCATCCCGGACCCCGGTTTTTCAGGTGAACCGAAGCTTCTGCGACGGAAGAGTCCGCAGAAGCCCCGGCAGGACAAGTTCGTTCGCTTGATCGGCCGCAGAACACCGCGGCGCCCCAAGCCGATTGCGTGGTCCACAACGTCCTGTCATTTCAGGAAGGTGCGGAAGTAAGCTACCACAGCCCTGGTCTGGCTGTCGGTAAGGTTATTCTTATACGGCTCCATCTTGCCTATGCCGTTCCGGGTAGCCTGAACCATCTCCGCTTCGGTCATTTTTCTGACTTCCGCGTCGGTAACCGGCTTGACCTTCATGACCTTGCCGACTCCCGAATTGGCCAGGCCGTCAAGACCGTGACAGTTCAAGCACTTCTGTTTGTAGATCGCTTCCCCGGTGGACTGGGCGAAGCACACAGCGCTGACGGAGAGAGCAAACCCGGCCAGCGCCACAGCAACTCGAATAGAACTTTTCATGACGGACTCCCGAGGAGTTCATCGGCTGGCAACGCGATCGAATCACGTTTCCAGCCATTTGTTTCCTCGGAGAATCCGCCTGTACCACCGCACCGAGCGGTTGTGCCGGAACCACCTTTGTTTTCCGGCGGTGCCGCCCTTGCTTGAAAAGAAGGGCGGCGCCGGTCCATCTCTCGAAAAAATCCATTCCGCCCCGGCCTCTTCGCCGGACTGGCGGGCTGGGTTAGAACTCGTAGTGCACAGCGAGCGCTACGTTATTGGCATGAAAGTTACGCGGCGCAGTCAGGCCGGCGGGCGATTCGGTAAGCCCCGTTGGCTGTGGCAGCGAGGCGCAGGGAACAACTGTGGACGTGAGGGCTGTGGAAGTGCTGCAGTTCTGCGGGCCGGACGGACCACCTTCTCCGTAACCGTAGAAATTGTACTCCGCCTTCCAGATCAGCCCTGGATGAACCGTCCAGGCGAGATTGACGAAGGGTGATTGATACGCGGATTGGAGCGAGCCATTGACGGCTCGTGCATCGTTGAAGAACTGGTTGCCGCTCACCGCGCTGATGCGATAGCCGACATTGCCGTGGATCTGCTTGACGGGAGTCATGGTGAGAGCAACCGATCCATACTGCGTCGGAGCATCCATGAAGTCCCTGGCAAACCAGTCGGCGAGCTTGGTCGTCGATCCCCGGGAGAAAACCCCAGGGCACACAGCCGGGCCACCGCTCGCGTTGAGGGAGGCGGTGCCGGGCAGCGTGGGCGAGCCGCCGTTGTCGTAGCAGATGTTGGTGGCCGTATACACGTCGCTGTAGGCGTAGTTGAAGTCGAGACCGAAGTGCTCACTCGGCGAGAGCACCGCACCGAGGCTGACCACCCGGCTGTGATCGACGTGATTGAGCGGGCCTTCGTACGGGTCATCGCCCGCAGCGACGGCGGCCGCATTGTTATTGGTGTTGTTATGCCGTTCCAGGTCGTTCCAGGCGGCAGACAGCGTGGCCCAGGGCTTTGGCCGGTAGAGGGTGTGGACCCGGTAGTGCCTGGTTTGGCGCGGACCGAGCGGGGTGAATGCGTTGTCGGCGTAGAGCGCCTCGACCGTGCCGTTGATGCTCCAATTAGCGGTGGGACGCAGGGCGGCGTTCAAGATTCCGCCGTTTTGGTTGATGGTTACGGTGCCGTTGGAAGTTGCGCCGACGGCCAGGGGAGCATTGTCGGGACTGCCCTGGGCGATGGTGTGGGTGCCGTAGCGATAGGTGAAGGAAAGCGTGGCGCGAGACGAGGCATCCCAGCTTCCGGTGAGGTTGTTGGTGAGGAACTTCTGGCCGAAGTAGCCGGGGAGCGGCGTTCCAATGGCCCCGCTGCCTTCAATGCTGGAGGCCCCGGCGGCGGCCGAAGTGGTCGTAAGCGCCCCGGCGTAGTTGATGGATTCATTGCCGGCGGTGGCCGGCGTCGACAGCGTGGTCCCACTGGTAAAGGTGGTGGTGCCGGGCTGGTGAACATCGGAATAGTCCACCTGGTCAGAGAGGCTGAAGGCCTTCATGGCCTGCCAGACAACGCCGTAGTCGGCGGCCACAACCTGGCGCTGGGCGGAGGCAACTGCGGTGTAGGTGAGCGAGCGTGTGGTTCCGTTGAGGCCCTGGTAGCTGTCGTAGTAGTTGGGCAGGTTCATGTTGGCCCGGGTGTAGCGCAGGTCTCCATTCATGGATAGATTCCGTATGCTGGAGCTTTGCAGCCGGAAGGTCTGAGTGGGATAGAGAATGCGAGTGGGCTGAGAGCGCAGGTAGCTGGTGACCACGGCGCAGGCGGCATTGATGACGGGCAGGCCGCCGGCGGTCTGCGGGGCCGACAGGATGGGCGTAGTGCCGATGCTGTTGGCATTGCAGGACGAGCTCGGATAGGGCGTCTCGCTGTCGTAGTCGTCGAGAGCTACTTTGGTTCCGTCCGCCTCCTGGGCAATGAAGTCGCCGGGAGCCATGATGAAGAAGGAATCCGCCTTGTAGTGATCGATCTGCTCTTCGAAGGTAAGCTGGGTGCCGGCGACAGGCTTCCACTGAATGGCGCCGGTGAAGTCGTCGGTGCTGTTGCGCTGATACTCCTGAAGGATGGCATCGTACTTGGCAAAGCCATAACCGCTGGGGCTCAGGCTTGGACCTTGAAAGATGTTTTGCGAGTAGCCGGCGCGGTAGGTCACCTTTGAGATCGGGAACAGAGTGAGATTGGTATCCGTCATGCGGCGCACGGTGTTGTAGAGGAAGGGCGATTGCTCGACCTGCGGCCAGACAAAGGAGCCGGTAGGGGCAGCTGTGGGCCCAGTTGGAATGGTCTGGCCGCCAACGATATTGGGGTTGCCGAGCAGATCGTAATCGAAGTATTGCCGGTCGCGGCGAAAGATTCCCGAAAACTCGTAGACTTTGCCTTTGGAAAGGCTGAGCCGGGAGAAGCTGTTGGGATCGCCGCCAAAGCCGGTGCCGAAGGCGCTGACGTTATCGACCCAGGTGTGCTTGTTGCTGGGAAGGGCGCGCATTTCAAACGTCTCCCCCAGCACGCGAGGGCCGGATTGCAGGTTGACAAGGGTGGAGTACATGGCATTGCTGCCGGTGATGCCGGTCATGCGTCCGCCCAGGTCGACGCCCTGATGGATGGTATATCCGGCCGGGGCAGATACCTGCGCCTCCGGCGTGGGGAGTGGAGCTGCGGGGGTTGGATTCTGGGCAATCGCGATGCCCGTCGCCATTGTCAGGATGGCGAGTCCAATGGTTCCAGTGGTGCGCCGGAGCGACTGGACCACTGCCGTAAAGGGCCGTTGGTTGAGCGGCCGGGTAAAACAACCTTGATTCTTCATCTGAAGCCTCTCTTAAGAACTTGTTGCTGACACGAAGCGTTGAGCTCGTGTGCCGAGTGTTTACGGGATGTGGGCCTTGCCTTGCGCAATGGCGGTTTGACGCGGCCATAATCCATAACTCCTATCTGAGAAATGCCGGATTCACGTTGGAACCATGAATGTAGGTGTGGCAGCTGGTGCATGGTGTCAGCTCCGACGATCCTGCGTTCATGGAGTGCACCGTACCGCCCGCGACCGGGCTGTGGCACTGGTTGCACAACGTATTGACATTCGGCATATTCAGCAGTCGGGCGTTTTGAGAACCGTGCGGAGAATGGCACGCCAGGCAACCTTCAGCCTTGACTGCGGCGTGCTCATAAACAAAGGGTCCGCGGGTCTCCGTGTGGCACTTGGTGCAAATTGCGTTCTGATCAGCGGTGGACTTCAGGTTGTTGTTTCCAAAGGTGCCGTGGACGTCGTGGCAGTCAGAGCACTGCACCAGCCCCTCGTTTACCTTGTGGTGGAACGGCATATCGAATGAAGGCTTTACATCGGTGTGGCATTGAAAACAGAGAGCCGGCTGAGGCGCCTTGAGGAGCGCTTCTTCTTTGCCGTGGACTTCGTGGCAGCCAATGCAACTGACACCGCCCTTGGCGTGGGGTGAACGTTCAAAGTTGGGGTGCGCGCCGGCATGGCAGCCGAGGCATTTGGCATCGACATCCTTGGGTGAGGCCTTGGCGGGGTTGAAGATCTTGCCGATGTCGCCGCCGCCGGCAACGTGATCGCCGCCCGGACCGTGACATCCCTCGCAGTTTACGCCGGCAGCGCCGTGCTGGGCCGCCAGTTTGGTGTGGGGGTTTCCGGCGAACTTTTTGGACACTTCTTCGTGGCAGGTGGCGCAAACGTCCCCGCCGACGTAGGTGTTGGGTGAGGCCGCCGCGACCTGCGCGGATGCGGGATGACTTGCGCTGGCCGGGGTTGCGCTGGCCGGGGATGCGGAACCGGCTTTGGTTGCCGGGCTGGAGAGGGCGCTGGCACACAGGATTCCCGCGCCCAGCATGAAGATCAGACAGGCTCGCAGTCCCGGCAACTTGCCCGGGGCCGCATGGATTGGCGATTGCGTTACTGGCTCGATTTTTTGCATGAAAAATACCACCTTAGGTGCTCTTGTAGCACCCTCATGAATCCGTTGAACCAGTGAAGTCCACAATCGGTCCTGTCGATTCCGGAAACGAAACTGAGTGTTTTGAAATCGACCCAATTGGAGCAAACGCTTCAAGATCACAGTGTTCTGTGCGAAGCATCACTTCATGGTCTGAAGGTTACGGCGTTATCGGTTGGCAGGCGGTGATGTTTATCACACGAGGTGACGAGGCCTGGCCGCCTGATTCTTGTTTTGTTCTCCCATGGCCTTCGCATCGGAAACTCCGTTCCCACCGCCAAACGCTGGGCGAAGAAAGCTGCGATCTTCAGCGAAGACCTCTTGACCGCCGGACGCATCTTTCGAGGGGCGGAGAGGTTCGCCTTGAATTGCAACAGCATCGGTCCCACGTCGCTGTATCGGAGTGCTCATCTCCGCGGGAAACAACCTGGGGGCGGACAAACGCGGGGGGAATCTTCTGAAGGAGCGCATTGCATGGGGGCCGGCGAGGGAGCTGCGGTGGGTTGCTTTCAGCGACCCGATATGCGTGAGCCCCATCACATCTTTCGGGGTACTCGGTCGGGCAAACTTTCAGGGAGCAAGAGTCTCTTTTGCTGTAGCTTCAGCGCAACCTGACCCCAGATTCCAATGCTTGCCGGATGCGCTGGGCTCGAGGAGCAACGGAGCTTGAACGGCGTCGGAAGGGGCAGCAAGATGATGGGTGCAGAAATCACGACGGGACTGCATGGTCGGCAGAAACACCCTGCGCACCAGATCCCCGTGGGTTGTGCGGCATGTTCGAATCGGCGACCCGGCTGGTTCTGTTCACTGGGCAGTTCCGTGCTGGCCGACCTTGAGTTGGCAACGAGTACGATCAGCCTTCCGTCCCAGGCTTCGCTTTTCAACCAGGGGGACGAAGCGCGGTGCCTCTATTTGATCTGCGGCGGGTATCTGAAGCTTACGGCTGGCCGGATGGATGATCGGCAGATGATTGTCCGGATCGCCGGTCCTGGTTCAATGCTGGGCTTGTATGCGGTGCTTTCTCATGGGGTCTACGAGGTATCGGCGGAGTCGCTGACCAGCGCGCAACTGAGGCCGGTGGAGCGCGACCGGTTCCTTGGTTTTCTGCGCACCCACAAAGAGGCGCAGATGCGAGCGGTTCAGTGCATCTGCCAGGAGTACCGGTTTGCTTTGCAGGATGCCTGCCGGATTGCGCTGGCGGAGACGGTTGCAGCGCGGTTGGGCAGGCTGCTGCTGGAGTTGTCGACCCAGATCGGCGAGCACATCGAATCCGGCGCGCTTCGCTTTCCTCTGCTGTTGACTCACGAGGAACTGGCATCGATGACCTGCACCACGCGCGAGACGGTGACCCGCACGCTGGGCCAGTTCCGCAAAGAGGGGTGGATTTCGATTGAGGACTCGCTGGTGACGGTGCACCAGCCGGAGCGGTTGCAGACACTGGTTTAAGGCGCAGGTATCTCGGCACGCGATGGGTAATTCCCGTTTTTTGCGGCTTTTGAGATGTCCAGGGGTCGCCGCCGGAGTCCAACAGCTATCATGGAACCTGGTGGTCGCTTGTTGCCCGTTGCCGATGCGCCGCGAAAGTGCTTTCCGACCGACAACCGCGGAGGAATGACCGCTAAAGAATCGGAGTTTATTTTGCATATGGCTCGCCCCCTGTTCTGCATTTCTGTTTTTTTGATCGCATCCGGCATTCTTGTTGCCCAGAACCCGGCCAGCCCGGCACCAGCGGCCCCGGTCAACGTCACGACGACGGAGAGCCCTGAGATCCGCCAGTTTCAGAAGATTGAGGACTCCTGGGCGGAGGCAGTCAACGATCGCGACCAGTATGGGTTGGAGCTTGTGCTTTCTCCGCTTTTTGTGGATGTCTCGGCGACGGGCGATTTTACGACGCGCAACCAGCAGGTGGCAACGGTGCTGGCCGGCGAAGACAAGACGATCCATCTGGATCAAAAGGTGATAACGGTGCGCATGCTGGGCGACATTGCCGTGGCCAACGGCACCTATACACTGCGGCACAAATCCGGTTCGGCCGAGGTGAACGAAAAGGGGGTGTTCACGCACGTGTTTGAGCGGGCGCACGGCGCGTGGCTATGCATCAATTCGCAGCGCACCGCTTTGCGGGAAGACTCCAGCGCCAAGCCGAAGAAGCAATCCAACGCCGAGCTCCCCTTCCACATTCCGTTGTTTCAGAAGAGCGACAAGGGCAACCAGTAGGGCTGGGGTTAGCCCCGCCCGCACTTTCCGCCCGTGACCTCTCGATTTCACTTCTCTCGCCGATAGACTGCGCATACCTGTGCAGTGCTTGTGCGGCTTAGGCCGGGCTGTGCCGCAAAGAGAGAGAGGCACGAACTCATGAAGCGGTCTTCCCTTGGCATGCGCCTTGTTTTTCTGACGTTATCGGTGGTTGTAATTGCCTGCTTGCTGTGTGCGGGATTTGCATGGCGCATAGCTTCCTCATGGATTGAACAGGACGCATCGCAGGATGCGGCGCGGCAGTCCGGCGAAGCGATCCGGCATATTGCCACCATCGATCAGCTTTACCGGGTGCAAGTGGATAACAGCATGCGGCTTCTTGAGGATGAGGGTAGTCTGAAGGGCGCGCCGTCTGTGGCAGGAGAGGCCACTGTGGCCGGACGGACGGTTCCGAACCTGTATCTGGGCAAAGAGTCCGAGGTGCTGAACTTCGCCATGGTTGATCGAGTGAAGGCATTGGCGGGTGGCACGGCGACGGTTTTCGTCTGGAACGGGGCGGACTTTATCCGGGTGACGACCAATGTGCTCAAACCGGATGGTTCGCGTGCGGTGGGTACGGTGCTTGACCCGAAGGGCAAGGCGTTTGCCGCCCTGACGCAGGGCAAGGCGTTCAGCGGCCTGGTAGAAATCCTGGGCTCTCCTTATATCACCAGCTATGCGCCCATGTTTGACAATGCCGGCAAACTGGTTGGCGCCTGGTACACGGGTAACCGGCTCGACTCGATCCATTCAGTTGGCGAGACCATTCACACAGCGGGACTTCTCGATCACGGCTTTCTGGCGCTGCTCAAGCCCACTGGCGCGGCGCTCTTTCATGGGGACCGCATTTCCGATGCGGATCTGGAGAAGGTGCTGAAGGATCCGCGGGGCTGGGTGCTGCACGAGGAGATCTATCCGGGCTGGGGCTACAAGGTGCTGACCGCTTACCCGTCTTCAGACGTGCTTCGCCAGGAGCTCAGGATTGTGAGCCTTCCGGCCGCAGGAACCATCCTGATGGTTGCGCTTATCCTTTGCTGCCAGCTTCTGCTTCTCAATCGGCTTGTCCTTCGGCCGGTGGAGGAACTGACCGAGCATCTTTCCACCGCGGACCTGAATACGCTGCTGGCCACGGACCGCAGCGACGAGATTGGCATGCTTGCCACGAGCTTCGATGAATATGTGCTGCGGTTGCGTCACGCGCTTTTGCAGGTGCGTGGGGGCTCGGCGGCGACGACTGGAAAGTCTGGGGAGATTCGCAGCATTTCCGAGCGGATGGTTGCGCGCATGGCGGACCAGAGCCGGCATGCCCACGACGCTTCGGACGCGATAGCTCAGCTTTCGCAGGACGTGGCTACGATCTCCCGCCACACGCTCGATGCATCGAAGCAGGCGCGCGCGGCGGCCGATGCGGCGCGCGAGGGGGGTGAACTTGTCAGCTCGGCGGTAATGCACATTCAGGGGCTTTCCCGCGACACAGAGGAGAGCGTGAGCCGGATTGGGAAGTTGAGCGGGCACGCGAAGCAGATAGGCTCGATTGTGGGGGTAATCGAAGAGATTGCGGCGGGAACCAACCTGCTGGCGCTGAACGCGTCGATTGAGGCCGCTCGGGCGGGCGAACATGGGCGCGGCTTCGCGGTGGTGGCCGGCGAGGTTCGCCGTCTGTCCGAGCGCACGGCCCAGGCGACCCGGCAGGTTGCGGACCTGATCGGCGGCATTACGGTGGAGACGGAGCTGACCGCGGCCGGCATCGGCGCCGCCTCTCGTCACGCAACCGAGGGCACACGAATCATCTCCAGCCTGAACAGCACGTTTGATCGAATCGTGGAGATGGTGGTTGAGGTGGATGGCAGAGTGGCCAAGATCGCACAAGCCGCCGATCATGAGGTGGCGGCGGCCACCGGAGTGAGCGAAACGATGCGCTCGGTGGCTTTGAGCGCACAAGAGAGTTCCAGCGGGGCCGAGCAGGCAGTAGCGGCCTCAGAGCAGTTGCTGGGGACCGCGAGAATGCTGGAATCCATGGTCGAGCAATTTCACCTGGTTGCCCTTGCGCAAGACAATGCCGATTGAGTCGTCGATCGGAGCGAGCCGGGATTGGGCGTGAGCAATGGCTGTGGGCAAGCGAATTTTTCCGGTTGGCATAGAGCACGGCGTTGGCAGGGAGTGGCCACTTTGAGCCAAGCAGGAGAGCCGCTCAATACCATTATGCGAAGTGGCCTAAAGCCCTCGACGGGATTGTGGCGGGTTTTGCGCACGACTAAAATTGCTCGCATTCAGAACTTCCCGCTTTGCGCCCTGGACTCTGATGGAGAGATGGACCAGCGAAAGGGCCGCGGGGGTGACTCCCGGAAGACGGCTGGCCTGTCCGATGGTGATGGGGCGAACACGCTCCAGCGTCTCGCGCATCTCTCGTGACAGGCCGCTGATGGCGCTGTACTCCATCCAATCGGGGATGGTGACCGACTCAGCGGCCTTGAGCTTTGCGATGGATTTTTTCTGCTGCTCAAGGTAGCCGGCGAACTTGATTTCGGTCTCGACGGCGCGGGCTTCGTTGCGGAGAACGGCGGAGAGGACCGGGGGGGGATTCATGGTTTCCGCGGTATCGCCGGTCCCCAAAGGCGAGGGACCGGGGGCACCCATTCCGGAATGCAACGCGGTGGCGAGGTCGACCAGCAGAGGTTCGGCGGCGAGGAGGTCGCGCATGGCGCCGAGCACCGGCTCGATGGTGACTTCGGGGCGCTTGAGCAGTTGCGCCCAGGTGATGCCCTGGGTGGCGGGAAGGGCTTCGAATCCAGCCGCGGTAAGGCGCTCGGGGATCGCCTTTCCGGCGGTCAGGATTGCTTTCAAGGCGGCCATGCGGGCTTGCTTCTGCTCGTATTCTGCCCAGGCACCGTCGTTGATCAGGCCCAGCTTGCGGCCGTAGGGCGTGAGGCGGCGGTCGGCGTTGTCGATGCGCAGGTGGAGGCGGAATTCGGCGCGGGAGGTGAACATGCGGTAGGGCTCGTTGGTGCCCTTGGAGATGAGGTCGTCGATGAGGATACCGGTGTAGCCTTCGCTTCGGTCCATGGTGAAAGGGGGTTCGCCTTTGAGCCAGAGGGCGGCATTGATTCCGGCCATGAGGCCCTGACATGCGGCCTCTTCATACCCGCTTGTCCCGTTGATCTGGCCGGCCAGGTAGAGGCCCAGCATGCTCTTGACGCGCAGGGTGCGATCGAGTTCGGTGGCGTCGACCGAGTCGTATTCGATGGCGTAGCCGGGGCGGAGCATCTCGGCTTGGTCGAGGCCCGGAATGGAGCGGACGATCTCAAATTGTACTTCCATGGGCAAGGAAGTCGACATGCCGTTGATGTAGACCTCGTGTGTGTTCAGGCCCTCGGGCTCGAGAAAGAACTGGTGCTGGGTCTTGTCAGGGAACTTGACGATTTTGTCTTCGATGGATGGGCAGTAGCGGGGACCAATGCCTTCAATCTGGCCGGAATACATGGCGGAGCGGCCGACGTTTTCGCGGATGATTCGAAGCGTTTCCGGCGTGGTAAAGGCGATGTGGCAACTGATCTGGGGCTGGACGATCTTTTTGGTTCGGAAGCTGAAGGGGGTTGGGTCGGCGTCGCCGGGCTGCTCTTCAAACTGGCTCCACTTGATGGTTCGGCCGTCGAGACGGGGGGGCGTGCCGGTTTTGAGGCGGCAGGTGCGGAGGCCGAGTGCGCGGAGGGCTTCGCCGAGGAGGACAGAGGCGGGTTCGCCGCTGCGGCCGGCGGGGTAGCGCTCTTCTCCGCAGTGGATGAGGCCGTTGAGGAAGGTGCCGGTGGTGATGATGGTGGCACCGGCGAGGAGGTTGCGGCCGTCGCGGAGTTTGAGGCCGATGACGCGGCGGTGGGGGCGTGCCTGGGCTGGAACTCGCCCCGTCCCTACGGGACGGGAGGAATCGAGCGGGGATTCTTTCCCAGGGTTCCACCCTGGGCAATTCTCGGGTTCTCCCTCCGGGAGACTGGCGTCGTCGAAGACGAGGTTGACGACTTCGGCCTGGCGGATGTGGAGGCCGGTCTGGGCTTCGAGGACTTCGCGCATTTTTACGCGGTAGAGCTGCTTGTCGCACTGGGCGCGGGGGCTCCAGACGGCTGGGCCGCGGGAGGTGTTGAGCAGGCGGAACTGGATGCCGACGGCGTCGGCGACTTCGCCCATGATGCCGCCCAGGGCGTCGACTTCGCGGACGAGGTGGCCTTTGGCCACTCCGCCGATGGCTGGATTGCAGCTCATCTGGGCGATGAGGTCGAGGTTCATGGTGATGAGCGCCGTTTTGAGGCCCATGCGGGCAGCGGCCATTGCGGCTTCGCAGCCTGCGTGACCGGCGCCGACAACGGCGACATCGTATTGTTCGGTGAATGCCATTTTCAGGAAGGGGAAAAGCCCTGTAGGTCTATTCTACGGACTGTTGGCTGAAGACGGACGCGGGAAATGCTTAACAGCCTGTGGTGAAAGTCCAGATCGGGCGAAAAACATCGCTCAGGGGCTAAAGAGGCTGCGGAAAAACCCTTGTTTTGTAAGGATTGGAGAGTCGAAAGCGCGCAGGGGCTAAAGAGGCTGCGGAAAAAGTAGGGTTTTGAGTCAAGATTCACAAAGAACATCCCTCGGAGGCTAAAGCCCAGCGTTTATTTTCAGCCACTTGCGGCGCGGCTGAAGCCGTGCCCTTTCAAAACTTCGGCCATTTGGTAGTTTTTCCGCAGCCTGTAAAGCCCAACATTGATTTAATTGGCTTTCTCGGCCCGCGACCCCGACCCAGAGGGTTCCCCGGTACCCCGGTCAGGCCCTGTTACAAAGCCTCAGGAATGGGCTCCACAAGGAGTTTTTCCGCAGCCTGTAAAGCCCGTCTTTATTTTCAGCTACTTGCGGCACTACTGGAGCCGTGCCCTTTCAAAACGCAACTTTCACCACAGGCTGTTAAGCCCGTGCCAGCTTCACTTTTCGCCAGAGATAGGCAACCAGCACCAGCGCTGGAGCAGCTATCAAATACCGCAGCGGGGTGCTCGACATGGCCGTGGTGCCCATGAAGTCCAGGGGCGGTGTGTGGTGCAGCGGGCCGACGTACCACCAGGCTATGTAGAGAGCCTCAAAGAACTTGCGGGTTCCAGTGATTACGCCAAGTGCCAGAGCGAGCGCTGGGATGAAGAGCGCGCCAGAGGCCCATGCGCCGAGGCCGGCAACATCGCGAGCGGCGAGAAGAGGAAGGCCGAGGCCGCCGCCGGTGAGTGCCGCGACCAGAACGCCCGCCGCGTAAGTGGCAAGGAGCTGTCGTGGGATGGCGTGGGGCGCGGAGAAGATGAGCGAGCCGGTGGCGAACGTTGCCTGGCGCGTACCCATTTGGGACCAGATGAGCATGGGCCAAAGCCACGCGAAGACGATGACTCCGGTGCGGGCTGATTCGAGTGGGGAGAAAAGGCAACCGAGGAAGGCTCCGGCAGCGCCGAGGTACCACCACCAGGCATGGCCGCGCAGCAGGAGTTTGAGTTCGGCCGCCACCAGGGGGAGGAGCCGGGAGCGGGAGGCGGGTGTGGCGAGTGGGGCGAGATGGGCGGCGGATAACTGCGGACGCGGCGAACCGGCCAGGCTGCCGACAGCAAACTTGTCCAACGGGAGAGCCTGCGAGGCCGGCAGCGAATGCGCATCAGCTTCGCGCGCGGGCATTGGGTTCGGCATTGGTTTCTTTTGCGGGAACCAGCCGGCCCGTGCGGGGTCGAACCGATCGAAGAACAGCGCGGCCAGAAACGCAAGGGCGAAGGCAATGGCGACGAGCATGAGGCGGCTGAGCACGATGGGCGCCGTCCAGTGCATTCCGACCCAAAGAAAAGTCTTTGTCGTGCGCTCCATGTTTCCTATGCTGAAGGACGCGCCGCCGTTGTATTGGGGGTCGAGGCTGCGCACCTGGGTTTGCATCTGAGTCATTACGGACAAAATGCCGGTGAAATCGGTAAATGGCTGTGCCTGGTAGCCGGTTTTTCCATCGGAAATGGAGCCAGCGCCAATTGCGATGAGAAACGTCCACAGGAAGAAATAGATGACGTTGCCAACGCCTCCGCGGAGGATGGGAAGGCTTTCAAAGAGCACGGCCACGCCGGCCGAGACGGCAACGGCACTGAGGCCGAAGATGAACACCGGAGCAAGCAGAAGAGCGAGATTGATGTGCGCAGCGGAACCGCTGAAGAATTGAACGACAATGGCGGAGAGGGCTAAAACTCCAATCATGGCGGCAAGCACGGCGAAGTTGCTGAGCATTTTGCTGACCGTGTAGAAACTCTTGCCGATGGGGGTGGTGGCAAGGATCTGGCCTACGCGGGTTTGCCGGTCGCGCTGGATGGCATTTTTTACAACGTAAAAACCGACCAGCGTGAGCCACAGCGAACCTACGAGGCCAATGACCGAGCCAACCCATGCGGAGTTGTTGACGCCGCGGTACTTGTCCAGGTGGAGGACGATGAGGCCGGAGTAAACGGCGTAGCCGAGGTAGACGGAGAAGGCCAGCGTCAGCAGAAAGCTGTAGCGGCGGACGCGTTCAAGGAAGTCGGCTTTGACCATGTGAAACAGGGCGCGGCTGCCGGGGCGGCGAGTGCTCATGAGCGGGCTCCGCGATGCTGGGAAAGGCAGTAGAGGTAGGCGTCTTCAAGATTTGGAACGACTGGCACGGCGCTGGCGGGCGGGGCATCTGCCAACACCCGCACATGCACGCCGTCGCTGCGGCGGGTAGTGCTGCCGATGAGGAACTGCTGTTTTGCGGCATTCAGTTCCGCGCTTGAAACCACCCACTCCCAGACTTTGCCTTCCACTTCTTTGAGCAGCAATTCCGGGGTTGCATGGGCTACCAGGGAACCTTTTGCGATGAGGGCGATGTCGGTTGCAGTAGCCTCGACATCGGAGACGATGTGGGTGGAGAGGATGACGATTCGTTCGCCGGAGAGGTCGGAAAGCAGGTTGCGGAAGCGCACGCGCTCTTCGGGATCGAGCCCGGCGGTGGGCTCGTCTACGATGAGCAACTGCGGATCGTTGAGCAGGGCCTGGGCAATGCCTACTCTCTGCTTCATTCCGCCGGAGAAGCCGCCCAGCGGGCGCTTGCGCACTTCGGTCAGGTTCACGAGTTCCAGCAGCTCATCGATGCGGCGTTTGGATGTGGCCGCGTCCAGACCTTTGACTGCCGCGAGATATTCAAGGAACTCCGCCGCGCTCAGGTTTGGATAGACGCCGAAGTCCTGGGGCAGATAGCCGAGAACGGAACGCAGGACATCGGGATCGCGAGCGACATCGACTCCGTTCCAGAACACATGGCCTTCGGTTGCCCTGGTGATGGTGGCCAGAATGCTCATGAGCGTGGTTTTGCCGGCGCCATTGGGACCCAGCAGGCCGAGTACACCCGGCTTGAGTTCCAGGCTGAATTTATCCAATGCAAGGACGCTCCGGCGATAGCGCTTGGAGACTTCCTGGATTTCAAGTTTCACGCACCCTCCACGGCTATCGTGTCCAGATGCACTTTACGCAATTCGGGCGTGGAAGTTCCACGGGGGCGGCGGAGCGAGGCTTGCTGCAAATCCCTCGGGGGCTGAAGAGGCTGCGGAAAAAGTCGGGTTTTGAGTCAAGATCCACAAAGAACATCCCTCGGGGGCTAAAGCCCAGCGTTTATTTTCAGCCACTTGCGGCACCCTTCGACTTCGCTCAGGGCAGGCTATTGAAGCCGTGCCCTTTCAAAACTTCGGCCATTTGGTAGTTT
>Ga0302202_10004215_pt1 | contig 15353 bp, 15 predicted proteins | sample II_Bog_N3_3_FD_194579 | JGI IMG/M metagenome (GOLD analysis project Ga0302202, IMG submission 194579) | Peat permafrost microbial communities from Stordalen Mire near Abisko, Sweden - II_Bog_N3_3 | ecosystem: Environmental > Terrestrial > Soil > Wetlands > Peat | place: Sweden: Abisko...
CGTCGACGACCAGTGCGGCGAAGGCCGGATCGGCGGTCGCCGCGGCGTAGGCGACGGGTCGCTGGTGGCGCCGCCAGCCGCGCGCATCGGCGGGGACAGAAGCCAGACTCAACAGCGCAAGCGCCGCGCAAGCCGCCGATGCCACACGAAGGATTGAGGAAGAGCGAAAGCTACACAACGCCATGGACGCCCTGCTGAACTGATCCGGCTCGACGGCCGCGGCAGAGCGACCGTTGCGCGACGAACACAGGTTCAAACGCTATGCGGGGGCGGTTACGGCGACGTTAACGCGCAGCCGCCCTTTCTCCTCTGTCGCCCGCCAAGCTCTTGTTTGGACACGAGAAGCGAGTCGGGCGCCACGCTCCCGGCGCCGAATTGATATTGCTTAACGGATTGATAATAGGCGGCCTGCCTTCGTCGGAGCCCGGCATGCGACGTTTTGTTGCAGCGCACCATTTCGCTTGACAGTTCGTTGTGCAGTGCACATATTGCCGGCGTCGACGCCGCTGCTTCGCGGCGTCCGGATCCGCCGCCGCAACCAAGCGCACGAGGTTTGACCATGACCGCTCCGACGTTCGAAGACTTCCAGACGTTCAGCAAACAGCAGCTCGAGGCCGTCAATGCGGCCGCCGCGAGCGTGGCCAAGGGAATGCAGGAGATTGCGACGGAGTCGTCGGACTATTCGAAGAAGGCGTTCGCCTCGAGCTCGACAACCTTCGAGAAGCTGCTCGGCGCGAAGTCGGTCGAGACCGCGGTCCAGATTCAGACCGACTTCGCGAAGGCGACCTACGAAGGGCTCGTGGCGCAGGCGAACAAGTTCAATGAGATTTACGTCAAGCTGGCGACGGAAGCATTCAAGCCGGTCGAGGCGGCTCTCGCCAAGCTTCAGGCGAAGTGACGCTCGACGAGGATCGCGCGCTCAGCGCGAGAAAGCGCGCATCTCACATGTCGGGGTCGGCGTCACGCCGGCCCCTTTTTGTTGCCCGCGGCGTGGGCGCTTGATCGAAATTGGCACTTGCGCGCCCGCCGCAAATTGGCGAACCTCGCTTGCGTCGCATCGGCCTCTGGCGCCCGACGCGCATGGCGCCTAGATGAGGTTCGTGGGGAATCGCGGCGAATCCCCGAAGCGTCGCGGTCGCGCCGCCCGTGAGGTTGTCGAGGTCGCTCGTGATCGCCGATCCGCATCCGTTCGTCAGTCGGTTTCGCGCCGGGTTTGCGCGTCTTGTTCGTATATTCTCGGGTTCGCGGGCCGCTTCGGCGATTCGGCCGGCGACGATCGCGGCGCGCGAACCGCGACGCACGCCTGAGGCGCCCGGCGTCGGCGCCACCGTTATTACGCGCACCCGCGCGCAGACACGGCGGCCCAACATGTACCGCGTGCTGCTGCTCAACGACGACTACACGCCGATGGAGTTCGTCATCGCCATCTTGCAGGCGTTCTTCAACAAGAGCCCCGAGGAAGCCACTCAGATCATGCTCCACGTCCACAACAACGGCGTCGGCGAGTGCGGCGTGTACACCTACGAGGTCGCCGAAACGAAAGTCGCCCAAGTGATGGACCACGCACGAAAAAACCAACATCCTCTGCAATGCATCATGGAAAAGAAATGAAAGGCGTGTGATGCCGGTATTCTCCCGCTCGCTGGAAAAGACTCTTCGCAAGGCGCTCGCGCTCGCCAACGAACGCCACCACGAATATGCGACGCTCGAACATCTGCTGCTGGCGCTGATCGACGATCCCGACGCCGCAGCGGTGCTGCGCGCCTGCAACGTCGATCTCGACCAGTTGCGCAAGAACGTCGCGCATTATCTCGATGCCGATCTCGACAATCTGATCGTCGAGACGCTCGACGAGGCGAAAGCGACCGCCGGCTTCCAGCGGGTCGTCCAGCGTGCGGCGATCCACGTCCAGTCGTCGGGCCGCGAGGAGGTCACCGGCGCCAACGTGCTCGTGGCGATCTTCGCCGAGCGCGAGAGCCACGCCGCCTATTTCCTGCAGGAGCAGGATATGACCCGCTACGACGCGGTCAACTACATCAGCCACGGCATCGCCAAGCGTCCCGGCCTGTCCGATCCGTCGCGCACCCCGCGCGGCGCGGAGGATGACGCGGACGCGCGCGAAGCCAAGGACGGTAAGGACGGCGTCGACGGCAAGAAGAAGGAAGGGGCGCTCGATGCCTATTGCGTCAACCTCAACCGCAAGGCGCGCGACGGCCGCATCGATCCGCTGATCGGCCGCGAGAGCGAAGTGCAGCGCACGATCCAGGTGCTGTGCCGCCGCCAGAAGAACAATCCGCTGCTGGTCGGCGACCCTGGGGTCGGCAAGACGGCGATCGCGGAAGGCTTGGCGCGCAAGATCGTCAGCGGCGAAGTGCCGGAGGTGCTCGCGGGCGCGACTGTGTTCGCGCTCGACATGGGCGCGCTGCTCGCCGGCACCCGTTACCGCGGCGACTTCGAGGAGCGCCTCAAGCAGGTGATGAAGGAGATCGAGCAGCACAAGGACGCGATCCTGTTCATCGACGAGATCCACACCGTCATCGGCGCCGGCGCGACCTCCGGCGGCGCAATGGACGCCTCGAACCTGCTCAAGCCGGCGCTGGCGCAAGGCTCGCTGCGCTGCATCGGCTCGACCACGTATAAGGAATACCGCCAGTACTTCGAGAAGGATCGCGCGCTGGTGCGGCGCTTCCAGAAGATCGACGTCAACGAGCCGAGCGTCGCCGACGCGGTGGAGATCCTCAAGGGGCTCAAGCCCTATTTCGAGGAGTTCCACAAGATCCGCTATACCCAGGAGGCGGTGAAGGCGGCGGTCGAGCTGTCGGCGCGCTACATCCACGACCGCAAGCTGCCCGACAAGGCGATCGACGTCATCGACGAGACCGGCGCCTCGCAGATGCTGGTCGCCGAGGCCAAGCGCAAGAAGGTCATCGGCATCAAGGAAATCGAGGCGACGATCGCCTCGATGGCGCGCATTCCGCCGAAATCCGTCTCCAAGGACGACGCCGAGGTGCTGCAGCATCTCGACGCGACGCTGAAGCGGGTGGTCTACGGCCAGGACGCTGCGCTCGGCGCGCTGGCTTCGGCGATCAAACTGGCGCGCGCCGGCTTGCGTGATCCCGAGAAACCGATCGGCTGCTATCTGTTCTCCGGCCCGACCGGCGTCGGCAAGACGGAAGCCGCGCGGCAACTCGCCTCCAGCCTGGGCCTCGAGCTGACCCGCTTCGACATGTCCGAGTACATGGAGCGGCACACCGTTTCTCGCTTGATCGGCGCGCCGCCCGGCTATGTCGGGTTCGACCAGGGCGGTCTGCTGACCGACGCGATCGACCAGCACCCGCATTCGGTGCTGCTGCTCGATGAGATCGAGAAGGCGCATCCCGATCTGTTCAACATCCTGTTGCAGGTCATGGACCACGGCAAACTGACGGACCATGCCGGCAAGCAGATCGACTTCCGCAACGTGATCCTGATCATGACCACCAACGCAGGCGCCCAGGATCTCGCCCGCGAGTCGTTCGGCTTCCACAAATCGAGGCGCGAGGGCGACGACACCGAGGCGATCAACCGGCTGTTCTCGCCGGAATTCCGCAACCGGCTCGATGCGATCGTGCCGTTCTCGCGGTTGCCGGAAGAAGTCATTTCGCAGGTCGTCGACAAGTTCATCCTGCAACTCGAGGCGCAGCTCGCCGACCGCAACGTGACCATCGAACTCACCGACGAAGCGCGCGCCTGGCTGGTCAAGAACGGCTATGACGAGGCGATGGGGGCGCGGCCGATGGCGCGCGTCATCCAGACCCAGATCAAGACGCCGCTCGCCGACGAAGTGCTGTTCGGCAAGCTGAAGAATGGCGGGGTCGTCAAGGTCGTCGTCACCGCCGACGATGACGGGGTCAAGAAGCTCAGCTTCGTCTACCCCGAGGGCCCGGCGCAGCCGCGGCTCGAACGCGACCTGATCGTCGCTGGCCGCAAGCGCGCCGAAGGCGCCGCCGAGGCGCGCAAGGGCAAGGCGCGCAAGCGGGCGGAAAGCGAACCCAGCGAGGAATCGCCGAGCGAACCGCAGGCGAGCTGAACTCAGAGCGGCGCGCCCGATGCGGCGCGCCGCTGCCCAATCCCCGACAGCAGCACCGCGACGACGCCGGCGAGAAACACGCCGTCGAAGGTTCCCGCGCCGCCGATCGAGGCGACCGGCGCGCCGAGGGTCTTCAGCTTGTCGAGGTTGGTCAGGTCGGCGCCGATGAGCACGCCGATCGACCCTGCGACATAGGCGATCGGCGCGCCGTAGCGGCGCGACAGGACGATCGCGACGATCGCAGCGAGGACCGGCGGCCAGAACAACGGCACGGCGATGCCGACGCCGGGGATCGGCGTCGCGAGCTGATGAACGACGATCGCGACGATCGCCGTCGCGATCGTCGCAGGAACCAGAAGCCGGTAGGTCGCGACGAGATAGATCGACAGCAGCGTCGGAATGAGCGCGCCGCCGACGTTGATGGCGACGATCGTGCCTGGCCAGTCGACGATCTCGGGGACCGGATAGGTGAGGCCGAAGAAGTCGACGTAGGCGTTCGCCACGACGCGCTCGCCCGGCAGTTGCGCCACCGGGATGTTGAGGTAGGAGCCGACCAGCGAGGCGATCAGCACCAGCATCGCGATGCGCGGCGCGAGCCCGAGCCGCAGATAGGCGCGGTTGAGCAGGCCGATCTCCAACATGACCAGCAGCGCGAAGACGAATACGCCGAGCAACACGAAAAGAGCGACATGCGTCGGCGGATACTGGAGGTGGCTCGTGTGCATCGGTTGATCGCCCTCAGCCGGCCGCCAGCGCGGCGCGGATCCTGGCGGCGTAAGGCTCGAGCCGGTCGGGGGGAACCACCGGCCCGCCCGGCGGCTTGATCGCGACGCCGGGCCAGCGCGGCAGAATGTGGAAGTGGAGGTGGAAGACGACCTGCCCGCCGCCGAGTTCGTTGAACTGCTGGACGACGAGCCCTTCCGCCGCCATGCCCGCCTTGACCGCGCGGGCGATCTTCTGCACCGACGGCATGAAGCGCGCCAAATCGTCGGCGGGAATGTCGAGCAGGTTGCGCGCCGGCGTCTTGGGAATGACCAGAGTATGGCCCTCGGTGCGCGGCATGATGTCCATGAACGCGAGCGAGACCTCGTCCTCGGCGACGCGCACGCACGGCGCCTCGCCGCGCAAAATCTTGGCGAAGATGTTCTGCGGATCGTAGGACGCGCTCACCTCGTTCTCCTCTGTCAGTCCTTCTCGGCGTCGTCGCGGCGGAACGGCAGGCGCTCGGAATATTCCTCGATCGCCTCGGCGATCGCCGGCCGTTCGCGCGCAAGATAATCGGCGATCGCCCGCTGCATGCGGACGTCGGCGAACTCGTGCGCCGAATAGGTGGTGACCGGACGATAGCCGCGCGCCAGCTTGTGCTCCCCCTGCGCGCCCGCCTCGACCCGGCCGATGCCGCGGCGGATCGCGAATTCGATCGCCTGATAATAGCAAATCTCGAAATGGAGAAACGGCCGCTCGACGATCGCGCCCCAGTTGCGGCCGTAGAGCGCGTCGTCGCCGAGGAAGTTGATCGCGCCGGCGACATAGCGGCGGCCCTGGCGCGCCATCACCAGCAGGACGCGGTCGGCGAAAGTCGCCCCGATGCGGTCGAAGAACGCGCGGGTCAGATAGGGACGGCCCCACTTGCGCGAGCCGGTATCCATGTAGAATGCGAAGAAGGCGTCCCAATGCTCTGATCGGATGTCGTTTCCGGTCAGCAAGTCGACCTCGATATCGTCCCCCAAGGCGTCGCGTCGCTCGCGCTTGATCGCCTTGCGCTTGCGCGAGGCGAGGGCGGCGAGGAAATCGTCGAAGTCGCGATAGCCCTCGTTGACGAAGTGGAATTGTTCGCCGGTGCGGCCGACGAATCCCATGCGCTGCAGCCTCTCCGCATCGGGCTGGTCGCAGAAGGTGACGTGGATCGACGACGCGCCGACCGCTTCGCGCAAGGCGCGCCAGCCGGCGACCACCGCCTGCGCCACGCCGTCGGGCGCATCGGCGGCGATCAGCAATCGGCGGCCGGTCACCGGCGTGAACGGCGCGGCGATCTGCAGCTTGGGATAGTAGCGGCCGCCGGCGCGTTCGTAGGCGTCGGCCCAGGCGTGGTCGAAGACGTATTCGCCCTGGCTATGGCTCTTGAGATAGGTCGGCGCCGTGGCGACCAGCCGACCGCTTGCGTCCTCGACGATCACATGCGCTGGCGTCCAGCCGCTGCGTCGGCCGACCGATCCGGACTCCTCCAGCGCGCTCAGGAAGGCGTGGGCGACGAAAGGATTGAAGCGCTCGCCGGCGCCCCCTTCCGCCGTCAGGCCGGGCGGATTGGCGCACGCGTCCCACGCCTCGGGCGCGATCTCGGCGAGGCTGGCGACGGTGCGGACGGCAAGGGCGGCTGGCATGCGCGAAGTCTTGTGGGAGGAAACGCTGTCGAGCGCAGACCCATCATAACGCGCCCGGGCGGCCCGCCAAGGCCGCGCGCCGCGGCGCAGGTTCGGCTAGCATCGGCGCGAGGGCGAAGGAGGCGGACATGGCGCGCGACTGATCGAAGTCTCGCTCGGCTTCGTCCGCGCGCTGCCGCCCAAGAGCATGGCCCAGGCGAAGCGGCGGGCAGGGCGGACGGGCGGTCGCTGATCACGTTTGGGTGAGCCGCCGACGCTTTCGGCTCGAGCGCCTAGGCGAGGCGGCCCGAGCTCAACCGGGATGCGCCGCGGCGCGATCGCGGAACCACAGCGCAGTCGCCGGCGCGCCGACCTCGAACGGCGTCGCGTCACCCCAGAAGCGAGCGGCGAAGCGGCTCGAGTCGACGCGGTAAGGCCGGTCCCACTGGAAGCGCATCTCGGCGAGTTCGCGCAGCGGAGGAACGAACAGGCCGAGCGGCGCGACCAACGCCGGCGGCAGGCCGATCGCCCTCGGCGCGACGCCGAGCGCCGCCGCGCCGAGAGCGAGAATCTCGCGCGGGCTGCGGGTCGGCGCGCAGGGGACGTGCCACGCCTGGCCATAAGCGTCATCGGGCGCGTCGATCAGGCTGACGACGGCGCGCGCGCAATCGGGAACATAGGCGAAATCGTGCGGCGTGTCGGGCGAGCCGATGAACGACGCGCGGCGGCCGCGCGCGATCGCGCCGAAAGCCGTATCTCCCAAATGGGAGAGCGGCGCACCCGGCCCATAGAAATCGGGCGCGCGCAACGCCGCGACCTTGAGCCGCCCCGCCTCGCTCGCCGCCATCCAGATCCGCGTCGCCTCGACCCGCGCCGCCGGTTTGACGCCGTAGGGCTCGAGCGGCGTGGTTTCGCTGAGCGGCGCAGTCTGGGGACCGTACATATAGAGGTTGTCGAAGAAGACGAGCCGCGCGCCCGCGTCAGCGCAGGCGTCGACGAAATTTGTCATCGTGCGCGGCCACGCCTCGCGCCACACTGCGCCGACATAGGGAAAGCCGATCGCCAGGACGACCTGCGACATGCCCGCAACCGCGACACGGACGCTTGCCGCATCGAGCGCGTCGCAGCGGCGGAACTCGACGCCGTCGGGCAGCGCGGCCGGCGCCGTGCGCTGGGCGACGACGACGGAGCGCCCCGCAGCGAGGAGCCGATCAACCGTGGACGCGCCGACCGCGCCATAGCCGATGACGCAAATCCTGTCGCCCATGAATGCGCGCTCCTTCCCGCCGACCATAGGCTGAACTCCGGCGGAAAGGAACGCGACGCCGCTACGGCCTGCAATAGCTGGTCCAGCACACGACGCCGCGCGGCGTGTGAATGGCGCATTCTCTCAGCGCGATCTGATTGGCGACGTTGCGGTTGGGCGAGGCGCCGACGCCCCAGCCGCCTGTGGCGCTCGCAGCGCGGCACGACCAGGCTGAAGCGTCGCTCGGAATCAACGCCAGCAGCGCCGCGGCGGCGAGAATCGGGACGATCTTGAGCATGAAGTCCTCCCCTCGGCCGGCGCGTCCTGCGCCCGCCCGATCTTCCCGCCGCGGACGCCGTATGGCAATGCGAAAGCGCAAATCATCGCGCGAGCGCGCGTCGCGGTCGTTCCGCGCGCGGCGACGATCACTATGTTAGTCGGGCAGGCGTTCGAGGAGCGACCGCGTTCGAGAAGGAGGCGCAAGATGGAGATTACGCGAGTGGGCGAGCGACCTTCGGCCAAAGGTCCGGAGGCGTGGTTCACCGGCGCGGTGCGCATCGACCCGTTGATGAACGGCTTCGACCCGATGCGCGTCCAGGGCGCGAGCGTCACCTTCGAGCCCGGCGCGCGTACGGCCTGGCACACCCATCCGCTCGGGCAGACGCTGATCGTCGCCGCCGGGCTCGGCCGCGTCCAGCGCTGGGGCGGCCCGATCGAGGAGATCCGCCCGGGCGACGTCGTCTGGTTCGCGCCCGGCGAGAAGCACTGGCATGGCGCTGCGCCTGCCAATGCGATGACGCATTTCGCGATCCAGGAAGTCCAGGACGGCAAGGTCGTCGACTGGATGGAGAAGGTCAGCGACCAGCAGTACAAGGGTTGAGGAGAGCGGGATGAGCGAAGGAATTGCCGGCAAGGTCGTCGTCATCACCGGCGCGAGCAGCGGGCTTGGCGAGGCGGCGGCGCGCCGTCTCGCGCGCGAGGGCGCGAAGCTCACGCTCGGCGCGCGTCGGATTGATCGTCTCGAAGCGCTCGCCAGGGAACTGGCGCTCGGCGCCGGCGCTGTCGTCAAAACCGACGTCACGAAGCGCGACGACGTCAAGCGACTGGTCGACGCGGCGGTCGCCGCGCACGGGCGCATCGACGTCATCGTCAACAACGCCGGCCTGATGCCGAACTCGTTCCTCGAGAATCTTCACGTCGAGGAATGGGAAAGGATGATCGACGTCAACATCAAGGGCGTGCTCTACGGCATCGCCGCCGCGCTGCCGCACATGATCGCCCAGAAGAGCGGCCATGTGGTCAACGTCGCCTCGGTCGCCGGACACAAAGTGGGGCCGGGCGGCGCCGTCTATTCGGCGACCAAGCACGCGGTGCGCGTCATCACCGAAGGGCTGCGCCAGGAGGTCAAGGCGCACAACATCCGCACCACGATCATCTCGCCCGGCGCGGTCGCGACCGAGCTGACGTCGACGGTCACCGACCCGGTCGTCGCCGAGCGGATGCGCAAGACCTACGAGGTCGCAGTGTCAGCCGACTCCTTCGCCCGCGCGCTCGTCTTCGCGCTGAGCCAGCCCGAGGAGGTCGACATCAACGAAATCCTCTACCGTCCAACCGCCCAGGTCTATTGACGCGCAAGGCCTCCGACTTCCGCCCGATCACTTTCCTGTTTTTGCGGTTTATCGCGACGCGGCGCCCTGGCATAGTGGGGGCGACCGGCGGCGGGTTCTCCGCCGCCAAGTCCATCAGACATTAAAGTCCATCAGACATTAAAGGAAGGCAGCATGCCCGCCGGGCTTTCGGCGTCGACTTCGCTTGCCCGCGCCCGCGCCGCGGAAGGCGCGCTGGCGGTGGGCAGTTTCGCCATCGGCACCGGCGAGTTCGCCGCCATGGGCTTTCTGCCCAGCGTCGCCGACGGCTTCGGCGTGACGATCCCCCACGCCGGCTACATCATCAGCGCCTATGCGCTCGGCGTCGTCGTCGGCGCGCCGGTTTTCGCCGTGCTCGGCGCGAAACTCGCGCGCAGTCGTTTCCTGCTGCTGCTGATGACGATCTTCGGCCTCGGCAACATCGCCAGCGCCTTCGCGGTCAGCTTTCCCATGCTGATCGGCCTGCGCTTCGTCAGCGGCCTGCCGCATGGCGCGTTCTTCGGCGTCGCCTCGCTGGTCGCAGCCGGCATGGCGGGGCAGGGCGGCCGCGCCAAGGCAGTCGGTCGCGTCATGCTCGGCCTAACCGTCGCGACCCTGCTCGGCGCGCCGCTCGCCACCTGGGCGGGCCAATTGCTCGGTTGGCGTGTGGCATTCGCGCTGGTCGGCGCGATCGGCCTGCTCGGCGTCGCACTCTCAGCCATATTCGTGCCGTACGCCGAGCCCGACCACGGCGCCGGCCCGCTGCGCGAGCTCGGCGCGCTGCGGAACCTCCAGGTCTGGCTGACGCTCGCCGTCGGCGCGGTCGGCTTCGGCGGCATGTTCGCCGTCTTCACCTACATCACGCCGACGCTGGTCGAGGTTTCCGGCGTGCCGCTGCGCTGGGCGCCGGCGGTGCTGGCGTGTTTCGGCGCCGGCATGATCATCGGCAATATCGTCGGTCCGCACTTTGCCGACCGCGGCGTGACGCCGACCATCTTCGGTGCGATCGTCTGGAACGTCGTGATCCTGGCGCTGTTCTCCGTCGCAGTGCATTGGGCGTGGACCGCCGTCCCGTTCGTGCTGCTGATCGGCGCCGGTTTTGCCGCGGCGCCGGCGCTGCAGACCCGGCTGATGGACGTCGGCCGCGAGGCGCAGACGCTGGCGGCGGCGCTCAACCATTCTGCGCTCAACATCGCCAACGCCTTCGGCGCCTGGCTCGGCGGCGTGGCGATCAGCGGCGGCTACGGCTACGCCTCGACCGGCTGGATCGGCGCGTTGCTCGCGCTCGCCGGCCTGGCGGTGTTCGCGGCGGCGGTGGCGATCGAGAGGCGCAGCGCGGTCGCCCGCTCGCTGGCGGCCAACGGCGCCTCCGCCTAGTCGGCCTCGCCGGACCGGCTCTCCATCTCTGCGAGGCTGGCGAAACTGGCGCGCCCAAGGGGAATCGAACCCCTGTTTTCGCCGTGAAAGGGCGACGTCCTGGACCGCTAGACGATGGGCGCGGGGCGGCGAATGGCCGGGAACGAGGCTTGCTATAAGGTCGGCCGCTCGGGCTGGCAAGGCCGGCCGCGGACGCCGCCCGCGCCGCCGCCGCCCGGGGCGGCGCGCAACAAGGGGATAAGCCGCGATTCGGCCTTGTCGTTTCCGGACGGCGGCTTGCGCGCCGGCGGGTCGAGGGAGAATCATGGCCGTGGAGGTTCGACCGGGAGAGACCGCGATCATGCGCGCGATTCGCATTCACCGCATCGGCGCCCCCGACGTCATGCGCCTGGAGGAGGTCGAGCCGCCCCCGCCCGGACCGGGGGAAGCGCGCGTCCGCCACCGCGCGATCGGCGTCAACTATATCGACGTCTATTACCGCACCGGCTTCTACCCGCCGCCGCCCTATCCGTTCACGCCGGGCAACGAGGGCGCGGGCGAGGTCGTCGCGGTCGGCAAGGGGGTCAAGGGGTTCAAGCCTGGCGATCGGGTCGCCTACGTCTCGACCCTCGGCTCCTACGCCGAGGCGCGCAACGTCGAGGTCAAGCACCTCGTCAAGCTGCCGAAAGCGATCTCCTACGCGGCCGGCGCGGCGATGATGATGAAAGGCCTCACGGCGCAATACCTGTTGCGCCAGACCTGCCGGGTGAAGAAGGGCGACGTCATCCTGGTTCACGCCGCCGCCGGTGGCGTCGGCCAGATCCTCTGCCAATGGGGCAAGGCGCTCGGCGCGACGGTAATCGCCACCGTCGGGTCGCCGGAGAAGGCGGCGATCGCCAAGAAATGCGGGGCTAAGCACGTCATCCTCTATCGCGAGGAGGACTTCGCCGTCCGCGTCGGCGAGATCACCAGGGGCGCGAAATGCCATGTCGTCTACGACGGCGTCGGCAAGGCGACCTTTCCCGCTTCGCTCGACTGCCTGCGTCCGTTCGGCCTGCTGGCGAGCTTCGGCTCGGCGTCGGGCGGAATCGAATCTTTCAATCTTGCGTTGCTGGCGCAGAAGGGTTCGCTGTTCGTCACCCGCCCGACTCTGTTCACCTTCATCGCCGACCGCGCGCGGCTCGACAAGATGGCGCGCGAACTGTTCGCGATCGTCGCCTCGGGCAAAGTGAAGATCCCGGCGCCGGCCGAGGCGCCGCTGGCCGACGCCGCCCGCGTCCACGCGGCGCTGGAGGCGCGCCAGACGACCGGGGCGATCGTTCTCACGCCGTGACCGGCGGCGATCTCGACCTTTCGGCGCAAGGCGTCGCCGCGCTGGCGATCGCGTTGGCGGGCGGCGCGCAGGCGGCCGACAAGGTCAAGGGCTGCTGGGTCTACACCGGGCCGATCGGCGATTTCGGCTATTCCTACCAGCACGACCAGGGCCGCCTCCATGCCGCCAAGCAGCTTGGCGACAAGGTCGACGCGACGACCTATGTCGAGAACGCGCCCGACAGCGACGCCGAACGGGCGATCGAACAGCTCGCCGCAGCGGCTGCAACATCGTCTTCACCACCTCGTTCGGCTTCATGGATCCGACGATCAAGGTCGCGAAGAAATTTCTCGACGTGAAGTTCGAACACGCGACGGGCTACAAGCGTGCGCCCAACGTTTCGACTTACGCCGCCAAATTCTACGAAGGGCGGTATGTGATGGGGCAGATCGCCGGCAAGATGACCAAGTCGGGCGCGATCGGGTATATCGTTTCGTTTCCGATCCCGAGGTCGTCTCCGGCATCGACGCCTTCGAGCGCGGCCTGGCGACCACCAATCCCAACGCCAAGAGCAAGATCGACTGGGTCAACACCTGGTTCGATCCGGGCAAGGAGGCGGACGCCGCCAAGGCGCTCATCGCCCAGGGCGCCGACGTCCTCAACCCAGCACACCGACTCGGCCGCGCCGCTGCAGGAGGCGGAGAAGGCCGGCGTGCTCGGCTTCGGCCAATCGTCCGACATGGCGCGGTTCGCCGCCAACACCGACAACTGGGCTCCGTACTACACCCAGCGCATCCAGGCGGTGATCGACGGGACGTGGAAATCGGAGGACACCTGGGACGGCATCGGCAAGGGCATGGTCGTGCTTGCGCCGTTCGCCAACATGCCCGACGACGTCAAGGCGATGGCCGAAAAGACCACCGCCGACATCGGCTCCGGGGCGCTGCAGATTTTCGCCTGCCCGGTGCTCGACCAGGACGGCAGGGACCGCTGCAAGCCGGGAGACAAGACGCTGCCGGACGGCGATATCCTGTCGATGAACTGGTACATCAGGGGAATCGACGACAAGGTTCCGCAATGAGGCCTCGCCGGGCCGCCCCCCACTCCAACGGGGGGCGGCGACCGGTCGGAAACGCAAATTCGCCGCGCTCGCGCCATTTTGTCGGCGGAGCGAGCGCCTAGCTCAAAAGCGCCGCTTGGCGCGCCGGGAGCGGACTTGTATAGGAGGCGCGGGAAGCAGCGCGGCCGCGGCCGCCGACGAGGCTCGAACCATCCATGAGCGAACCGAACGCCCTCAAACGGCCGATCCAGGCGTCCGCCGGCAAGGCGGTCAAGGAAGAGGGCTGGTGGGAGACGGTCAAGATCGTCGTCGAGGCGCTGATCATCGCGCTCGTCGTGCGGACGCTGTTGTTCCAGCCCTTCAACATTCCCTCGGGTTCGCTGATCCCGACGCTGCTGATCGGCGACTATCTGTTCGTGTCGAAATACGCCTACGGCTATTCGCACTATTCGCTGCCGAGCTTCCTCGATCTCGCCCCGGGCGCGATGCCGGGCCGCATCTTCGCCTCGCCCCCGAAGCGCGGCGACATCATCGTGTTCAAGCTGCCGCGCGACGGCGAGACCGACTACATCAAGCGGCTGATCGGCCTTCCGGGCGACCACATCCAGATGAAGGACGACCGGCTCTACATCAACGGGCAGATCGTCGATCGGCAGCCGCTGCCGCCCTACAAGACCACCGGCCGCTTCGGCGAACCGGTCGAGGCGCCCCATTACCTCGAGACGCTGCCGGGAGGCGTGAAACACGAGATCATCCAACTCGAGGGCGACAACAACCCCATGCCCTACACGGCCAACACCGACGTCTACACGGTGCCGCCGGACGAGTATTTCTTCATGGGCGACAACCGGGACAACTCGAGCGACTCGCGCGTGCCGCCTGATCGCGGCGGCGTCGGCTATGTGCCGTTCGTGAACCTGATCGGCCGCGCCGAGGTGATCTTCTTCTCGGTCGACGGCGCGCCGGCGTGGGAATTCTGGCTCTGGCCGTGGGACGTGCGCTGGAGTCGTATTTTTCATGCGGTTCACTGAGGCCCGGCCGAGCGCCGCGGCGAGGGCGGATGCGCCCTGAGATGAGCAAGAAAGCGAAAATCGACGTTGCGGCGCTCGAAGCGCGAATCGGGCACGTGTTCCGCGACCGCGACCTGCTGACCCGCGCGCTGACCCACCTGTCGGCGCCGGCCGCCGGCGGCCCGGACCGCACCCAGTCCTACCAGCGGCTCGAGTTCCTCGGCGACCGCGTGCTCGGCATCGTCATCGCCGACATGCTCTACCAGGGCTTTCCGCAGGCGAGCGAAGGCGAGCTGTCGATGCGGCTCGCCAAGCTGGTCCGCCGCGAGACCTGCGCCGCCGTCGCTTCCGACTGGGACGTCGGCCCGCACGTCGCGATGGGACAAGGCGAAGCGCGCGCCGGCGGGCGCAAGAAGGCGGCCATCCTCGCCGACATCTGCGAGGCGATCGTCGGCGCGGCGTTTCTCGACGCGGGCTTCGAGACCGCGCGCGACGTCGTCGCGCGGTCGTGGCGGCCGCGCATGGACGCCGACATTGCGCCCGAACGCGACGCCAAGACGGCGGTGCAGGAATGGGCGCAGGCGCGCGCGCTGCCGGCCCCGCGCTACGTCGAGCTCGCGCGCAGCGGCCCGGCCCACGCACCGCATTTCGTCATGCAGGTGGTGCTGGACGGCTACGAGTCGGAGAGCGGCGAAGCGACCTCGAAGCGCGCGGCCGAACAGGCGGCCGCGCAGGCCTTTCTCGGCCGCCGAGGTGGCGCGTGAGCGAGACCCGCTGCGGCTTCGTCGCGCTCATTGGCGCGCCCAACGCCGGCAAATCGACGCTGCTCAACGCGCTGATCGGCGCAAAAGTGTCGATCGTCTCGCGCAAGGCGCAGACGACGCGCGCAACCGTGCGCGGAATTCTGGTCGACGACGCGACACAGATGATCTTCGTCGACACGCCCGGCCTGTTCGCGCCGAAGCGTCGACTCGACCGGGCGATGGTCTCGGCCGCCTGGGGCGCGGCCGGCGACGCCGACGCTTTGGCGCTGCTGATCGACGCAAAGCAGGAAACGGCCGCCGCCGACAAGCGCGGCGCCGCCGGCGTCGGCGAAGCGACACAGGCCATCATGACGACGTTGCGCGACCACAAGGCGCAGAAGTTCCTCGTTCTCAACAAGGTCGACCTGGTCGATCGGCCTTTGCTGCTGGCGCTCGCAGAACGGCTCAACGCCGGCCTGCCATTCGCCGACACGTTCATGACCTCGGCGCTGACTGGCGACGGGCTCGACCGGCTCAAGGCGCGGCTCGCCGCGGCGATGCCGAAGGGACCG
>Ga0302202_10004217_pt1 | contig 15351 bp, 12 predicted proteins | sample II_Bog_N3_3_FD_194579 | JGI IMG/M metagenome (GOLD analysis project Ga0302202, IMG submission 194579) | Peat permafrost microbial communities from Stordalen Mire near Abisko, Sweden - II_Bog_N3_3 | ecosystem: Environmental > Terrestrial > Soil > Wetlands > Peat | place: Sweden: Abisko...
GGCGGCCGAGGCGGTGATGTTGACTTGGCTCAGCTTCACGATCTTCGGGCGCGAGGTGGTGCCCGAGGTGTGGAGCACCAGCGCCACATCCTCCGCCTGCGCCGGGCCGGAATGCGTGGGGTGCCCGGCGATCGGCCCCCCCGGATGCAGGGCGAAGGCGCCAGCGGGGCCGGCTTGATCTGGCACAAGTTCCACGACCGGGATGCCGCGTTCTGCCGCGACCTGCCGCGCTGGGGTTTCCGCCCCGGCCATGACCACCAGCGCCCGGGCGTTCAGGTCGGACAGGTAGAACGCGAATTCCTCCGCTTTGTAGGCGGGATTCAGCGGGGCGGTGGTGGCTGCGCAGGCGATCGTAACGAAGGACGCCGCCGCCTCCGGACCGTTCGGCAGGACGAGCGCGATGCGGTCGTTGCGGCCAATGCCGATCCGGTTGAGGTCCTCGATGGTGCGATGGGCGAGCGAGCGCAAGCCGCCATGCCTCAGCCATGGCCGGCCAGGGGCACCGATCGCCGGCGCGTCGTCGGCGCCACAGTCCAAAAGCGCCAGTACAGTATCGGTTGGGGTAATTGCCATTGCGGGCTCCCTGGGTAGGCCGGCTTGCCGGCGCTTGTACTGGCCGGTCGAGCAACTAACGCCATCCGCCATTGCCGCTCGCCGCACCGCAGCGGTGGATGGCGCTGCGCTTATCCACCCTACATTGTCGCCGCGCTGCCGGCTCCGGTCACTGCGCCGGATAGGCCCGGCCGCGCCACACCGAGGGGCGGCCGCGCCGTGCGCGGATCAGCGCCGCCCATTGGATCACCAGGAAGGCCGCAACGCCCACCGGATTCAGCACCGCACTCAACACCGGCTGGCGGAAGCGCCAGGCCAGCAGCAGCCGAAGCCCGATGGAACATGCCAGCGCCGCCGCCGCCAGCGTGCTGGGTGCGACGGCCATCAACACGGCCGGCAGAACGTGACCGCCGCCCAGCAACACCGTCCAGACCGGCAGCGCGACCGGTGTCGCCATGCCCTCGGTCGCGTTCTTGCCGAGCCCGTGCCACACCTCCCGTGCCGACCCATACATCCGGCAGCGCGCGAACGAGGTCGGATCGAACAGACCGGTCATGATGCCGGCATGGCGAAATGCACGCGGCAGCGTCACGCCGTCATGCATCGAGCCGCGAATCGCCGCGTGCCCTCCGGCGCGGAGATAATCGTCGCGCCGCGCCACCATGATCTGCCCGCAGCCGGCACCCAGGGCCGGCAAGCCGGACAGCCGCATGGCGGCCATCGGGAGGTAGCCGAGCAGGACCAGGTGGATCAGCGGGATCAGCAGCGCCTCGGCCCAGCTCCTGGTTTCCTGCAGCGGCACCCCGCTGGCCAGCCCTACGGGGTTGTCCTGCATGAACCCCGCCATGCGGGACACAGCGTCGGGCGCCAGCCGCACATCGGCATCGACGAACACCATGATGTCGTGCCGCGCCAGGGAAGCGAGCGAGGCGCAGGCATGCTGCTTGCCCACGAAACCGGGCGGCAGCGGCGGCGCCAGCGCCACCCGAAGGCGCGGATCGACGATGGACGCCAGAATGGAAGCAGTGCTGTCGGTGGAGTGGTCGTCCAGCACCACCAGCTCCAGCTCGACCCCGGTGCTGGCGAGCACGCAGCCGACGGCGGCGGCGATGTTCGCTTCCTCGTTGCGCGCCGGGATCAGCACCGAGACCGCCGGGCGGCCCCGCGCCGGGGCGGGCGTCCGGTACAGCGGCAGGTTGAACAGACACAGGCCGAGCGGCAGCGCCGCCAGCCCCAGCGCGATCCAGGCAAGGATCACCGCGTTCGACGCAAGGATCACCGGGCGGCTCCTTCGTGGCTTGGATCGAAGGGCTGGCCCGTGACCAAGGCCCGCAGCCGCCGGTAAAGATCGTAGATCCCGCCGATGCCATCGGCGCCGCGGACCAGCGTGCGAAACCGTGCCGGATCGCGTGCCATGCCGTCCTCCGCCAGGTCCGTCATCGTCTGTTGCAACGCCGATTCCAACGCGGCGGTCCAGCCGGCCACGCTGTCATCCTCCGGGCAAGACACCGGGCGGCCGAACCGCACCAGCGCTTCCGGCCGCCGCTCGTTCCAGAATGTGTACTCGATCGCCACCGGCAGCACCACGGCGTCCGGCAGCCTGCGGGCGACGTGTGCGACCCCCGCCCGCAGCCGCACCGGGCGCACACGGATATCGGTGAAGGCGCCCTCGGCGGTGACCCACAGCAATGCGTCCGGGTCTTCGAGAATGCGCATGGACGTACGCAGAAACCGTGCCGCGCCGCGCGCGCCGGGCGCGATGCCGAACACGCCGATCCGGCGGAAAATGCGGTATTTCCCGAGCGCGGTCTCGTCCATCGGCGCGTAGCTCTTGCGCCCCGGGAACAGCAACGAGCTAATCAGCATCATGATCACCGGGTCCCACCAGGACGGGTGGTTGCTGTAGAGGATCAGCGGCTTCCCGGATGGCGGCAGGGACTCGCCGGCCACCCGCAGCGCACGGAAATCGCGAGAAAAATAGCGGCGCATATAGGCGCTCAGAAAGGCAAAGGTGATGGGCGATCGTGCCCGGACCGGATCATGCTCAGCCACGCATCGGCGCTCCTTCGTCCTGCCCAACGATCTGGTCCATGTCGCCGCCTTTGCAAACCCTTCTGCAACGGGCACATGGGAGGGATATCCCGTATTGTCATGGGTTGAGGGCCGATGGACGCAATCACGGAACGGCTTGCGGCGGTGACGGCGGCGTTGGACGCAGCTCGGCAAGCCGGGGCCGGCTGGCGCGGCGCGGCCTTGCGTGAGCGGCTGGCGGTGCTCCGCCGGGCGCGGCGGCTGATCGCCACGCGCGCCATCGCGCTGGCCGCCACGCTGGAGGACCGGCGCCCGGTCACGGACACGCTGATGGCGGAGGTGCTGCCGGTGGCAGACGCAGCGCGTTTCCTGGAACGCGAGGCCCCTGCCCTGCTCGCGCCGCGCCGCCTTGGCCGCCGGGGCCGGCCGCTGTGGCTCGCCGGCACCCAGGCGACGGTCCTGCGCGAGCCTTGCGGCGTGGTGTTGATCCTGGCGCCGTCCAACTATCCGCTGATGCTGCCCGGCGTGCAGATCCTGCAGGCGCTGGCGGCCGGCAACGCGGTGTGCGCCAAGCCGGCGCCGGGCGGCACCGCGCCCCTCGCCGCGCTGGCCTCGCTGCTGCAGGAGGCGGGCCTGCCCCTCGGCGTGCTGACGCTGCTCGATGAGGATGCGAAGACCGGCGCCGCCGCAAGCCGCGCCGGCTTCGACCGGATCGTGCTGACCGGCGCGGCGGCGACCGGCCAGGCCGTGCTGCGCGCCGCCGCGGACAACCTGACCCCCTGCACGATGGAGCTGTCCGGCAACGATCCGGTGTTCGTTCTGCCCGGCGCCGAAATCGACCTGGTGGCGCGCTGCCTCGCCTATGGGCTGCGGCTGAACGGCGGCGCAACCTGCATCGCGCCGCGGCGGGTGTTCGTGCCGCGCGAGACGGCGCCGTCCCTGGAGTCGGCGCTGGCGGCGCTGCTCCCCGGCATCCCACCGGCACTGGTTGATGCCGGCCCGCTGGCACGGCTTCTGCCGCTGCTGGATGACGCTGCCGCACGGGGCGCGCGGCTGTCCGGGCGGCCCGGACCGGACGGCGTGCCGCCGATCGTGGTGGCCGGCGCCTCGCCCGAGATGGCGCTGCTCCAAGCGGACCTGATGGCGCCGGTGCTCGCCATCGTGCCGGTGGCCGACATGGCGGAGGCGCTGGTGGCGGCCGGGCGCTGTCCCTACGCACTCGGCGCTGCCGTTTTCGGGCCGGAGGCGGCGGCGCTGGCACTCGCCGGGCGGATCGCGGCCGGCAGCGTGGTGATCAACGACGTGATCGTGCCGACGGCCGATCCGCGGCTGCCGTTCGGCGGCCGCGGCCGCAGCGGGTTCGGCCTGACCCGCGGCGCCGAGGGGCTGCTGGAGATGACCGTGGTGAAGACGGTCGGCGTCCGGCGCGCTTTCCGGCTGCATCTCGATTATGTGCCCGATGTCGGCTTGGCGGCCGGGATGATCGCCGCGCTGCACGGCACCGGCGCGACTCGCATGGCCGGCCTGCGCAGCATGATGGCCGCATCGCGGCGGCAGCCGAAAGTGCGGCGCCGGGCGCCATAAACCGCGACCGCAACGTGGGGCCGGCGGCTCCAGTGCGGCGTTTTTGTTACGGAATGTTCATCTGTCGTCACGATGATTCCGGTCCGCGCGTCACTCCTGCTGCGCATGACAGACTGGAGACGTCTCGTGACCCGTTGGTGGAAGAATTTAGGGCTGCAGACCCGCTTTATGTTGATCACCGGCTTTGGTGTCCTCGGGCTTGCGGTCAGCGTCGTCGTCCTCGTGGCCTGGTTCGAATACGCCAAGCTCGAACAAAAGATGCACGGATTTGCGGAGAACGAACTCGGCTCGATGCATGCGCTGGTCGTCAGCGTGATGGAGCGGCGGCTGACCGACGGAGGAAACGTCGCGATCGGCGTGTTCAACCAGTGGTTCGAGCGCCGCAACCAGGACTATCCAGGCAAGGTCTGGAGCGTCTGGAGCCCGAAGGTCGCAGCCTACATGGCGCGAACGGGCGCGCAGCGGGCGCCGAAGGTTGCGCAGGATGCCATCGATGACGAGGCCATGCGCACCGGCCGTCAGGTTTCGCGGTTCGTGGATGGCGCCTACCGCTACAGCCTGCCCATCGTGCTCGGCGTCAGCCGGGGTGCCGAGCAACAGGCCTGTCACATCTGTCATGGCGCCAACATGGGCCTGACCGACGGTGAGGTGATCGCGGTATTCTCGACCAGCCTGTCCACGACGGCCGAGTTCGCCGCGCTGCGGTGGCTGCTGGCCGAGGTCGCGGCGGCTGGCGTGCTGGGGGCCGTGCTGATGGTCCTGACCATCTGGGTGATCTTCGGACGCATCGTCAGCCGGCGGGTGACCCGCATGACAGCGGCCATGCAGAGTCTGGCAGAGGGCGATCGAACGGTGGAAATCCCGCCGCAGCCTTATGCCGACGAGATCGGTGCAATGGCGGGCACGGTCACGGTGTTCAAACAGAACGCCATCAGGGCCGAACGCCTGGCCGCCGAGCAAGGTGCCGAAACGGCAGCGAAGGAGCAGCGGCGGGCCGCGATGGATCGGCAGACGCAGGCGTTCGGCGGCTCGGCGTCCGGGATCATGACGGCGCTGGCAGCATCCGCCGACGGCATGCGCCGCGCCGCCGATACGATGGCTGCCGCAGCCGGCGGCGCACATGACCAGGCCTCGGACACCGCCGGCGGCGCCGCGAAATCGTCGCGCGACCTCACCTCGGTGGCCGCGGCGATCGAGCAGATGACGTCCAGCGTCGAGGAAATCGCCCGGCAGGCGGCGTCGGCGGCACAGGTGGCCCATGAAGCGGTAAGCAAGGCAGCCGCCAGCCACGACACCATGCAGGGGCTGACGGAGGCCACCGCTCGCGTCGGCGACGTGGTCCGCCTGATCAGCGACATCGCCGGCCAGACCAACCTGCTGGCGCTGAACGCGACGATCGAGGCGGCGCGCGCCGGCGAGGCCGGCAAGGGCTTCGCCGTGGTCGCCGGCGAGGTGAAATCGCTGGCGGCGCAGACCGCCAAGGCCACGGCCGAGATCGGCGGCCAGATCGCCTCGATCCGCGAGGCAAGTAGCGATGCGATCGCGGTGATGGACTCGGTTGCGTCGATCATCGGCAAGATGGACGAGGTGACGGCCGCGATCGCGGCAACAGTGGAGCAGCAGAGCGCAACAACGCGCGAAATCGCCGCCAGCATCCAGATGGTTGCCGCTGAGACGGACCGGACGGTGGGCGCGATGCAGGCGGTGGTCGGCGCCGCGGGGAACGCCGGCAACGCCAGCCGGGACGTGCTGACCGGTGCCGCCGAGGTCGGGCAGCAGGCGGAGACGCTGCGGGTCGAGGTCGATCGGTTCCTGTCCGCCGTGCGCGAGGAGGCTGGGGAACGGCGGGCTGCAGCCTGAGATGATGGGCGGGGGCGATTGGCCGCGCCCCCGCCACCTTGCTTGCATTTTTTGGACCAGGACGTGGTCCGGTCAGTCGTTGACACCCAGACGACTCGCCTTCGGCACATCGACAGCATCGCTGGCAAGGCCTACCGTCGGCTGTGTCTGGCGAAACTCTCGGCTATTTGCACATGCCGGCTGCGCACGTCCCGCGCGGGAGCCTTGCGGCGCTGACCATCGGCGCACTCGGCGTCGTCTATGGCGACATCGGCACCTCGCCGCTTTACGCGATCGACCAGATTTTTCTGGGTCCCGCCAGCGTCGCGCCGACACCTGAGAACGTGCTCGGCGCGATTTCGCTGGCGATATGGACCATCACGCTTATCGTCGCGGTCAAGTATGCGCTGCTGGTGCTGCGCGCCGAGAACGACGGCGAAGGCGGCGTCTTCGCGCTCTATGGTTTGCTGCACAAATATAAGAGCCAGGGCGAAGGGGCGCTGCTGCTCTGGTTGCTGATGCTGGGGGCGGGCCTGCTGTTCGGCGACGGCATGATTACGCCGGCGATCAGCGTCCTGTCGGCGGTCGAAGGGCTTCAGGTCGCCACGCCCAGCCTCGCACCCTATGTCCTGCCGGTCACTGTCGCCTTGCTGACCGGACTGTTTGCCATCCAGTTCAAGGGCGCATCGGGCATCGGGTTCGTCTTCGGCCCCCTGTTGATCGTCTGGTTCGTCGTGATCGCCGCCCTCGGCGCGGCCGCGATCGCGCGGGAGCCGGCCATCCTGGCGGCGTTCAATCCCCTGCATGGCGGCGCCTTCCTCGGACGCGCCGGGCTGCGCGAGGCGGTGCTGATCCTGAGTGCGATGATGCTGGTCGTTACTGGCGGCGAGGCCATGTACGCCGACCTCGGGCATTTCGGCGCGCGGCCGATCCGGATCGGCTGGTTCGTGGTGGTGTTCCCCGCGCTGCTGCTCAACTATCTCGGACAGGGCGCGTATCTGCTCGGCGGCGCACCGGTCGCGGGCGGCAAGCTGTTCTACAGCCTGGCGCCGGCGCCGCTGGTCCTGCCGCTTGTCGTGCTGGCGACGATGGCAACGGTCGTTGCCTCACAGGCGCTGATTTCAGGCGCCTTTTCGCTGACCTCGCAGGCGATCGGGCTCGGCCTGTTTCCGCGTCTCGACATCCTGCACACCCATCGTGCCCACGCCGGGCAGATCTACATCCCCGTCGTGAACTGGGGGCTTTACCTCGGCTGCGTCGCGCTGGTGTTCGCGTTTGGCTCGTCCTCGGCGCTGGCCGCCGCCTATGGCCTGGCCGTGGCGGGCGTGATGCTGGTGACGTCGCTCGCTATGTTCGCGATCGCGCGGCGCTACTGGCGATGGAGTGTGGCGCAGACGGCGCTGGTGTGGGCTCCGCTGACGGCGGTCAACGGCGCTTTCCTGCTTGCGAGCTCGGTAAAGTTCCTGGAAGGCGGGTTCGTGCCGTTGTCCGTCGGCATCCTGGTCTTCCTGACGATGGCGACCTGGCGGTGGGGGCGCAAGGCGACCTTCGCGGCCTATGCGGCGCGTTCGACCCTGACCATGGGGGAACTGGTCGAACTGCACCGGTCCAGCACGGTCTTTCTGGAGCGCAATGCGCTGCTCATGGCGCCGAACACGCTGCACGATCTGACCGATCGCGCGCCTGCGCTGGCGGGGCTGTTATGGGAGCGGTATGGGATCCTGCCGCGCAACCTGATCCTGGTCGAGGTGACTCACCCCAAAGTCCCCTACATCCATGAAAACCGCTATCACATTACCGTCTTCGACCGGGACAGGAACCGCGGCAGCGTCATCGGGGTGGAATTGCGCTTCGGCTTCATGGAGGAGCCGAACGTGGAGCGTTATCTGGCAAGCATGGCACGGCATAAGCAGATCGACCTGCCCACCCATCCGCGGCAATGGATCGTCCATGTGTCGCACGAGAACCTGCTGCCCCCCAGGCGGATGAACATCTTCAAACGGCTGCGCTTCCGGCTGTTTTTGTTCCTGCGGCTGGTCTCTCGCCCTGCGTATTACGGGTACCACCTTGGCAACGAGGTGCAGCTTTCGGCGGAGATCATGCCGGTGAGGGTGCGGTAGGCGGGCGGACCTTGGAGACCGCGTTGCCTGCATGAGCGCGGACCGCTCCCTGCCCTCGGAAATGGTCCGGTGCGCACCGCCTCACTCATGGCGTGTGGCGGTTCGCGCCAGCCGAGCCGCGATCTTCGTAAACTGGGCCAGCGCCGCCTCCGGGTCGTCGGCAATCTCGGCGGCGATGATGTCGGTGACTCCCGACGCCCCGGACGCTTCGCCGTTGGCATTGCCAAGCATGCCAGTCGGCTTGGGCGCCGTTCGCACGGCCACGCATGGAGGTCACCCGACGCCGCCCATAGTCGGTATCGGCGGGGGGCCAGTCAGCCCGACGCCACCCGAACCGCCATCCATTTCGGGCCAGGCAACTGCTGGACCTTTGGGAGCACCAGCATGGCAGCGAATGGCCGCTTCTGTTCGCGGACCGCGTCGATAGCCGCCTGCACCGCTTGCGGTGAAGCGACCGGTTGGTCCTGCACCCGCAGGATCACGTCTCCTGTGGCAAGACCGCGGTCGGCCGCGTCGGTGTTCGCCATGACGCCGGCGACCAGCACGCCGGTCTGGCCCGGCTCCAGGCCGTATTTGGCGCGAAGCTCGTCCGTCACTTCCGCCAGGCTCAGCCCCAGATTGGGCGGGATCGCAGGCGCGACAGGCGCACTTTCGATCGGGGCGTTCAGCCGGTCCCATTGCTGCTTTGGCCACTCGATGATCGTTGCCTTGACGACGAATTCGTGGCCTGGGCGCCACACCGTCAGCTTCACGGTCTGCCCGGGCTGCGCCGCGACGATGTCGCGCAGCAGTTCGCGCGTGTCCGAGGGTTTGTGGTCGTCGAAGCGCAGGATCACGTCGCCGACACGCAGTCCCGCCTCGGCCGCCGGACCATTCTCGAACACTTTCGAAATGATCGAGCCTTGTGGCTGCGCGCCCTCCGGCAGCTTCATGCCCAAGGCATCGGCGATCTCCGGCGTGAGCTGGTCCACCTTGAGCCCCAGCCAGCCTGGCCGCAGCCAGCCGTACTGCTTCAGGCGATCGACCACCAGCCGCGCGCTCCCCGCAGGGATGGCAAAACCGAGGCCGGCGGAGCCGGTGGTGGGCGATATGATCGCGGTGTCCACGCCGATCACCTCGCCCTTCATGTTGAACAGCGGGCCGCCCGAATTGCCGTGATTGATCGCGGCATCCGTCTGGATGAAGTGATCGTACGGCGTGTCCATGATGTTCCGGTTGAGCGCGCTGACGATGCCGCCGCTCACCGACAGGCCGAGGCCCAGCGGATTGCCGACGGCGAACACGGGATCGCCGATTTGCAGCGCGTCGCTGTCGCCCCATCGGATCGCGGCCAGCGTCCGGTTGGTCGTCACCTTCAGAAGTGCGATGTCGCAGGGGCGGGAATAACCGGCCAGACTGGCCGGTGCGGTCTCGCCATCGGAGAACATCACGATGATCCGGTACGCGCCAGCGACAACATGGTAGTTCGTGGCGATGTATCCGGCCGGATCGATGATGAAGCCGGACCCGGTGAGGGTCCTGGGTCTTGCGTCGGCATCGCCCTTCGCCGCGACGTCCATCGCCGCGGTCTCGGACTGCCCGATGTCGGAGGTTATGTTGACCACCGTCGGCAGCAGGCCGCTGATGAGCCCTGGCCGGCTCATCATCATCATGTCGTCGGCCGACGCCGCGGGCACGGATGCAACGGCCAGAACGAGGCCGACCAGCAACGCGCGGCAGCGCTCAATCCTCATCCCTGATCTCCCAATCGCTGGCATGCCCAGTGCTGGTATGGGGCGCCCAATATGTGATCGAACGGCGCCGACCGTGCGTTCACAGCCTCGGGAGGCTTACGCCCGGCGGCGGGTCTTCTGCTTCGGCGCGTCGCGCAGCAGCAGCGGCGCCAGGAACCGGCCGGTGTGGCTCTCGGGATTGACCGCGATATCCTCCGGCGTGCCTTCCGCGACGATGCGGCCGCCGCCGTCGCCGCCTTCCGGACCGAGGTCCAGAATCCAGTCCGCCGTCTTGATGACTTCCAGATTGTGTTCGATCACCACGACGGTGTTGCCCTGATCGACCAGCGTGTGCAGCACTTCCAGCAGCTTGCGCACGTCCTCGAAATGCAGGCCGGTGGTCGGTTCGTCCAGGATGTACAGCGTGCGTCCCGTCGCCCGCCGCGCCAGTTCCTTCGACAGCTTGATCCGCTGCGCCTCGCCGCCCGACAGCGTGGTCGCCTGCTGGCCCAGCTTGATGTAGCCGAGCCCGACCTGCTGCAAAATCTTCAGCCGGTCGTGGATGCGCTGCTGCGCGGAGAAATACGGCACCGCTTCGTCCACCGTCATCGCCAGCACCTCGGCGATCGACTTGTCGCGGAATTTGATTTCCAGCGTTTCGCGGTTGTAGCGCTTGCCCTTGCAGACGTCGCAGGTGACGAACACGTCGGGCAGGAAGTGCATCTCGATCTTCAGCACGCCGTCGCCCTGACACGCCTCGCACCGGCCGCCCTTCACGTTGAAACTAAACCGGCCGGACTTGTAGCCGCGCGCACGGCTGTCCGGCAACTCGGCGAACCAGTCGCGGATCGGCGCGAACAGGTCGGTGTAGGTGGCGGGGTTGGAGCGCGGCGTGCGGCCGATCGGCGACTGGTCGATATCGATGATCTTGTCGAGCAGTTCCAGCCCCTCGATCCGCTCATGCGGCGCCGGAACTTCGCTCGCGCCCATCAGCCGCCGCGCGGTGGCCTTGTACAGCGTGTCCACCACCAGCGTGGATTTCCCCCCGCCGGAGACGCCGGCAACGCAGGTGAACGTCCCCAGCGGAAACCCTGCCGTAACCTGCTTCAGATTGTTGCCGCGCGCGCCGACCACGCGCAGCACGCGGTCCTTCTGCGCCGGGCGGCGCATCGCCGGCACCTCGATGCGGCGCCGCCCGGCGAGGTAGTCGCCGGTCAGCGATTTGGTGTTGGCCTCGACCTCGGCCGGCGTGCCTTCCGCCACCACGTGGCCGCCGTTCACGCCGGCCAGAGGACCCATGTCGATCAGGTGGTCGGCGGCGCGGATCGCGTCCTCGTCGTGCTCGACCACCAGCACCGTGTTGCCGAGGTCGCGCAGCCGCCGCAGCGTGCCCAGCAGCCGTTCGTTGTCGCGCTGGTGCAGCCCGATCGACGGCTCGTCCAGCACGTACAGCACGCCGGTCAGGCCGGAGCCGATCTGGCTGGCGAGCCGGATGCGCTGACTTTCCCCGCCCGACAGCGTGGTGGAGCCGCGCGCCAGCGTCAGGTAATCCAGCCCCACATCCACCAGGAACTGCAAGCGTTCGACGATCTCGCGCAGGATACGGCGCGCGATTTCGGCACGCTGCGGCGTCAGCGTCGGCATCACGCCCTGGAACCAGTCCAACGCCGCGCGAATCGACAGCTCCGAGGCTTCCGCAATGTTCTTGCCGCCGACGCGCACCGCCAGCGCCTCCGGCTTCAGGCGGGCGCCGTGGCAGACCGCGCAGGGCTTTTCCGCCTGGTACCGGGACAGTTCCTCGCGCAGCCAGGCGCTGTCGGTCTCGCGCCAGCGGCGGTCGAGGTTCTTCAGCACGCCCTCGAACGGCTTGGTCACCGTGTAGGCGCGCACGCTGTCCTTGTAGGTGAACGAGACCGGTTCATCGCCGGTGCCGTACAGGATCGCGTCCCGCACAAGCTGCGGCAGGTCCTGCCACGGGGTGCGGGTCGTGACCTTGTAGTGCTTGGCCAGGCTTTGCAGCGTTTGGTCGTAATAGGGCGTCTGCGCGCCGGTCCAGGGGCGGATCGCGTTGTCCGCGAGCGACACGCGCCCGTCCGGCACCACCAGCGCCGGGTCGAAGAAGCTTTCCACGCCGAGCCCGTCGCAGGCGGGGCAGGCGCCGTGCGGGCTGTTGAAGCTGAACAGCCGCGGCTCGATCTCCTCGATGGTGAAGCCGGAGACCGGGCAGGCGAAGCGGGACGAAAACACGGTGCGCTCGCCGGTCTCGGCGTTCTCGGCATAGACCACGCAGTCGGCCAGGCCGAGCGCGGTCTCGAAGCTGTCGGCCAGGCGCGGGGCGATGCCGTCGCGCACCACGATGCGGTCCACCACCGCCTCGATCTCGTGCTTGACCTTGCGGTTCAGCGCCGGGACCTCGCCGATTTCGTGCAGCTTGCCGTCCACCTTCACGCGGGTGAAGCCGCGGCGCTGCAGCTCCGCCAGCTCCTTGCGGTATTCGCCCTTGCGGTCGCGCACCACCGGGGCGAGCAGCAGCAGGCGCGTGCCCTCCGGCATCGCCAGCACGCGATCGACCATCTGGCTGACGGTCTGCGCCTCGATCGGCAGGCCGGTGGCCGGCGAGTACGGCACGCCGACCCGCGCCCATAGCAGCCGCATGTAGTCGTGGATTTCGGTCACCGTGCCGACGGTGGAGCGCGGATTGCGGCTGGTGGTCTTCTGCTCGATCGAAATCGACGGCGACAGGCCCTCGATCGAGTCGACGTCCGGCTTGCCCATCAGCTCCAGGAACTGGCGGGCATAGGCGGAGAGCGACTCGACGTAGCGGCGCTGGCCCTCCGCGTAGATCGTGTCGAACGCGAGCGACGATTTCCCCGAGCCCGACAGGCCGGTGATCACGGTCAGGCGGTCGCGCGGGATGGCCACATCCACGTTCTTGAGGTTGTGTTCGCGCGCGCCGCGGACCTGTATGGAGCCGGCCATTTTGGCGTCCTGGTTGTTCACATGATGTTCCCGGTCTATATGGCGTGGAACCGGGGGTGTGGGAAGGGCGGTTAACGGATGGCTCTTACCCTGGCCTGCCTGTAGTGTGACCGTTCCGCAGAGGGTTCTGAGCGATGGCGAGTGTGAACAAGGTGATCCTGGTCGGCAACCTGGGCAAGGACCCGGAGGTGCGGACGACGCAGGACGGCACAAAGATCGTCAACCTGACGCTGGCGACCAGCGAGACGTGGAACGATCGGGCGTCGGGGGAGCGCAAGGAGCGCACCGAGTGGCACCGGGTGGTGATCTTCAACGACCGGATCGGCGACGTGGCCGAGCGGTTTTTGCGCAAGGGTCGGAAGGTTTACATCGAGGGGGCGTTGCAGACCCGGAAGTGGACCGACCAGAGCGGGCAGGAGAAATACACGACCGAGGTGGTGATCGGCCGGTTCCGCGGCGAGCTGGTGCTGCTGGATAGCGCCCGGGGCGAGGATGGCGGTGCTTCGGCTGGTTCTTCTGGCGGGGGCGAAGGGGGCTATGGCGGCGGGCGGAGTTCTGCGCCGCGTCCGGCTTCTGGCGGTGCGGGGCAGCAGCGGGGTGGTGGTGGTGGCCCGTCGTGGGAGGCGCCGAAGGGGGGGGATCTGGATGATGAGATTCCGTTTTGAAGGGGAATGTACCAAAACTGTAAAGCGTAAAGCGCACCGCATTTGTGGCGATGGACGGTCCTAACGTCATGTTTCGATCAACACCTTCGTCGTGAACAATGGAGATAGGTTCGCCATGGCTTCGACCAAGAACGAGATATGGGGGGAGTTCGAGGCCCTTATGGATGCGGATCCGGCACTTCCCGAAGAGATATTCCATCAGTTCATGGTCAAATACCCACTGCTAATTCCGGTCTGGCGGCCTTACGACAATATTGTGTTGTCAAAGTTCCAATTTGGAAACCAGCATGTGGCAGACTTCGCTTTTGCCCGCTGGGACACAACGGGCTTACGATGGCACTTCATCGAGATCGAGCGACCTTACGATAAGCAGTTTTCCCGCACGGGCGATCCGTCGAGCCGGCTCCGTCACGCCTTGAGGCAAATAACCGATTGGGATATCTGGTTCAAAGAGAACCACAGCTACATACGACAGTCTTTTCCATTTTCTGAAAGAATACCGCTTCGTGGTTTAGCATCGCCCCATTTCACAATCATTCTCGGCCGCAGGGTTAATGTCAGAGAAGATCAGAAACCCTCACTTGAGAGGTTAGGCTACAAGTATGGTGAAATAATGTCGTTTGATAGACTGCAGGAATACATGGCCAACCCTTGGCTCTCTGAAAGGGATAATCCGATTTGTTGCAAAAGCTTCTCTAATGGGAAATTCCGCGATTTATCGTCGATGACCTTTGCGGAGTATCCATAGATGGCCAAACCGGCGATTTGTCAGCGGTGGCACGCAGGCGCCGCGCGGTTTGCGGCAGACCCTGGCGTTCCAGGGTGTCGAGGTAGTCCGTGAAAGACGGCACACTCCTGCTGCGGTTGGCGTGTGCGGCTTCCGTCGAGGCTCGGAACAACGCCGGGTCCGCGTCATGCAAGATGCACAGGAAGTCATCGGGATGGGCCGCGGCCACGCCGTGCGCCGTCAACGCCGATGCCGGGAAATCCCGCAGGTTCATCGTCAGTATCGTCTTTGCCCCGGCCGCCAGCGCCCCGCCAGCATGGCGGTCGTCGAGATCGGGCAAGGTCAGGCCCCCCATGTGCGCCTCCCAGCCCCGCACGTCCGCCTCCGCCAAGGCGTCGTTCATCAGCGCCAGGGTGATCAGCAGGCGATCTCGGGGCGCCTTGCCCGCCGCGACCAGATGGCCGAGCCATTCCTCATGGATACGCCCGGTCCACCCCGGCGTGATGATGCCGTCCACCGCCATCTGCACCAGCAGATTCCGCAGATGGAAGGGATAAAGCAGGTTGGCGTCGAGGACGACGGGCGGCGGCCGTCCGGGGCCTTCAAATTCCATACGTGCGCTCGAGATCCTCGGTATCGGCGGCGAGCGCCTCCAACGCTTTGCGCACCGGTTCCTCCCGTGCGCGCAGCGCCAACGCGTCGGCCAGCCGGATGCGCCTGTGCGTGCCGACGCGGCGGAACGGCAGCAGGCCGGTATCCATCCGCCGCCGCACGAGCGGACGGGACATCCCCAGGATGCCGGCGGCTGCCTCGGGCGTGATCTCGGTGAACTCCGCAAACACCGTGACGGCATCCGACGAGGCAAGCTGGTCGAGCAGATCGGCGAGGGCCGGCAAGGCGCCGGCGGGAAGGGTCAACGCCTCCTCGGTCCCGTCGTCGCACGAGGCGAATATCCGCCTGCGCCGCCGCGCGCAGGGCCGCCGCCCCACGCGCGCCCACCGGCCGTTCAGCTTGGGGCAAGGAATGCCGGACAGGAGACTGAATTGGCAGACGGCCTCCCCGATCAACGCGGTGACGCGCCAACCGTATAGCCACCGGCGTCTTCACTGAACTCAGTCAGTCGATCCAGAGCCGAGGCTCGC